>Ga0187892_10003347_pt1 | contig 29510 bp, 25 predicted proteins | sample MA1701073metaG_FD_139345 | JGI IMG/M metagenome (GOLD analysis project Ga0187892, IMG submission 139345) | Bio-ooze microbial communities from a basaltic lava cave in the Kipuka Kanohina Cave System on the Island of Hawaii, USA - MA170107-3 metaG ... | reverse complement strand
GCGCGCCCTCCCGGGCCAGGGCGTCCAGGTGGGGGGTGGTCGGGCGCTCGTAGCCGTAGGCCGAGCAGCGGTCGGCGCGCAGGGTGTCGATGGTGACGAGCACGACGTGGGGGCGCGCCGGCACGTCCGGAGCCGGATGCTCCGCGCGCGCGCGCGGGCCCGCCGGCTCCCGCCCCGGCGCGGGCTCGTCGCCGCAAGCGCCCAGGGCGCAGGCCAGGGCGAGGAGCCCTGCGAGGCCGGTCCGTCGTCGCGAAGCCGCGCGCACGCGGCATACCCTATCGCGGCGGCTGCGGGTGTGTCGGGGACCGGGATCGACTAGTCTCGCGCACATGTCGAGCGCGCCGCGCAGGCAGGAGCAGGAGAGCGCCCGCGCGGAGGTCCGGGAGGTGGCGCCGGACGTCCTGCGCATGGAGCTCCCCATCCGGCTCCCCGGGCTCGGCCACGTGAACATGTACGCGATCCTCGACCGCGACGGAGCCGCCGTGGTGGACCCGGGCCTCCCGGGCCCCGCCACCTGGCGCGCGATCCAGGAGCGCCTGGCGCAGGCGGGTCTGCGCCCCAAGCACGTCCACACGGTGATCGTCACCCACTCGCACCCGGATCACTTCGGCGGGGCCGCGCACTTCGCCAAGGAGGCCGGCGCCCGGGTCGTGGGTCACCACTCCTTCCACTTCGGCTTCGGCCCGCCGCCGGGCCGGCCCGACGAGGCCTCGGTGGAGGACCTGGAGGCGCACCGGGAGGCCCGGGACCGGGAGGAGCGGGAGGAGGATCGCGCCTACGCCGAGGAGCTCACGGCGGCCCACGCGCGCGGGCGCACGCCCTGGGGAGGCCGCCGGATCCGACCCTCGCTCCGCACCCGCCTGCGCTGGAAGGTGGCCCACTGGCTCTCCGGCATCTCCTTCGCCCCGCGCATCTCGGAGCGCGTGCAGCACGGGGACGTGCTCCAGCTGGCGGGTCGCGAGTGGTTCGTCGTGCACACCCCGGGTCACACGGCGGACCACATCTGCCTGCACGATCCCGAAGCGGGCACCTTCCTGGCGGGCGACCACGTGCTCCCCAGCATCACGCCGCACATCGGCGGGATCGGGAGCTCGCGGGATCCGCTCTCCTCGTTCTTCTACTCGCTGGACCGCGTGGGCGAGATCCAGCACGTGAAGCAGGTGCTGCCGGCCCACGGGCACCCCTTCGCGGACCTGCGCGCCCGCTGCGAGGCCATCAAGCGCCACCACTTCGAGCGCCTGGCGCGCGTGAAGGCGATCTCCCGCGAGCTCGGGCAGCCGGCCAGCGTGGAGCAGTTCTCGCGGCGGCTCTTCAAGCCGCGCAGCTGGAGCGGGATGGCCGAGAGCGAGACCTTCGCCCACCTGGAGCACCTGCGCCTGCTCGGGGAGGCCGAGCGGCGCCCGGGACCGGGGGGAACCCTCGAGTACGTGGCCGGATGAGCGCGCGCCGGCGGCGCCCACCGCTGCGCGAGATCGTCTCGGCGGCGGGCGAGAGCGAGGTCGACCGCTTCTCCCCCCGCGCGAATCTCCTCGAGGCCCTGGGCGTCTACGCCGGAATCCTGGCGGCGCTCTGGGGCCTCCCGCGCGCGCCGGCCACGGCCGTGCTGGGCGCCTGTGGCCTCTACCTGGTGCTGCTGGCGCCCTGGCTGCACGGCGACAGCTGGGAGAGCCGCGGGCTGCCGCGGCCCGGGGCGCTCCGGGCGGCGCTGTGCGGCGCCAGGCCGCGGGAGCGCCGGCAGCTCCTGGCCGCCCTGGCGGCGCTCGCGATCCCGCTGGGCCTGCTGCTCCTGCGCGGCTGGCCGAACCTGCTGGCGCGCCTGGGGCTGCGGCGCCACGCGCGCAGCGTCTTCGAGGCGCTGACCGGCGGGGCGGTCGCCGTGGCGGCGCCCCTCGCCGCGCTGGCGGTCCTCCTCCCCGGCGTCGCGCTCCTCGCGCGTTTCGACAACCTCGCGGCGGCGGCGCGCGGGCTCGCCCCTGCCGCCCTGGCGCTCTGGGGAGGCGTCCTCGCGCTGGCGCTCCTCGCGGCCGGGGAGGCCGGAGACTTCACGCGCCTGGCTCCCGACGCCTGGCTCGCGACCCACCCGGACCGCACCAGCGGGATCTTCTACCTGGCCTGGGCCCTCGTGCAGCAGGTCGTCTTCCTGGGCTACTTCAACACGCGCCTGCGCAAGGGGATCGGCCCCGGCGGCCGGGGCCCGCTCTCGGGCCGCGCGCTGGTGGCTCTCGCCACCGGAGCGCTCTTCGGCGCGATCCACCTGCCGGCGCTCCATCTGGTGGCCGCGACCGCCCTGGTGGGTGCGCTCCTCGGCTGGTGCTTCCAGGTCGACCGGCAGCGCCACCTGCTCCTCGCGGCGGCCATCCACGCCGTGGCCGGGACGCTCTACTCGCGCCTGCTGCCCTTCTCCATGGACGCGGGGCCCTGGGACTGAGCCCGAGGCGAACTCCGCTCGGCTCCGCCTCGCTGCGCGCCCTTCGGGCCTGCACTCAGCGCGCCCGCTCCGCCTCGCCGGTCATGGGGACGAAACGCACCGGCAGGAGCTCCTGCCGCGTGACGCCGTCCGCGCCGCGCGTGAGCAGCACGAGCTCCTGGGCGAAGCTGCCGCCCAGCGGCAGCACGAGCCGTCCCCCCGGCGCGAGCTGCGCCAGCAGGGGCTCGGGCACGTGGTCCGGTGCGGCGGTCACGACGATGGCGTCGAAGGGCGCGTGCTCGGGCCAGCCCCGATAGCCGTCGCCCTGCCGGACCTGGACGTTGGCGTAGCCCAGGCGCGCGAGGTCGCGGCGCGCCCGCTCGGCCAGGGGCGCCACGATCTCGATCGAGTAGACCTCGCGGGCGAGCTCGGCCAGAACCGCCGCCTGGTAGCCCGATCCCGTCCCCACCTCGAGGACCCGCTCGTCGCCCGCGAGGCGCAGCGCCTCGGTCATGGCGGCCACGATGTAGGGCTGCGAGATGGTCTGCCCGTGCCCGATCGGGAGCGGGCGGTCGTCGTAGGCCTCGCCTCGGAGCTCGGGGGGGACGAGCTCGTGGCGGGGCACCTTGCGCATCGCCTCCAGGACGCGCGGGTCGCGCACGCCGCGGGCCGCGAGCTGGCGCTGCACCATCTGCTCGCGGGCGGCGGCCAGGGGGTCGAGGGCGGGGGTCTCTTGCGACGAGTTCACGGAGCACCCGAGCGTAAGGTGCCCGCCGGCGACCGCCAAGGCGGCCAGGAGGGGACCGCGCCAGGTCGCGCGCCGCCGGCCTCCCCGGGGTCCGCTCCGCACCGCACCAGGATACCGGCGTCGCCCCCGGCGGGCGAGGGTTCCTGGCCCGCACTATCGTGCCCGCGCATGTCGCGCACCCTCACGTTCCTGCTCTTGCGCGAGGTGCTCGCCTACAGCGCCCTCGGCGGCGCGGCGGTGACCCTGCTCTTCCTGGCGGGCAACGTCCCCCGGCACATCGCCAACCTGGTCGCCATCGGCTTCTCGGCGCCGGACGTCGTCGGGCTCTTCGCCACGCTGCTCGGCGTGGTCGGCACCTACGTCGCGCCGATCGCCTTCCTCTTCGGGGTGCTGATCACCATGGGGCGCATGGCCTCGGACCGCGAGGTGCTGGGCATGCAGGTCTGCGGCCTGGGGCTCCCGACCCTGCTCCTCCCCACGCTGGCCCTGGCGGCCGCCATCGCCGCCCTGACCGCCTACCTGGCCCACGAGGTCGAGTGGCGCGCCCGGCGCGAGATGCGCGGCCTGGCCCGGGGCCTCGCCACCCGGGGCACCACGCCGGAGCCCGGGCAGTTCCTGCGGCTCGGCGAGCGGGTGATCTACACGCGCGACCGCACCCAGGAGGGCGACCTCCAGGGGGTGATGATCTCGGACCAGTCGGATCCCGCGCGCCCGCTCCTGATCCTGGCCGAGCGGGGGAGCTTCGGCTTCGACGACGCGCGCGGCGAGTTCCGCTTCGAGCTCGAGGGCGGCGAGGTGCACGTAGAGCCGGTGGGGGGGGGGCAGGAGTACCAGCGCATCAGCTTCGCCCGCCTGGACTACGCCTTCGACGCGCGGTCCTTCTTCGCGGTGCCCGAATCGAACCTGCGCCCCTACGACATGCCGGATGGCGAGCTGCGCCAGATCCTGGCCAGCGCGGCGGCCGGCGACTCCCTCGAGGCCTACGCCCAGCGGGAGCCGGTCCACTACCAGCTCGAGCTGCAGCGGCGCTGGGCGCTGCCGTTGGCCTCGATCCCCTTCGCGTTGGTGGGGGTTCCCCTGGGCATCCGGGTGCGCCGCGGCGCGCGCTCCTGGGGAGCGCTCTTGTGCACCGCGCTCGCCCTCCTCTACTACCTGATCACCTCCTTCGGGCGGCAGCTGTCCCTGGACGGCGTGCTCCCGGCGGCGGTGGCCATGTGGGCGCCCAACGCCCTCTTCTCCCTGCTGGCCGCAGCCCTGCTGCTGCGCACGCGGGCCCTGGTGGACGGAACGTGAAGCTCGACCCGTGGCTGCGCTTCAGCCTCGTCTTCGGCGGCCTGGCCCTGCTCTCCGAGATCCTCTACTACGCGGTGGTGCTGGGGAGCTCGGGCCTGGAGCTCTATCTCCACGCCCTGGCCTGGGTCAGCACGGGCCTGGTGCGGGTCTTCGACCCGGAGGTCGTGACCTATGGCTCGCAGCTCGGGAGCGGCTTCTTCGTGGTGGACATCGCCCCCGAGTGCGATGCCATCCAGCTCGCCGCCATGCTGGCGGCGGCGATCGTGGCGTTCCCGGCGCCGCTGAAGAGCCGCCTGTGGGGCATCGCGGTCTGCCTGGCCCTGCTCCAGATCGTGAACTTCGCGCGCATCGTGAGCCTCTACTACATCGGAGGGAACCACGCGAGCCACTTCCACGCCGCCCACGAGGTCTGGTGGCCGGCCCTCCTGATCGCCTTCACCGTGTCCGTCTGGATCGCCTGGGCGCGGATCGCAACGAGAGATGGCGGCGACGACTCCCGGCCCCCGGCGTAGGCCGATCCACCTCTTCGCGCTCCAGGTGGCGGCGCTCCTGCTCGCCGCGACCTGGCTGCCCCAGCCGAGGCTCTCCTACCCGCGCTTCTTCCACGCCCAGGCGAACCTGCTCTCCCAGGCCCTGGGCGCGCTGGGCCAGTCCCGGGCGGTGCGCCTCGTGGTGCCCGCGAGCCGGCGGGACGGCTCGGACACCGAGATGCTGGGCCTGGACCGGCGCCGGATCGAGCCGGTCTTCAAGGCGCGCTTCAAGGTCTTCGGCCGCGGCTACTGGCCGGTGGTGGCCGTGCTGGCCCTCGTGCTGGCGACGCCGCTGCCCTGGCGGCGCCGCGCGGCGGCGGCCCTGGCCGGGGCCCTGCTCGTGAACGCCTTCACCCTGGCCCAGGTGGCGGCGCTGGCGGTGGCGTTCTTCGGCAGCGCCGAGTCGCCCGGCGGAGCGGGGGAGGGCTGGAGCCGGGCCCGCACGGTGGCCCAGAGCTTCTTCAACTCGGAGCTGCCGCGGGGGGCGGCGATCTTCGTGGCCTGGGCCCTGGTGGCGGCCCCGGGCCGCCACCTGGACCTCAGGTCCGCGCGGCGCTGGCTGCGGGAGCGCCGGGCCGCCCGGCGCCCGCCGGGGCCGTGAGGCCGCCGCGGCGCCAGCCGGTGAGGAGGGCGAGGCCCGCGCCGAAGAGCAGCGCGGCGCCCGGCTCGGGGGCCGTGCCCTGGCGCAGGGAGGACGAGTCGAAGCCCGCCACCGAGAACTCGTGGGAACCGGACCGCGTGCGCCCGGGGGCCGTGAAGAGGATCGAGCGGACCCGGGTGCCGGACGGAAGCAGCAGCGCCGCGTCGCCGTTCGGATCCGGCGCCGTGGCCCAGAAGGTCGTCCAGCTCGAGCCGCCATCCAGGCTGTAGGAGCCCTGCTCGGCGTAGGGGGTGCCCTTCCGCACCTCCAGGAAGAGATCGCTCAGGAGGATGCGCTCGATCGCGATGGCGGAGCTGAAGCTGATGCGCAGGGCCTCGGGGCTCTCGATCTCGTCGTTCTCGTAGCCGGGGCCGCGGATGCCGTAGCCGTCGTCGGCGTCCCAGTGGAGGGTGCCCTCCCGCCCGCCGCCCAGGGACATCGCCTCGACGATCATGCTGACGCCGCCGAGGTCGACGTGGTGCCAGTCGGTGGGGCCGCTGGGCTGGAAGGACCCCCCCGCCCGGAAGTCCACCAGGGGACGGAAGGGGCTCGCGCTCGCGCCTCCCGCCAGGAGCAGGACCAGGAGGGCTCGCGCGAGGATCTTCGGGAGGGTCATGAGGCTCCTGTCTTCGCTCCAACCCGCGCGCCAGGGGAGCAAGACGCGTGCCAGCAGGGGCGCGATTCCGGAAGCCGCCCGCGGCGCGCCGCCGCCGAGGAGGCGGCTGCGGATCGGCTGCGCGCGCGCGCGCGCGCGGCCGTGGGTAGCGGGCTACCGCGATTGGGTCCTCGGGGCTTTACAGGCCGGGCCGCCCGTGCCCTAATACCCGCCGGGGGCGCCGGGAGGGGTGCCGTGCCGAGCGCGCTGGAGCGGAAGGATCGCCTGCGGCTGATCCGCTTCGTGTGCTCCTTTGCCTGGGCGGACCTCGAGATCCAGCCCGAGGAGCGGGAATACGTGAAGAAGCTCATCGAGCGCCTCGAGCTCGAGCCCGCGGACCGCGGGCAGGCGCGCCAGTGGCTGCGCGTCCCCCCCGACGCCGGCGAGGTCGACCCCACGGACATCCCCCTCGAGCACCGCAAGCTCTTCCTGCGCGAGGTGGAGGGGGCGGTGGCCGCGGACGGAGAGCTCGCGCCGGAGGAGCGCGAGAACCTCCGCCTCTTCAAGGCACTCCTCCGAGAGAGGTCCTCCCTTTCCCCATGAGCGAGATCCGCTTCGACGGACGCGTGGCCATCGTGACCGGCGCCGGCGGGGGGCTGGGTCGCACCTACGCCCTCGAGCTCGGGAGGCGGGGGGCCCAGGTCCTCGTGAACGACCTCGGGGGCGCCGCCGACGGCACCGGGGCCAGCCAGCGCGCCGCCGACGCGGTGGTGAAGGAGATCGCCGCCGCCGGCGGGAGCGCCGCCGCCAGCTACGACTCGGTGGCCACCCCGGAGGGCGGCGAGGCGATCGTCGGCAGCGCCCTGGAGCGCTTCGGCCGGGTCGACATCCTGATCAACAACGCCGGGATCCTGCGCGACAAGACCTTCGCCAAGCTCGAGCCCCAGGACCTGGGCGCCGTCCTGGACGTGCACCTCAAGGGGGCCTTCTACGTGACCCAGCCGGCCTTCCGCTCGATGAAGGAGCAGGCCTACGGGCGCATCGTCTTCGCCGCCTCGGCCGCGGGCCTCTTCGGCAACTTCGGCCAGTCGAACTACGGCGCGGCGAAGATGGGCCTGGTGGGGCTCTCCAACGTGCTGGCCCTGGAGGGGGCGAAGTACGGCATCCTCTCGAACTGCATCGCCCCCCTGGCCCGCACCCGCATGACCGAGGGCGTGCTCGGCGACCTGGTGGGCTCCCTCGACCCGGAGGCGGTGACGCCGCTCGTGGTCTACCTGGCCTCGGAGGCGTGCGACTTCAGCGCCGAGGTCTTCTCGGTGGGCGGCGGCCGCTTTGCCCGCGTCTTCGTCGCCGAGGCGCCGGGCTGGACCGGGCCGCCCCGTCCGAGCGCCGAGGACGTGCGCGACCACATGCCCGCGATCCGGGAGCCGGCCGGCTACTTCATCCCCAAGGGAATCGCCGAGGAGCTCCAGGTCATCGCCCGGGACCTGCGCTCCCGCTGAAAGCGTCACCTCCGCTCCGGCGCGCAGCACTCACCAGCGATGGTGGGGAGGCTCGAGCGGATGCGGAGCTCTACGGAGGAGCCGGGAGACGGCGGGCGGGAGGGCCGGGGGGCGAGCCCCGCCCGGGGGCCCACGGTCTGGGCGGTGGGCGGCGGCAAGGGGGGGGTCGGCAAGTCGATCGTCACCTCGAGCCTCGCCATCGCGCTGGCGCGCCGCGGCCAGCGCTGCGTGGTCGTGGACGCCGATCTCGGGGGCGCCAACCTCCACACGATCCTCGGGATCCGCTACCCGCGCACGACCCTGTCCCACTTCCTCACCGGCGAGGTCGCGAGCCTCGATGAGCTCCGCTGCCCGGGGCCCGTGCCGAACCTCTCGCTCATCAGCGGCTCCCAGGCGCTGATCGAGATGGCCAACCCGCAGCATGCGCGCAAGGAGAAGCTCCTGCGCCACGTGCGCCAGCTCGACGTGGACCACGTGTTCCTGGACCTCGGGGCCGGCAGCGCCTACCTCGTGCTCGACTTCTTCCTGGCCGCCTCGCGCGGGATCCTGGTCGTGGTGCCCGAGCCGACCTCCATCGAGAACGCCTACCACTTCCTCAAGGCCGCCTTCTTCCGCGCCCTTCGCCACGTGGTGCGCGACGCCCGCATGCGCGAGACCGTGATGCGGGTGCTGGAGGAGCGGACCCAGCGGCGCGTGCGCTCGCCGCGCCAGCTGATCGCGGCCCTGCGCGAGGTGGACCCGGATGCCGCCCGGCTGCTGGAGGAGCAGTCGAAGAGCTTCCGGCCCCTGCTGATCGTGAACCAGGTGCGCACGGTCGAGCACCGGCGCATCGGCCACGACATCGCGATCGCCTGCCGCGAGCATCTGGGGACCGAGCTCGAGTACGTCGGGGCCCTCGAGCGGGACGAGTGCGTGCGCGTGGCGGTGGGCGAGCGGCGGCCGGTGGTGGAGCGCTTCCCGGGCTCGCCCTTCGCCCGGGACCTGGCCATCCTGGTGGAGCGGATCTGCCAGGAGCGGCCCCGGGAGCCCGCTGGCCGGCGCGAGGACGTCGACTGCACCCTGCGCGTCGGCCGCAAGCTCTGCGGCGAGGAGCCCCTCGCCGTGAGCGGCCTGGGCGACGAGGAGAAGGACCTCGAGCCGGTCCAGGAGGAGGCGGCCTGCCTGCGCGTGGAGCGCGAGCTCGAGCGCGCTGCGCCGGCGGAGCCGGAGCTCCCGACCCAGGAGGCGCCGCGCGCGCTGCTGCCGGAGCTCGACGCGGGGGCGCCGGGCGCGTACCTGCGGCGCTGTCGCGAACAGCTCGGGGCCGAGCTGGCCGTGCTCGCGCGGCGCACCCGGATCCTGTGCCTCGACTCCATCGAGCAGGAGCGCTTCGACGCGCTCCCCCCCGAGCCCTTCATCCGCGGCCTGGTGCAGAGCTACGCGCGGGCCCTCGGCGTGAGGCAGCCCCACGCGGTGGCGGCCGCCTTCGTGGCCCGCATGCGCATCGCCGCGCAGCGGCGCCGCCGGGCCTAGCCCGAGCCCGGGGACGTTCCTTTCGTTTTTTCGTTTCGGGGTGGTACCTCGAGCGGCTGCGAGCGATCCGCGCCCGAAACGAAAAAACGAAAGGAACGTCCCCGCTTCGCTAACCTCGCGGCGTGCTGGTTCCCGGGCGCTTCGCGGGACGCCTCGCCCTCGCCGCCCTGGCCCTGGCACTGGCCTGGCTCGCCTTCCGCGCCTGGCAGGCGCCCGACTTCGTGCTCACCCGGCTGGGCCCCCTGGCCCCCCTCGCCCCGCTCTACGCCGGCTTCGCTCCGCGCCTGGCGCCCGGCCCGGCGGCGCTCGCCCTGGGGATGCTCGCCGCAGCGGCCCTGGCGGCGCCGCGCCTGGCGCGGCTGCGGCGCGCGGCCTGCCTGCTCGCGCTGGTCGCCTTCGCGGCGTCCTTCCGGCTCGCGGTCCACGCGGTGCGCGGCCCGGAGCTCCCGGGACGGGAGCTCGCCACCTACGCCGGGGAGGAGGTGCTCTACGACGCGGCCCGCGTGACCTCGGTCGCGAGCTTCCTCGCCTCCTACGCGCGCCTCCAGCCCGAGCTCTCGCTCCACGGGCGCACCAAGCCGCCGGGCTTCGCGCTGCTCTACCACGGCCTGGGGGCCAGCCCGGCGCGCGGGCTGGCCGCCCTGGGCACGCTCTTCACCCTGCTCGCGAGCCTGGTCGTGATTCCGGTCTACGGGCTGGCGCGGGCGGTGGGGCTCGGCGAGGCGCAGGCGCGCGCCTCCGCGGCCCTGGCCGCGGTGCTGCCGGCGAGCGTCCTCTACGGGGCCGTGACCCTCGACGCCGTCTTCGCGACCGTCGCGGCGGGGGCCACGGCCCTGGCGGCCCGGGAGGCGGCGGCGCCCGCGCGAGCGCGCCGCGCAGGCCTGGGCCTGCTCCTGGCCCTGGCGGCCATGCTGAGCTACTCGGCGGCGCTCCTCGGGCTCCTCTGCGGTCTGCTCCTGCTCCTCGATCCCCGGCGCCCGCCGCGGGCGCGGCTCGGCGCGCTGGCGGAGCTCGGTGCCTGCTTCGCGCTGCCCCTGCTGCTGCTCGGCGCGCTCACCGGCTTCGACGCCTGGGAGTGCCTCGGGAACGCCCGGCGCCTCAACGCCGCCGCCATGGCGCGCATCACGGGTCGCGACCTCGGGAGCCTCCCGGTCTGGCTCTACGCCTCGCTCGGGAACCTGCTGGCGCCGCTGCTCCACCTGGGTCCGGCGCTGCTGGCGGGGCTGGCGGGCCTGCGCCTGCGCCAGCAGGGCCCCGGGGTCCGGACCCTCGCCCGCGCGGGCCTCGCCGCGCTCGCCGTCGCCTGCTTCGGCGGCCTCCACCTGATGGAGACCGAGCGCATCCTGCTCTACCTGCTGCCGCTCCCCGCCGTGCTAGCCGCCGCCGGCGCGGGCCTGCCCGCCCGGGCGACCTTCCTGGCCCTGGGTCTCCAGGCGATCGCCGCGGAGGCCCTTCTCACCACGATCTGGTGACGCGTCTCGGGAAGGGCGGGCGCGGCGCCGGAAGGGCTCGCCGCGCTCGTAGAGGGCGAGGCGGCGCTCGAAAGCGCGCGGGGCGGGGCTTCCCGAGGCCGCGTGGAGTGCCAGCGCCTCGCGCGCGGCGTCGACCGCCCGATCGAAGCGAGCGGCGGCGGCGTAGGCGGCGGCCAGGGCGTCGAGGATGGCGGGGTCTTGCCGATCGCACAGATCCGCGGCGCTCTCGGCCCGCGCCACCGCCAGCTCCGGGAGCCGCCGCGCGGGGTCGGGATCGGTGGCCAGGGCAAAGGCCGATCTCCGCAGCAGCTCCGCGAGGTTCCGCCGCGCGTCGGCGTAATCGGGGTCGAGCGCGACGGCGCGCTGGTAGTGGGTCAGCGCGCGCTCGGTCTCGCCGCGCCTCTGGAAGATGCCGGCGAGGTTGTTGTGGGCCAGGGGGTCCCGGGGATTCTCGGCCAGGTTCTGCTGGTAGGCATCGATCGCCTCCTCCTGGCGGCCGAGGGCATACAGGGTGTCGGCGAGGTTGTGGCGCGCCTCGGCGAAGTGGGGCTCCAGGGCGAGCGCCTCCCGGTAGAGCCGGGCCGCGAGCTCCGGCCGGCCCTCGACCTTGTGAACGTTGGCCAGGTTGTACCGGGTGATGGCGCGCATGCTGGCCTCCCCGGTCCCGGGCCGGTTCGAGAAGGCCGCCAGGGCCAGCAGCGCGGCGGCGCCGGCGGCGAGCTCGCGGCGGCTCCGCCCGCGCGCCCACTCCCGCGCGCCCGCGAGACCGGCTCCGGCCAGGAGGGCCAGGAAGGGCACCAGCGGGTAGCGGTAGCGCGCGAAGACGTAGAAGAGGACCACGCTCGCCCCGTAGGCGGCGATGGCTGCGTAGAGCCACCAGAGCTCGCGCCGGCGCGGCCAGGTGACGAGGCCTCCCAGCAGGGCGAGGGGTGCGAGGACCCCGAAGTGGCCGAGCCAGCCCGCCGCGCGCAGCACCGACGAGAAGTCCGCGGCGCTGTACTGGTCCTCGCTGTCCACGATCTCCACGGCCGCGAGGAGCAGCCCGAGCTTGCGCGCCATCAGCGCGAGCCAGTCGCCGGGCTGCGAGACGGCGTAGTCGACGGCGCGCCGCATCCAGTAGGCGGAGACCTCGGCGGGCGAGAGCGGGCGCCCGAGCGCGCGCTCCGCCAGGTCGGTGGCATCCTGCCGCTCGTACTTCGCGGAGCCGCGGCCCGGACGCAGTGGCGCGTACACGCCGGTCGCACCCGGGTGGTTCCCGATGTAGAGGTTCGGGCCGAGCTGCGAGGTGGTGAGGTGGAGCTCGCCCCCCACCCGGTGGTTGCGCAGCGCGACGGGCAGCAGCGCCGCCGCGAGCCCCGCCGCGAAGAGGGCGGCCAGGGCGAGGCGCCGCCGGGCCGCGATCCCGGGCAGCGCCAGGAGCCAGGCCCCGAGCACCCCCGCCAGCACCAGGGCGTTCTCCCGGGCCAGGACCAGCGCGCCGGTCGCGAGGCCGAGGGCGGCGGCGAAGCGGCGGCACGGCGCCTTCGAGAGGTGCGCCGCGAGCCAGAGCGCGAGACTCAGCAGGAACAGATCCAGCACGGACTTCTGGAGCAGCCCGTCCAGGAAGATGGCCGGCGCGTAGCCCGCGAGCAGCAGCCCGGTCCAGAGCCCCGCTCCGCGCGAGAAGAGCCTGGCCCCGGCGCTCGCCAGCAGCGCGCAGGAGAGGGCGCCGAGCGCGCTCTGGAGGCCGCGCACCCGCAGCGGGTCGTCCCCCAGGCTCGCGTAGACGGCGCCCAGGAAGTAGGGATATAGGGGCGCCTGGTAGAAGACCTCGCGGCCGAGCCAGTCGCCGCCGGCGATCTCGCGCGCCCAGGCGTCGTAGGCGGCCGCGTCTCCCATCTTGACCGTGAGGAAGGGCGAGCTCTGGAGCTGCCAGAGATAGAGAGCGCGCAGCGCCAGCGCCAGCAGGAAGACGGCGAGCGCGACGGGAGTGAAGCGCGCCGCCTCCGCGCCCGCCTTCATCGCGGTATGGTACCATCGCGCCGATGCGCGCGGCGATGTCGCGCCCCCTGCTGCTCCTGCTCGGCACCGCTCTCGGCCTCGCGCTCGCGGAGCTCGCGGTGCGCCTCTTCGACCTCGGGCCCCACATCGAGGCGCTCCCCGGCGAGGCCTATCGCCTCTCCGACGAGCCGGCGCTGGGCTACGAGCTCGCGCCGGAGGCCCCCGACGGCGAAGCCCGGATCAGCGCGCTGGGCCTGCGCGACCGCGACACCCCGCTCGCGAAGCCGGCGGGGACGCTCCGCATCGCCGTGGTGGGCGATTCGATCGCCTATGGCTTCGGGCTGCGCCGGGAGGAGTCCTTTCCCGAGCAGCTCGAGGAGCTCTTGAACCGGCACTTCGCCGGGCCCGGGCTCGCCTTCGAGGTGCTGAACTTCGGCGTGCCGGGCTACGGCCTGGCCCAGGCGGTCGAGAGCCTGCGCGTGCGCGCCCTGCGCTTCGCGCCGGACCTCGCGGTCTACGCCTACTGCCTGAACGACGCCCAGGGCTACAGCCTCGAGCTCGCCAACCTGCTGGCCCGCACCGACAGCGCCGGGCGCGACTACCGGGAGGCCCTCGCGCGGGAGGGCGGCCGCGCCGCCGCGCGCTCGCGCCTCTACCTGCTGGCGCGCTACGGGCTCGCGCGGCTCACGCGCGAGGGGCGCGCCTACGGCGAGGCGGCCCTCTGGCACCGCGACGACCCGCAGTTCCGCGCCCTGGAGGAGGGACGCTATCCGCGCTACTTCGCCGGTCTCTACCGCGGCGAGGAGACCTGGGGGCCCGCCCAGGCGAGGCTCGACGCGCTGGCGGAGCTCTCCCGCTCCTCCGGGGTGCCGGTGCTGGTGCTGATCTTCCCGCTCCTGGCGGAGCTCGAGCGCTACGCGCTGGGGGCGGTCCACGTGCAGCTGCGCGCCGCCCTGGCGGCCCGCTCGCTCGCCTGGCTGGACCTCCTGCCGCTCTTCCGCGCCGCCGCCGGCGCGGACCCGCCGCTCGCCCGGGATCCCCTGCACCCGACGGCGCGGGGCCACCGCCTGGCGGCCCTGGCGGTCCTCTACCGGCTCCTCGACGAGGGCCGGATCCCCGGCCGGAACTCGCGCGATTTCGAGAGCTTGGCGGCGGATCTGAAAGTGGCTTCTCGCTGGCTCCCGGCGCTCCGGGAGGTGGCCCTTGCGCGCTAGCCCGCGCCGGGCGGCCGGGGCCGCGGCGCTGGCCGCCGCCGGGCTGGCCTGCGGCAGCGCCCCGGCGCCCGAGCCCGCGCCGCCCGACCCGCGCCCGAACCTGCTGGTCCTGCTCCTCGACACCACGCGCGCCGACCGCCTCGGCCTCTACGGCTACCCGCGCCCGACCTCGCCGGCCCTCGACGCGCTCGCCGCCGAGAGCCGCGTCTACGAGCGCGCGCTCGCCACCAGCAACTGGACGCTCCCGAGCCACGCGTCGCTCTTCACCGGCCTCCACCCCTCGGAGCACGGGGCCACCGCCAGCGAGGGCCGGCTCGACGGCGCGCTCGAGACCCTGGCCGAGCGGCTCTCCGCCTCGGGCTATGCCAGCGCCCTCTTCTCCGCGAACCCCTTCGTCTCCGATGAGCACAACCTGGCCCAGGGCTTCGAGGTGAAGGAGTACTCCTGGCGGGAACCCTGGCGCAGCCGCGTGCTGGAGGACCTGCGCCGCCGCGGCTTCGACGGGCCCCTCGAGGGCGGGCGGCTCGGCTCCTTCAAGGAGGCGGGCGGCGTGCTCTCCGAGGCCCTCCTGGCCTGGCTGGACGCGCGCCCGCCCGGGCGCCCGTTCTTTGCGTTCCTGAACCTGATGGAGGCGCACCGCCCCTGGTACCTGACGCGGGCCGAGCGCGAGCGCTTCCTCGCCCCGGAGCTCGTGGAGCGCTCGCTCCAGATGGACCATTCCTTCGCCGCCCGCTACGCCTACAACTTCGGGTTCGGGGGCTACGGCGCCGCCGACCTCGAGGCGCTGGGGGGGCTCTACGACGCGGCGCTGCGCCGCCTGGACGGGATCGTGGGGGCGCTCGTCGAGGCGCTCCGCGCGCGGGGCCTGCTCGACGCGACGCTCGTCGCGGTGGTGGCCGACCACGGGGACGCCCTCGGCGAGCACGGGCTCCTGGGTCACGAGTACGCGCTCTACGACGAGCTGCTGCGCGTCCCGCTCCTGATCCGCTTCCCGGCCCTCGTCGCGCCGGGCCGCGTGGCCGCGCCCGTGCAGGTGCTCGACCTCTTCCCCACGCTGCTCGAGGTGGCGGGTCTCGCCGCCCCGGGGCGGCCGGGCGGCGCGGCGAGCCTCCTGGCCCACCCGGGCGACCCGGCGGGCCCGCGGCCCCTGGTGGCCGAGTACCTCGATCCCAAGACGAAGCCCCTCGACGAGGTCGCCAAGCGGCATCCCGTGGCGAACCGCGAGCGCTGGCTGCGGCCGCTGCGCTCTCTGGAGCTCGACGGGCACAAGCTGATCTGGCGGGTCGGCGCGGAGACCGAGCTCTACGCGCTGCGCGAGGATCCCGGCGAGCGCCGCGACCTCGCCGCCCGGGAGCCCGCCCGGGTGGCGGCCCTGCTCTCGGCCCTCGAACGCTGGGATGCGGAGCGGCCGCCCCGCGGCGCGAGCGCCGCCGGCGCCCGCGTGAGCGCGGAGCAGCGCGCGCTCCTGGAGGGCCTGGGCTACCTGGCGCCCGCTGGCGCGGAGGGCCGGTGAGCGCGGCGCCGGGCGAGCGCGCGGAGGCCGCGGGCGTCTTCGCGCTGGCCCTGGGCCTCCACGCGGCGATCGCGTTCGCGGTGGCCCGCGCGGTCGGGGTCCCGCTGGCGAGCCTCGCGGCCTTCTTCGACGGCTCGATCTACCTCGAGATCGCCCGCTCCTTCCCGCTCCCCTACGCGCCCGCGGCTCCCCACTACGCGAGCCACGCGCCGGGCTACCCGGCGCTCATCTACCTCCTGCGCCAGGCGCTGCCCCTCGAGCGCGTGCACTGGGGCTGGCTGGCCCTCGGCGCCAGCTGGGTCCCGGCGGCCCTGGCGGTCGCGGTCTTCCACGGCCTGTGCCGCGACCTCGGGCTGCGTCCGCGCCTGCCCACACTGGCCTTCGCGTGCCTCCACCCGCGCTGGCTCGGCGTGGCCGCCAGCGCCCACGCGGAGAGCCTGGCCATGCTGCTCGTGCTGCTGGCGGCGAGGGCAGACCGGCGCAACGACCTGCGCGCCTGCGCACTCTGGCTCGCGGCGGCGGGCCTGACCCGCTATCCGGCCCTGCTGGTGGGAGCGGCCGTGGCCTGGGGCGCGCTCGTGGACCGGCGCGAGAGGCGCCCGGGCCGCCTCGCCCTGCTCGCGCTCCCGCCGCTGGGCTTCGGGCTCTTCCAGCTCTACCTCCAGGCGCGCCTGCCGGGCTTCGGGGGCCTCTCCGAGGCCTACCGCACGTTCTGGGACACGCACCTCACGTGGCCCTTCGCGAGCCTGGCCGGGAATCTCCTGGCCGCCCTTCGCGGGGAGCCGGTCCCCGGCGCAGCGCTCGCCTACGGCGCCGCGGCGCTCTATCTGGTGAGCCTCGCCGTCGCCTGGCGCAGCCCGCGCCCCGAGCTGCGCTGGCTCGGCGTCTGGGTGGCGGCGGTGGCGCTCTTCCACGCCTCGCTGGCCGGCGAGTGGGGCGGCTTCGACTACGCGCGCCTGACCCTGCTCGCCTGGCCTGCGGCGCTGCTGGTGCTCTGGTGCCGATTCGCGGGCGGACTCGGGCCGCGCCTGGCTCCGGCGCTGCTGGCCGGCGCCGGAGCGCTCTCCCTCTCTCTCGCCGTGGGGACCCTGGCGGACGGGGCGCGCTGGCAGGGCGCCAACTACCCGTGGCCGGGCGTCGCCATGCGCGGCTTCTACCGCGAGGAGCCGCGCTGGGTCGATCACTCGCGCTGGCTCCCGCCGAGCGAGGCGAGCCCGGGCGAGGCGGGCGGAGCGGAGCCGTGAGCCGGGAGCGCGCGCTCGCCGCGGTGCTCTTCGCGGCGGCGGCGCTGCTGCGCCTGCACGGAGCGTGGTCGGCGCCGCCCCTCACGGGCTTCGACGGCCCCTACCACGCCGCCTACATCGGGATCCTCCACGGCGAGCGGCGCTGGCCGCTGCCCGACGAGGGCTGGGCCACCTTCCACCCGCCTCTCTACTACGCGCTCTCGGCCCTGCTCTGGGGGCTCCTGCCGCAGGATCTCCCGGCCCGGGGCGTGCTCTTCGCGCTGCGCTGCGTGAACGTCGCGGCGGGCCTGCTCGTCGGGCTCGCGGCCCGCAGCGCCGCGCGAAAGCTCTTCCCCGAGCGGCCCCGGGTCGCCCTCGCCGCGACGGCCCTCGCGCTCTTCCTGCCCATGCTGGTCCCCCTCTCGTTCCTGATCGGGAACCAGATCCTGGCGGCCTCTCTGGCTGCCTGGGGCCTCGTTCTGCTCCTGCGCGCCCTCGAGGCGCCGGGCTCGGCGCGGCGCACGCTCGCGGCGGGCCTCGTGCTCGGGCTCGCCGTGCTCGGCAAGCTCGACGCGGCGCCGGTGGCGCTCGCGGCGGCCCTGGCGCTGCTCCTCACGGGCCTGCGCCGGCACGGCCCGCGGGCCCGAGCGCTCGCTCCGGCGGCGCTCCTCGGACTCGGAGCGCTCCTCGCCTCGGGCAGCTACTTCGCGCGGAATCTGGCTCTCGCGGGCCGGCCGCTGGTCCTCGAGGTGCCGGTCTCCGCCGATCGGATGCGCGCGCAGGGCTACGGGCCCGCGCGCCCCCTGGCGCGCTACCTCTCCTTCGACCCCGCGATCCTGTGGGATCCCGCCGATCGCTCGCCGCGCGCCCAGCGCGCCGTCTGGCCGGCCACCTTCGCGGGGGTCTGGTTCGACATGCACGGGACCGTGGTGCAGGTGGCGAGCCCCCGGGCCCGCACCTTCGCGCGCCTCCTCTTCGCCCTGGGCGCCGCCTTCACCTTCCTCGCGGCGCTGGGGGCCCTCGCGCTGGCTCGCGGGCGCGTCCCCTGCGCCGTTCCGGACGGCCCCGCCGCGCTGGCCCTGGTGGCCGGCTGCGGGCTCGCCGCCTACGTCTTCTTCACGGCCCGGGTGGCGACCTTCTCGACGCTCAAGGGCACGCTGCTCGCGCCCAGCGCGCTCCCCTTCGTGCTCTGTTCGGCCCTCGGCCTCGATCTCCTGGCCCGCGCCGGCCGGCGCGCCGCCGCCCTGGCCGCGGCCCTCGGGGCGGCGCTGGTGCTCGCCACGAGCGCGATCCTCTGGGTCGGCTGGATCGCGCCCACCGGGGTCAGCGCGGCGGTCTTCTACGTGCGCGTCCACGCCGACCCCGCCACCTGGCGGGTCTACGACTACTTCGTGCGCGGGCTCCCGCTCAGGGATCCTCCACCCCGAGAGCAGCCCGGCGCTCCACCCGCTCGGCCAATGCCTCTCGGACCGCGCCGAGCAGCGCCCGGGTGAGCTTCTCGGCGCCGGGCCGCGCCAGGTGGGTCAGGTCCGAGAACTCCCCGGGCTCGTAGCGCGGCCCGGCCTCCAGGGGCACGAAGCGCACGCCCGGCTCGCGCTCCAGCGAGCGCGCGAAGGCCAGGAAGTCGTCGCGGAAGGTCGGGTCGCGCAGCGGCGCCGCTCCGGGGAAGAGCGGCGCCTCGAAGAGCACGACCGCGCTCCCCGCCGCGAGCAGCCGCTCCACCGCCCACTGGAGCAGCGCCTCCTGGATGCGCTGGTGGGGGCCGCGCGAGAGCGCACGCAGCTGGCGCATCTCCACCGCCACGGCGAAGGCCGAACCGGCCGGGAGGAAGCGCGCCGCGGCGGCCTCCACCCGCCTTTGCAGGGCCGGCGGGACCGGCCGGCGCTCGGCCGGGGCGAGGAGCCAGTCGAGGGACGCCTCGGGCGGGGCGAGGCGCGCGTCCAACGGGAAGCGGCGCAGGCGCTCGAGCCCCGCGGCACCCAGGATGGCGCGGTCGCGGTAGCCGCGCAGGAGGCCGGCCAGCGCCAGGCGCGCCAGCCCCACGCGCTCCTGCCAGGCGAAGCGCGCGCCGCCGGCGCGCAGCAGGTCGGCCACGGCGGCGAGGCTCCCGCTGGAGAGCTCGGGCCGCAGCTCGAGAGGAGTGTGGGTCTCGAACTCCGAGAGCAGGAAGACGGCGGCGTCGGGCTCGAGCGGGAGCAGAGCCTCCACCAGGGAGCGCAGCTCGAAGGGGCGCAGGCCCGGGTGGACGAAGCGCAGGACGGAGCCCGGCGGGAGCTCCGTTTCCGGCAGCCACTCGGGGTGGAAGGCGGCCTCGCCCCGGCTCGAGCCCAGCACGGCGACGCGCGGGCGGGCGGGGGGGCGGGCGGCGAGCTCGGCCAGGAGCCGGCGATCTTCGGCGCTCCCCACCTCGCCCATGCGCGTGGGCTCGACGCGGGCCGCCAGGGCCTCCCAGGAGAGCGCGCCGCCCACCACGCAGCGGTCGAGCAGCAGCACGAGGAGCGCCGCCGCCAGGCCGGCCAGGGGGAGCCGGCGCTCAGAACTGGAAGTAGAGGAAGGGCTCGCCAAAGTCCTCTCCCAGGAGCACGAGGCCGGCGAAGACGCCGGCGTAGACGAGGGCGCGCAGCGGCAGCGGCCAGCGCAGCACGGCCTCGGGGTCGCCGCTCCTCGCCTGCGCCAGCTCGATCAGGGCGAGCGGCGCCAGGAGCGCCCCGAACGGCAGGAGCCAGCTCCCCGCCAGGCCGGCCACCGGCGTCGAGGCGAGGGCGGCGCAGAGCGCGCCGGCGTGGGCCAGGCTCTCGGCGCGGAAGAGCAGCCAGCCGGCGCACACCAGGTGGAAGGTCAGGAGCACGCCCCACGCGCGCCAGGCCCGGGCGGCCGCCGGCCCGCGCGGGGCCAGCCGCGCCAGCGCCGGGTCGAGCGCGCGCTGCGCGCACAGCAGCGCGCCGTGCCAGGCGCCCCAGAGCACGAAGGTCCAGGCGGCCCCGTGCCAGAGGCCCCCGAGGAGCATGGTGAGCGCCAGGTTGCGCTGGGTGCGCGCGGCGCCGCCGCGGCTTCCGCCCAGCGGGATGTAGAGGTAGTCGCGCAGCCAGGTAGAGAGGCTGATGTGCCAGCGGCGCCAGAACTCGCGCGGGCTCGCGGCCAGGTAGGGGAGGTCGAAGTTCCGCATCAGCTCGAACCCGAGGCAGCGCGCGACGCCGCGCGCGATGTCCGTGTAGCCCGAGAAGTCGCAGTAGATCTGGAAGGCGAAGGCGTAGGTGGCGAGGAGCACCTCGGGGCCGGTGGGCGAGGCGGCCGGCGCGTAGACGGCGTCCACCAGGACCGCCAGGTTGTCCGCCACGACCGCCTTCTTGAAGAGCCCGAAGAGCACGAGCCAGGCGCCGGAGCCCAGCTGCGCGGCGCGGATCCGCCGCGGGGCCTGTACCTGGGGCAGGAGGTGCGCGGCCCGCTCGATGGGGCCCGCCACGAGCTGCGGGAAGAAGGCGACGTAGAGGGCGAAGTCGAGCAGGCTCGGGACGGGCGCGACGCGCCCGCGGTAGACGTCGATCGTGTAGCTCAGGGACTGGAAGGTGTAGAACGAGATCCCGACCGGGAGCACCACCTGGAGCGCCAGGGGCGGGAGCGAGAGGCCCAGGGGGAGGAGCAGCGCCGCCAGGCTCCGGGCGAAGAAGCCCGCGTACTTGAACGCGGCGAGGATGCCGAGGTTCACGACCAGGCTCGCCACCACGAGCCGCCGGCGCGCCCGGGCGTCGCGGGCCCGCCCGAGGGCGAGGCCGATGGCGAAGTCGACCGCGGTGCTGAGCCAGAGCAGGCCCAGGAAGCGCCAGTCCCAGGCGGCGTAGAAGAGGTAGCTCGCGACGAGCAGGAAGAGGTTCTGCCCGCGGTGGCGGAGCGCCGGCGCGAGGGCGAGCACGGCGGCGAAGAAGAGTGCGAAGGAGAGGCTGTTGAAGAGCATCCGGACGCGCGATGGTAGGGGTCGGTGAAGGAGCGCGTCTACCGCTACCGCGAGGTCGAGCGGCGCCTGCTGGCCTCCCGGCCGGGAGCCCGCGTCCTCGACCTGGGCTGCGGCAGCGGGGAGAACCTGGCGCGCCTGGTCCGCTACGGGGGGCGCGCGTTCGGCGTGGAGCCCGGCCGCGAGCGCGCGCGCCGGGCCGCGGCCGGGGCGCCGGCGGCGGTGGCCCGCGGCGAGGCGCTCCCCTGGCGCGACGCGAGCTTCGACCTCGTCTACGTCTCCCACGTCCTGCACCACGCGGAGGACCTGGGCGCGGTCCTGGGCGAGGTGGACCGGGTGCTGGTGCCCGGAGGGGTGCTCTTCGCCATCGAGACCGTGGAGGACAGCCCCCTCTTGCGCCTCGCGCGCTGGCTGCGGCCCAGCTGGGAGGGCGATCCGGTGCGGAGCCGCTTCACCAGCCGCGGGCTCGCGCAGGCCGTGGCGGGCCGCGGCTTCGAGCTGCGCGGCGGGAGCTGCTTCAACTGGATCTTCTTCGCCTGGGAGCTCCTGCCCCGGGCCCTGCGCCCCCTCGAGGGGCTCACGCCGCTCTTCGTCGCGCTCGAGCGGCTGGGGCAGCCGCTCTTCGGCCGCTTCGGGGCCCACTGCTGGCTCGTGGCCCGCAAGCCCGGGCCGCCGCTCTGGCCGCTGCTTCAGGAGTCGTTGTAGATCGTTAGGTTGGGAGGGGGGTCGAGAATCGAGATGAAGGGGACCGGGTCGTCCAGCCGGGGCACCGGCCGAAGCTCGCGGGCGGGCTCGCTGCGCAGCGTCTCGAGCCAGTGGAACTTGAGCGTCACGCGACCCGCCTCGGGCACCAGCTCGGAGAGCTCGATGCGGTTCGCGCGCGCCTCGACGCGGCCGCTGCCCTCCAGGAACCAGGAGGGCTCCGCCTCCACCCGGTAGAGGGCGAAGCGGTCGTAGGTGCCGACGGGCTGGATCCCGGGCTGGCGCTCGAAGTAGCGCCGGGCGGGGGCGCTCCAGCACAGGATCCAGCGCACGTTGTAGAGGTCCAGGGTGCGCGCCATCTGCGCCGGCGGGGTCGCGCCCAGGGGTCGGCCCCGGAAGGTGCCGGCGATGAAGCGCAGGTGGTTCTGGCGCAGCAGCGCGTGGGGCGCCGGCCCTCCCGCCAGGGCCAGGCCCGTCTCGAGCGGGATCAGCGCCGGCAGGTGCGTCCCGTAATAGCGGTGCGAGAGCCGGTCGGTCTCCTCGTGCAGGAGCCGGCCGCGCCGGTCGGTCTGCTCGCGCAGGAAGTCCAGGAGCCCCCGCCCCAGGGTCTCGTAGCCCTCGCGCTCCTGGAGCGCCGGGAGTGCGTAGGGCCGCCAGAGCTTGCCCGGGAGCCCCGCGGAGTGGCCCCCGCTGGCCAGGAGCGCCAGGGCCGCCGCGCGCAGGGCCCAGGCGCCGCGCCGGCCGCCCAGCCGGGCGCAGCCGTCCCAGGCGGCCCGCGCGCCCACGGCGATCGCATGGGCGGCGGGCGGCAGCAGGAACAGGCAGAGCGGGAGCGTGAGGCGCGCGGGGCCCAGGAGCGAGAGGCCCAGCGGCGCGCCGTAGAAGGCCAGCGCAAAGAAGAACGCGATCTGGGGCGCGAAGACGCGCAGGAGGTCCCGACGCCCCTCGCGCCACCAGAGCGCGAGCCCCGCGAGGCCGCCAAGGGGCGGTGCCAGCGAGAGGGGCCAGGGCGAGGGAATGGCGACGCGCAGCGGCGCCCAGAGCCCGCCGGGCGGCGCGAAGTGCGCCTCGCCCCCCGCGCTGTAGAAGTCGCCCAGCGCCGCGTAGTGGCCGTAGAGCCAGAGCCCGCGCAGCCAGAACGAGTTGGCGGCGACGCTCCAGATTCCGAGCCCCCAGAGCGCGGCGTGGCGCCAGCGCGGCAGGCGCCGGAGCGCACTGGCGTAGAGCACCAGGGCGGGGACGGCCACCAGCACGCCCGCCGTGGGATGCATCGCGAGCAGCAACGGGGCGGCGGCGCCCAGAGCCAGCGCGTTCGCCGCGCCCCCGCGCGCCAGGAAGCGGGCGAGGAGCGCCACGACGAGGAGCGCCAGGGAGGCCGCGAACACGAAGGCGGCCATGCCCCCGGCCTCGAGGATCGCGTAGAAGCTCGCGGCCTGGGCGCGGGCATTCGGGTTCGCCAGGCCGGCGCTCGGCACGAGCAGGTGCGGGACCCCGGCCAGCGCCACCACGACGAGCTGCTCCGCGGGCGCCAGCCGGAAGAGCGCCGCCGCCCCCCAGGCCAGGAGCGGCGTCGACGCCAGCAGGGCGAAGACCGTGCGGTTGAAGACGAGGGCGGGCTCCGCGCCCGGAAAGGCGAAGAGAGCCAGCTCGAAGGGTTTGCTGCTCGGGTAGTAGAGGCCCATCTTCGGGTAGCCCGCCATGAAGCTCGGGTCGTAGCCGGCGCTGCTGCCCGACTCGGCCAGCAGCCGGCTCCCCAGGCGCCCGTAGTAGTACTGGAGCGCGTAGTCGTCGAAGGCGAAGGCGCGGACCGGCGCGCCGTCGGAGCCGGGCCGGAGGTTCTCGAGGCCGGCGAAGCGCGCGACGCTGGCCACGCCGAAGAGCGCGCAGAGGAGCGCGGCCGCGCGCGCGGCCCAGGCGCCGGGGCCCGGGCGGCTCACGAGGGCCGGCGCCGCAGCACGCGGTAGAGGCCCACGCGGTACTCCTCCTCGAAGTGCGCGTCCACGTAGTGGAAGAGGTCCGGGAGCGCGCGCCGCAGGTTCGAGGAGGCGAAGTCGTCCTTGTCGACGACGATCGCGTCGCGGGCCTCTTCCAGGCGCGCCAGCAGGCGCTCGGCGCCCACCCGCTCCCGGTAGTGCTCCGGCAGGAGGTCCCAGCCGAAGAGGTGCAGGGTGTAGACCGCATCGGCAAAAAGATCCGGCCGCGGCGAGAGGAAGTGGATCAGGTACTCGTTGGTGAGCAGCACCAGCGGCGCGCCCGGCGGCGCCGCCCGCTCCAGGTGGTCGAGGAGCCAGGCGAAGGCGGCGATGCCCTCCGCCTCGTAGAAGCCCCGCGACGGCGCCACGCCCCGCGCCCCCGCCACCCGGAGCGCCTCGGGGGCGGACCAGGCTCCGGGCGCTCGGGCCAGGGCGTCGAGGGCCGGGGGAGCGCCGAGACCCAGCGGAAGGAGCGCCACCAGGGCGAAGGCCGCCCGGCGCCGCGCCGGACGCGGCGGGCTGTCCGCGCTGGCGACGCCGCTCCAGCGCCAGCACAGGAAGGCCAGCAGCGGCGTGAGCGTTCCGAGCAGCAGGGTCCCGTTGAAGGTGGCGCGCGGGAAGATCTGGAACGCCATGGCGAGCTGGAGGAAGAGGGCCGCGACCAGCAGCTCGGGCGCCGGGCCGGGCGCTGCGCTCCCGCGCCGCAACAGGTCGGCGGCGAGGAGCGCCAGCGCGGCGGCGCCGATGGCGGCCGGGAGCGAGTTCTGGAGCAGGCCCACCAGCACCCCGACCTCCACCAGGTCCGGCACGCTGGCGAGGGGCCAGGCCAGCAGGGCGGCGCCCGCGAAGAGCAGCGCGGCGCCGCGAGCGCGCGCGCCGCGCAGCAGGAGCAGGCCGCCCGAGACCGCGGCCACGAGCCCCGCGGCCAGCGCCAGCGAGCGCGGCGGCGGGAGCTCGACCGGGAGCGCGTAGTTCTGGAGGTGGGAGGGGAACACGAACATCTGGTAGGCCAGGGCCCCGAGGGCGCCCCAGCCGGCGTAGAGCCCGGCCACCGCAGCCGGGAACACGGCGACGCCCAGGCCGAAGGGGAGCGCCCGCGGCAGCGCGTAGCCCAGGGCCTCGCGCGCGCTCCCGCGCCGGGCGAAGCGGAGCGCCACCAGGGCCAGCAGAACGTGGAAGGGCAGGAAGTGCAGCGCGTAGTCGAGGGCGTGGAGCTGGCCCAGGAAGGGCAGGACCAGGAGCGCTCCCGTCGCCCCGAAGAGCGCGAGGAGCGCGCTCTTGCCCCTCCCGCCGCGATCCTGCGGCGGCGCCTCGCGCAGCAGTCCCGCCGCAACGATCGCGAGGCCGAGGAACGCCGTGATGACGCAGCCCAGCGACTGCTTGAAGAGGATCCCCGCCCCGGCGGCGAGCCCCGCCGCCAAGAAGCTCCCGCGCGCGTCGCGCTCGAGCCCGCGCAGGAGCCAGAAGAGCGCGAGGAGCCCCAGCGGGATCGTGTAGCTCGCCGCGTAGGGGCTGTTCAGGTTCCAGATCACCTTGCCCCAGAAGGCGATGGCGAGGCCCCCAGCGAGCAGCGCGAAGCGGCGCGGCGCGAGCCGGCTCGCGATCAGGAAGGCCAGCGCCACCTGCGCAGCGCGCAGCGCGGCCAGGCTGAAGCGCACCGGCAGGATCTCCGGCCCGAAGAGCCGGAACAGGGGCACGTTCACCGCGAAGACGCCGGGCCCGTAGAGGCTCGTGAAGTCGCGGTGAGGGACCTCGCCCCGGGCGACCCGGGCGATGTTGTCGTAGAGGTAGCCCTCGTCGCGCAGGTCGAGGGTGCAGGGCAGGGTGGCGCAGAAGAAGGCGAAGGCCGCAGCCGCCAGCAGGGCCGCGACGGCAGCGTCCGAGAGCGCGCGCCGCCGGCGGGGCCCTGTGAGAGAATCAGGCTCGATCACTTGCAGAATCCAGAACTTACGAGCAGGAGCTGCGATCTCGTAGAACCTGTGGAAGGCCGGCCGCGCGTCCTGGATCTCCCTCGAGAACGACCCACGACGGGGGAGGGTACGAGATGGCGGCGGCGAAGACGACGAAGCCCGCGAGCTCCGCGGGCCTGGTGAAGGGCGCAGGGGCGGACCTCTGCTCGCAGTGCTCGGCTCTACCCTCGAGCACTACAAGGCCCCGGGCCGGCGGAGGGCCCGGCGCAGGTTCATGAACGAACCTGCGCGTGATCCTCCGCTTCGAGCGCCGCGCCCCACACCCCGGGACCCGTGGTCTCCTGGAGCGGTCACTCCGCGAGCTCGAGCGCCTCTCGCAGCGCTTGGACGCTATGCCGGGCTGTTGGCGATCACGAGGAAGCGAAGAAATCTGGACGTCTCGCCGGAGAGCTCTGGGCCGAGCGATCAGAAGGGGGGGTCGCCGAGATTTCTCGAGGCATCGTCCTGGCGTTGGATCTCGACGGCTTGTCGGTAGGCGCGAAGGGCCTGTTTCCAGTCGGTGGTGCGGTCGAGCAGGGTTTCGGCCGCGGTCGTCACCCGAGAGGATGCGACGAGCCAGTAGGGGCGCTCCGGGTCCGCGAGCTCGGGGTGCGCACAGGCGAGTGCGGCAGTCGCCAGATCCAGCGTGTGGTCGAGTGCGGCGAGGATGGCGAGCTCGGGGGCCAAGGCGAGGTCGTCGGGCGTGGGGAGCCGATCGAAGCTCCGCGGTTCGGTGGTGCCTCGCCGGGTCATGCGCGGGTCTTCTTGGGGCGCCGGGCCTCCGCCTCGCGATGCCGGTAGCTCTGTCCCTCGATCAGGCAGATGTCGGCATGGTGGGTGAGGCGGTCGATCAGGGCCGTGACGCAGCTGGCGTTGGGGAAGATGGCGGGCCAGTCCTTGAAGGCGAGATTGGTGGTGAGGACGAGGGACTTCTGCTCGTAGCGGCGGGAGACGACCTGGAAGAGGAGGTCCGCGGCGCGGGCATCGTAGGAGAGGTAGCCGACCTCATCGAGGCAGAGCAGGTCGGTTTTCGCGTAGTGACGCAGGCGCCGTTCGAGGCTGCGGGCGGAGTCCTGGGCACCGAGGTCGAGCAGCATGCGCGAGACCTCGATGAAGAGGGCGGAGTGCCCCTGGAGCACGGCCGCGTGGGCGAGGTTGCGCGCGAGCAGGGTTTTTCCGAGCCCCTGCGCTGCGACCAGGATGAGGTTCTCGCGCTTTCGGACGAGCTCCCCGGACAGGGTCCGCTCGAGGGCGGGCCGATCGATCTTCTCCGGCCAGTTCCAGTCGAATTCGTCGATCGGCTTGAAGCGCCCGAGCTTTGCTTCCCCGAGGCGCCGCTCGAGGGAGCGGCGCTCGCGGTCGGCGAGCTCCTGTCGGGCGAGCTCTTCGAGCACGACCCGTGCGCTCCAGCGCTGCTTGGTGGCGCGGGCGAGGAAGTCGTCGAGGTCCTCGGCCGTGCGCGGGAGGCGCAAGGCGCGGAGCTCCTCAGCGAGCTCCTGGGTCGGTGTCGTCGTCGAGGCGGGAGAGGGCATCGTAGGTCTCCAGGTCGTGGGGGGTGACGTGCAAGCCGCGCACGTCTGGGCGCGGAGGAAGCTCGAGCGGGAGCTTCGGGAGGAGGCGCTGCGCGCGCCGCCGCTGCTCGAGCCACAGGGCCACCGAGGCGGGAGTCGGCGTGCCGCGGCGCAGGGTCTCGGCCAGGGCCGCATCGGTCGCCTCGGCTCCGTAGTCGTCGAGCAGCCGGACGAGCTGGCGGGTCGCGTCGGGCAACGAGAGGCCGCGCTGCACGATTTCTTCGAGGAAGGCCTGGGCGTGGGGCAACGCGGCGCGGAGCCGATCCTGTCGCTTGGGAGCCCGCGCCGCCTGCTTGAAGGCGACCAAAGCCTCGAGGTGGCGGGGGTCTTCGATGCACTGGCGCCGGTCGTAGCTGCGGGCGTGCCGCGCGACCTCGGTCTCGCCATCGAGGATGCGGACCCATTCGGGGGTCGCGACGAGGGTCAGGGCTTGCGGAGCAGCTCCGGAGGGATCGAGTAGTCGTTGCCGTCGAAGCGCAGATAGGGGGTCTTGCCGCTGCTGCGGGCCAGGACGCGGGGGCACTCGAAGGGGTGCTCGGGGAGCGGGAGCAGTCGGGGTCGCTCCTCGGCGAGCGCCTGGGCCACGGTTTTCCCAGGATCGTCCGGATGGGGCCGGGCGTGCGCCCAGTCGTCGCGCCAGCGGAGGAACTGGGCGTTGAGGTCGTCGACGTCGCGGAAGCGGCGGGCGGCGAAGAAGCGATCGCGCAGGAAGCGGATCTGTCGCTCGACGCGTCCCTTCTCGTTGCCACGGCCGACGGCGCAGGGGCGCGGGAGGAAGTGGTAGTGACCGGCGAGCTCGAGCAGGCGGGGATGAAACTGGATCGCGTTTCCCTGGCGGGCGAGGACAGCGCTCTTGAGATTGTCGTAGAGCAGGGTGCGCGCGGCGCCCTGGAAGGAGGTGAAGGCCTCGACGTGCCCGCGCAAGAAGCTCTCCAGCGTCTGGTCGAGGGTGAAAAGCGCGTGGATCGCGCGGGACCAGGAGAGCACCATGACGAAGGCCGAGAGCGGTCGGCGGGACTGGCCGACCTGGACGTGTCCGAAGTGCCCCCAGTCGACCTGGGCCTGCTCGCCGGGCAGGGTCGAGAGGCGCAGATAGGCCTCGGCCGGGGGTCGGGGACGCAGCAGGCGCACGGCGCGGCGCGTCTGGACCAGCGAGCCGGCATAGCCCCTGGCGACGATCATCTCGTGGAGGCGCGTGGCGCGCAGCCGCGGGTACTGCTCGAGCGTGGTGCGGAGGAAGTCGAGGTGGGGATCGAGCTGGCTGGGTCGCACCAGGGTGCGGACGTTGAAGCGCGCGGTCTCGAGCGTGGCGCGCACGGTGTCGGCGTGCAGGCCCAGCTCGCGGGCGATGGTGCCGATGCGCCAGTGCTCGGCGTAGAAGAGGCGCCGGATCTCGGCGCGCTGGGCCTCGGAGATCACGGGAGCCGCTCAGCGGCGCAGCCCTGCGCGAGCGCGCAGGCGGCCGGGGTGAGACCTGCGCTCGGGTCTGGTGAAGCGCAGCGGTCGTCGACACACGGCGCAGTGGCGGGCTGCGGCCCGCGGAGACGGGGAACGGGGCGAGAACCACGCATGCGAGGGAGCCTCCTGGATCGAGGCGGGCAGACTGGCGCAGGAGAGCGGGACGGAGGAACCGTGATCCCCCACGCGCGGGAGGGACCTCCGGCGCTGGCGCCGCGCGCGCTCGTGGTCCCGGTGATCCAGGCGGCCTTCGGGGCTCTGCCGATGGCGACGTCGCGCGCGGCGGCGGCTGTCGCGGCGGGCGAGGCCGGAGCAGACCGGCCCGCAGTAGACGTGGCCGCGGTCGCAGGCGCGGCAGATCGAAAACATCCGCTGGCAGCGGGGGCACGAGGCCAGGCGGCCCACCGCACAGGCTCCCACCGTCGGTCTCCGGCGGCGGGCGCGGCGGCGCTTCGGAAAGCGCCGCAAAACGTGCGACAATCCGAAGCGGGCGAGCGTTAGCCGTACAGCGACTCAACTCGTCCACTGAGGGCCCGGAGCGTCTACTCCGGGCCCTCGCTTCCTTTTCGGGAGCGCACTCTACGCCATCTCGCGGCGCAGCGCGCCGGCGCCGCAGGGAGCCGCAGCCTCCATCGGACCCCAGATCCAGAGCCGGTGCTTCGCACCGGACGCGGCCTGCGGCCGCGGGCCCGTTGGGCCCCGGTCTTTACGACCGGACGGATCCAGAAGGAAGAAGAGCACTCCGCGCCGGCTACACGGCTCGACCCAAGGAGAAACCGGCGGGATGTCCAGATTCCTTCACTTTCAGGTGATCGTTAACATGCCGGGCGCCTGAATGCCTCGGCGCGACTGCCCCGTCCCGCCGACCACGAGGCGCGGAAACTCCGCCCAGTCGGCCCTGCGCCTGGGCTCCGGGCGGCGTCTCCACGCGCCGCCTCACCCGCAGCCGGGGCCTGGGGTACTTCGCCTGGATCCTCTCCCTCGCGAACGCTTCCAGGCTCTCAAAGCTGGGCATGGACGACGGCGCCGAGATCGGCGTATTCTCCTTCACGGGCGACTCTCCTTCCCTCCGGGCGCCAACCCGGATCCTTGTTGGTTGACTTGGGAAGGTTACGTCGCCTCTCCTTTTACACACCGTCCGAAGCTACCTCTCTCCGGCACGAGGCGCATGTCATGCACGTTGGCGCCCGCGACCGCCAGCGCGAGCGGGACGCCTTCTCCATCCGTAAGCAGGGAACGCTTGGTACCGGACTTGGCGCGGTCCGTCGGATTGGGGCCG
>Ga0187892_10003344_pt1 | contig 29519 bp, 18 predicted proteins | sample MA1701073metaG_FD_139345 | JGI IMG/M metagenome (GOLD analysis project Ga0187892, IMG submission 139345) | Bio-ooze microbial communities from a basaltic lava cave in the Kipuka Kanohina Cave System on the Island of Hawaii, USA - MA170107-3 metaG ... | reverse complement strand
GCAGATACCGAGAAAGGCCACGCCTTGCGGCTGGTACTGCGCGGCCAACTCGACGAGCCGCGGCGCATACAAGCGTGCGAGCGGGCACTCGGTCCCCAAAAAAACCAGCACCACGAGCCGCCGTGACGCGAAATCGGAGAGCGCGTACGGCTTGCCGCGATAGTCGCGAAGCGCAAACGCCTCAAGTGACACGGGCTGCGGCTGTTGCGAATACTGCGCGAAGATCGTTGTGACGGCCGAAAGCGCAAGAAAAATTGCAATCGCAGCGCGTGGTAAGAGGCGGCGCATGCAGCCATTTTAGTGCGGATTGTGCATCGTCGACAACCGACGGACTCGTTGTTAGGCTAGCCTGGAATGGCTCACCACGCGCGTGCGTGAGACGAGCGCCATTACGCGCACCACACTGGCCGTCGATGCGACGCTGCCCCGTATTCTTCCCTGCTTTGAAGCGCAGTCTGTGGGGGGTGCGTCATTCGGTCGTTGCCGCGCGGCGCGAGAACTCGCCGGCAAACTCTACGCACGCGGACTCGCGCGCATGGCGAGTTGCCGGCTGGAGCGGCGCGCTGGTGGCGATCTTCACTTGCCTGGTGGTTTGGCGATGGGAGATTCTCGATTCTCCCCCCTATTGGGACGCCGCGATGGGGCTCTTCCTGGAAGCGAACTTCCTGGCGGAAACGCGTTTCGACTACCACCGGCTTTTTTACGAGGAACCGCGTTTCATCCAAGGTGGCTCGGCGGTCTATATCACGAGCGTTTTGCCCACGCTGGTGGCGCTGGCAATGACCTTTGCGCCGTCAACGCACGTTGTGATCGTGGCATTTCACCTTTTCTCACTGCTTTGCGGCGCGGCCATCGTGCTGTTGACCGCCGCCATCGTCATGCCCAGGCAGGGCCGACTTGGCGCCGCGATGATTGGCCTGGCGTTGATTACGACTCCGCTGTTTGCCGTGCAGATCGACATGCTCGGCATGGATCTTCCGGCGGCAGCGCTGGGACTGGGTTCGGCATGGCTCGTTCTTCGCGAGCGTTATGGTTTGGCGGCGGTGGTGTCGCTTTCGGCGTTTTTCACCAAGCTGCTGGGCGGTTTGGTGACGATGGCGACGGTCGCGTATCTGGTCATTTTGATTGTGCTACAGAGTCACGGCGCGGATCGACGCCGAGAACGGCAGCTATGGGTGGGCCTTGGCGCCAACCTGGCCGCCTTGGCCATTGAATTCGCCACGACGTTGTGGGTAGCAGGGCTAGGCGGTTCGGCGAAGGAGCCCTTCACCATCGACCGACAGCGCGGCGCCGGTTATCTCGCGCAGCTTTGGATTTGGGCTCCGGATGTGCTCCTGATCTTTCTTGCCGCTCTAGTGGCCTGCTCGCTCTTATTTTTGGTCCGAGTTCGACGGCACGCGCAAGATCTGCCAGGGGCGATGCTGACGCGTCATGCGTGTGCCGCGCGCGCCGTGCTACTTTCTGACCGGCCCGCGCTTTTCGGATGGATTGTGATATCGGGGATGGTGGGCGTTTTGGCGATTACGTACGCTATTCCGCGATATCTGACGCTGCCACTTCCGTTTTTGCTGATGATAGTCGGCAATCTGTTGCTGACCAACGTTCGGTGGCGCTGGATCGGCAGCGCCGCACTTGTGCTCTTGGTGGGAGCCAACGTGGCGAATTTCGATGGCCGGTTTTTTCCGGCGTTGGTGCAGACGGATCGGTTCGATGCGCGGACCGGCGCGCTTCTCGAACGAAGCCGCGAGTATCTTGCCGATCACCGGTCCAATATCGAAGCGGTTCGCAGGCTCGAGCGCGACCATGCCGGCCGGTCGATCATTGCCGGCAATCCGTTCGTTCACTTTCTCAGCCTGCCGCGCCTGGGATACGTGACCCGTCCGCTGCACGGATACTCGATCAACACCTTTGCGACGGATCAGTTTCCACACGTGGACCGACTGATCGAGGATCCTCCCGTTCGACCCGTGATCATTTGGGCCGAAAACCGCTTCTCGAACATCGCGACTTGCACCGCCCCGCGTCCGGAGCCTGGTGACATCCGCTACGTTCGCGACCAGTCTGCATCGCCACTGACGGTCTTTGAAAAGCCCTGGCCGCGCGATGTCCCGGACGAGGAGCTTAAGGACCGCTGCGCCGCGCTCTTGTGGAGCCTAGATCAGCTCGCCAGGCTCGCGGGTCGGCACATTCGAGCTCGACAGTTCGACCGCGCCATCAACGTCTATCGCCAGATACTGCGATTCGACCCCGCACAGGCGGAAATTCGGCTCCAGCTGGCGGGTCTGTTGGCGAACCAAGGGGAACTGGATGAGGCGGGCGAGCACTATCGTCGTCTGATCGACGAGCCTTCCGACGATGACCGGCCCCATCGGCAATTGGCAGCGCTCTACACGCGGCGGCAAGAGTTTGAGGCGGCGGCGCGCCACCTCACCGAGGCGGTGCGGATTGCACCCGAGGACGCGGCGGCGCGCCGAGAATTGGGGATCGTGCTGGGCCGACTGGGACGACCGGCGGAGGCGGCAACGCAGTTTGCCGAGGCAGCTCGCATCAATACGCGCGACAGTGGTGCGATGTTCATGCTCGGTGTGGCCTATCGCCAGCTCGGACGCACGACCGAGGCGGCAGCTTGGTTGAAACGGGCGTTAGCGGTCGAACCGCGTCACGCGGACGCCCAGGCACAGCTTGCTTACCTGGAGCTCGCCGGAGGGAATCCGGCCGCGGCGATCCGATGGTTTCGCGCGGCGCTACGGGTCCGCTCGCCATGGCCTGACGTGGCCAACGATCTCGCATGGGTCTTGGCCACGAGTGCCGAGGCAACCGATCGCGACGGGGCTGAAGCGCTGCGCCTCGCGCGGCAGGTCTGTGCCAAAGGAGGCCAGCCAAGCCACTTGGATACGTTGGCCGCCGCCTGCGCAGAAGTAGGGCGCTACGATCAGGCCGCGCAAATCGCACGGCAGGCTCACGATAAGGCTCGGAGTTCGGGCCAACACGAGCTGGCGGCAAAGATCGCCTCGCGCCTGAAGCTCTACGAGCAGGGCCAAGCCTATCGGCAGGTATTTGGCGGCGCCGAGTGAGACCGAATAGCGATTCCACACGCGGCGTTTCACTGACGGAGTGGTCGGCACGCAGTGTAATGTTCGACGCGCCGCCGCAGTTCGGCGATCACCTCGTGCGGCGCACCGTTGGGCACTTCGTCCAAAGCGCGACGCGCGAGCGCGACGGCCTGGTCGAACTGGCGCGCCTCGGCGTGGGCCGCGGCCAGCGTGCTAACGTACGAAGGGTTCTTGTAGCCTGTAGCCTGACACACGCCCTCCGCAAGTCGGACGGCCTCGCCGCCGTCGCGGAGCGTCGGATCGACGCAGGTGGCGCGGATCCATGCCAAGTTGTTCGCGGCAGCAAGGTTTCGCGGCCAGATGCGCAGGGCGTGAGAATAGAGTTCCGCCGCCTCGTTCGGCCTTCCCTGCGTCAAAGCGAGCGTGCCCGCGTCGCTTAGCTGGGCGCTGCGGACCGAGGGCAACGCCGCTTCGCCCGACTGCAGCGGCAGCACCATCAGCAACAGGCCGACACAGGCAGCCATTGCAAGCGCGAGCCGGTTTCGACTTTGGCGATCGCTCGCGGTGCGGCATTGTGCGAACACCTCCAGCGAAAATGCCAGCAACAACACATCCACAATGACCTCCAGCACCTCGCTGGGCTGCTCCAGCGCAATGTACGCTACCAGGCTGACGAGAAAGATGGCTGCCACCGGCAGACTGGGTAGCACCAGCGCTAGATGCTTGCGCAATGGTCGCGCGTCGTTCCAGGCACGAACCACGAATGGAGAGATCCCCACGTACGCCACCATCGACATCAACCACAGGTTCTGCAGGAGGTTGCCTCGTCCGGATGTCTGAAAAATATCCAGGTTGTGAAGCGTTGCCTCCCCTTGGTAATTCGCCACCAAAAGCCACCGCGGCGACTCGAAGCCAAACAGCCGCTGCCCCCAACTCACCTCCTCGCCAAACATGATGACGAGCAATACACCCCAGGCCGCGATGATCGTGCATTGCAGCACGTGACCGGGCGGCTTGATGCTGCGACGGCTCAAGATCAAGAACGAATACCAAAACGCGACGGCCGCGGCGGCGCACAGGATCGCCTCGATCGACTCGTAAGGTCCATCCTCGCGCAACAGCCAATCCACCCAGCCTTGTCCGCCGATGGCTTGCGCAGCCCACGGCGCAAGCTGCAAGACCGCCACGACGATTGCAAGCATGCCGTACGAGTACGCCGCCTCGCGCGACCACGCGCGTGCGCGCTTCGGGTGTCGACCAAGGTCCTTAATCCAAATGTTGGCCGGCTTCTCGATCAGCTTGAACATGGCGACGGCCACCACGTTCAACAGCAGGAATCGCGCTATATACATCGTCCAGTACGGGTCGATGAATGCCGGCGTGGCCGTGAGCAGCGTGGCCCCAATAAACTGATCGAGAAGCCTTTGCACCACGCCCAGATGAATCAGGTAGAAGCAATACGAGCTCCCCCCCAAGAGCACCAACAGCTTGCTGGCCAGAAGGCGTTTCAGCAGGCTGCGCTCCGTGATCAGCCCGAAGAATGCCAATCCCACAAAGACCGGAAAGAGCGTGAAGATCAGCACACCCCCCAGGGGATGCTCCACGCCACGCACTTCACTTCCCGACGGCGCCGAAAACTCGGGCAACGGCGTCAGCCTCGAAACAGCCAGCACGACCAAAGCCGCGGCCGCCGTGGCGCCATAGGTCACGTACGGTTTGCGCGTTGTCTCAAGTGGACCACGACGCGCCAGTATCACCTTGGCCAGATAGATGCCGCAGCCAAAGCAGGCGATCGTGCCGCACAACGTTCGCCCAAACACAATGTCAGGCCGCCCGTAATACGAATTCCCCACGAATGGCACGGCGACCAGCAGCGCTCCGGCGGCCGCCACGATCGCGCACGCGGCCGCCACGCCCCACCTTCGCGCCACCAGAAAAATCAAGGGCGCCGAAAAGTAAAACGTCTCTTCGATCGTCAGCGTCCAGGCCTGAGCGATCCCGCTGTGCCACAGGTCGTCGAAGAACGCCTGTGTCAATGTGAAGGTAACGAGCGTCTCGCGGATGTCCGGAAATCCGATGCGCAGATAGGTGAACAGCAAAACCAGAAAGTAAACGGGATAAATCCGCGCGAACCGATTCTGCGCGTACCGTCCCAGCCAGCCCAGATTCAGCCGGCTCAGCTCATGCCCGTAGCGATAGTAAATCAAGAACCCGCTCAGCACGTAGAACACCGGCACGCCGATGTGGAGCTCACGGCTGAAGCGATACACGAGGTCCCAGGGGTCCCAGGCGGCGCCACGCGGAAACAGGTTGAAATGGCAGAGAAAAACGCAGTACATCATCACGGCGCGCACGCCCGTCAATTCCGGGAAGTACTCGCGCTGGGAAGCCATCTTCAGACCGCTTTTGCGATGTACGGCCGCCGGAGGGCCGGCGGCGCCGCCGATGACAACCGCCAGAACGCCGCCCTGGCGCGCGGCGGCATGCGACTTGGAAATGAGCGAATCGTAGTCACCGTGGGTGGACTATTTCGCGCCGCCGGTGAGCTGGGCGAGCCACTGGCGCGCTTCGTCGCGGTGCACGAAATAACCGCGGCTGGCCAGCGCGATCTGCAAGAGCGACTTGAGCTCGTCGACGGCGCCCTTGTCTTCGATCACTTTGGCCAGGTAATACGCGGCATCGGCGCTCACCGTGCCCTTGTCCACCATTTCGCGCAGCGTCGTCTCGGCCTCGTCGTTCCGTCCCAATTGATAGTAGATCCAACCGAGCGTCGCCGTGGCCTCGGCGTTATCGGGGTCGCGCTCTTTGTTGACCTCGGCCAGCTCCAAGGCGCGTTGCCGCTTGGCTTCGTCCTCCTGAGCCACCAATGACAACGCCAGATAATTGCCAGACGTAAAGTTGGCCGGGTATTTCAGGTAGACGCTCTCGAAGCAGGACTCGGCCACGGGAAAATCCTTCAAGTAATAGGCGACCACGCCGCGCAACAGCTCGGCATCCGCCAGGTTTTCGTCGAGCTTTACCGCCTGATCGGCATAGGCCTTGGCCTCGGCCACGCGGCCTCGCTCCCACAGCCACTGGCCGACACCCAAATGGGCGCGTGCGCTGTTGGGTTCCTTCCGCACGGCGTGATCCATCCACTTCATCGCCGATTCTTCATCACCTGTCTCGCCGTAGAGCCTTCCGAACGTGATCGCCGCCGGCGGCATGGTCGCGTCGAGCTTGACGGCGGCTTCCAACTCGCCATAGGCCTCCTTGCGCAAGCCCACGGCGAAGAGCGCCCTGCCCAATTTTTTGTGCGCCGTGGCGTTCGACGCATCGAGCTTGATCCATTCCTCCAGCCAGCGCCTGGCCTTGTGCCATAGAAACTGCTTCTCGGCCACGGCCGCGTTGCCCGCCGCCGCGTGGATCCGATATCGCCGTGTAGTGTCTTCGCTGCCGCCGAATTCGCTCGCCGCCTGTCCGGCACGCTCGAACAATAACGCCCCGTCCACATAGCGCCGCTCGGCATAGGCCAGATCCGCACAGACCAGATACGGTTCCGGGTGATTGGGCTCCTGGACGACGGCCTGCTCCAACTGGTCGCGTCCCTCGGCGCGCTTATTGGCGGCGAAATACATCCGTGCGAGCATCACTCGCGGGTGCGATTCGCCGTACCTTACGTAGGCGTTTCTCAAGAGCGTCAGCGCCCCTTCGATGTCCTGCTTGTCGAAGCGCGCCTGCGCCTGGACCACCTCGGGGTGCTGTGTGGAGGGCGCGGACAATCGCGTTCCGAACGGATCGCCGACGCCGACGGGTTCCGCCCGGGCGACCGCGGCCAGCAGCCAGCAGGTCCCCAGAAAGCAGCAAATGCCGTGAGTCTTCGCCAAGCCTTTGATTCTCCAGTCACCTAGGTGCGTCATTGCCTCGCCCTTGCCAATCTTTGATCAATCGAGTTTTCTCGCTCATCCGGTGAATCGCCGCCAGCACGGCTGGTACGTGAGCCTGCCAGCTCGCTACCACAGCGTCACCTTTCAAGATACTCGCTGTCGACGGGACGGAAAAGCCGCGGCCACTTGATGGGCCTTATGGGGGCAGTGAGTCGATCGCCTCCAGGTTTTCTCGCGCGGCCGCGAATCCTGGCTCGACGCGCAAGGCCGCCTCGAAGTGCCGCCTGGCTTCCAACCTCCGGTTCTGACGGAATAGCGCAATTCCGAGCCCGTTGTGCGCCGCGGCATTCGTGGGGCTGATACGCAACACGGCCTGGAAATGTCGCATGGCGGCTTCCCAATTGCCCTGCTCGAGCCGAATCGCGCCGGCCTGAAACTGGGCCGAATCGTTGTCGTGCCAGATGTCGATCGACCGCTCGAGAGCCCGAAGCGCTTGGGGTTCTTGGCCGTTCCGCAACAGCCGCTCGGCTCGGCGTTTCCAGGCCATGCTCTCAAACGGCGCCGCCGGCTGCCGCGCGATTTCGAGCAGTCGCCAACCGAGCGCCCCCGCGCCCACGACCACGACGGCGGCGAAGGCGACGGCCAACCGCGCACCGTTTGCAAGCATCCCCAGCCGGCGATATCGCAGGAGCGTCTCAAGTGCCAATACAAAATACAATAGCTCAATGGCCGTTTCGACCGCTTCGCCCGCCTGGTGTCCGGCAATCAGGTCTTGCGACCGAAGCGCCGCGGCCGTGCTCCAAAAGTAGAGAGCAACGCTCACGAGCATTGCCAGTCCCACGCCGGCGCTGGCCAGCGGCACACGGAGCATCCGCAGCCGCTCGCCAAGCGGACGCCAGGTCAGCGCCACCAGCGGCAGAGCGCCCAGATACGCCGCCGAGGCGATCAGCCAGGCCAACTTCAGGCGATTATTCGTCAGCCGCGGGTGAAACCAGCGGAGATTGTGGAGGTTGAACTCTTGCTGAATGTTCTGCGATGCGAACCACTGTGGCGTGGGCACCTCCAGCAGCCTCTGCCCCCAGCTCAATTCCTCGCCGAACATGACGAGGAGCAGCAATGCCAGGCCAAGCATGGGCAAGCGTGAGCGAACGAAGGCGCTTGGTGACGCCGTGACTTTAGCCGCTGGGGCATGGCCCTCGCTCTTAGCAGGCCATTGAACAACGGTAGCCGGCCTCAGTGAGGCTGGCTTGTCTCCGAGTTTTTCGGGGTCACTGACCGCGGCCACAGCTTTAGCCGCTGGGGCACGGCCTTCGGCCTTAGCCCCAGCCACACGACTGCGAATGAACAAATATAAGAACGCCAACGCGGCGACCAGGCAGGCAAGCGCCCCGATCGACTCCAGCACGCCGTCCTCTTGATGAAGCCAGATCGCCAGCGCCGATTGCCCCCAACGCTCAATCGCTGGCAGCAGCAAGCCAATCGCCACGGCTCCCACCACCAGGGCCAGCGCGTAGGCGCGCGAAGCGACTCGAACTCGCGCGCCCGCTGCCGCAAATGCACTCGCGGTGGTCATCACGGCTTGGGTGGTCATGGCGGCCGACCGGCCCCGTTTGGGGCGTAGCGACGCACTTGGTCAAGGATTCGAGAGCGCAACGGCTGGCGCTCATCACCAGCCAGGTCAAGAGCTCGTTTCGCGGCCGACCAGGCTTCCGCTCGACGACCATCGGCCGCGTAGGCGTCGGCCAGCCGGCTCCAGGCTGCCGCGTCATTCCGGCCCTCCTCTTCGCAGACCAGCCTTGCCAGCTCTAAGGGTGCTCGACGCGACTTCGGATCGAGCCGCGCGGCCTGCGCATAATGCCGTCTTGCCTCGGCAGAGTGTCCAAGCCGGCGCAGCGCCTGCGCAAGGTCGAACTGCGCGTTTGCGTCGGCCGGCGTCTTCCTTACCACCTCGCGCAATATGCCGACGGCCTCCCCAGCACGACCTTGCTCGAGCAGGATCAAGCCCAAACCGTGCCGCGCCTTGGCGGCATCCGCGTCAAGCGCTAGCGCCTCGTGGAACTCAGCAGCCGCTTCGTCCAGTCGCCCCACGCGCGCCAGCACGCCAGCTAGCGCAATGTGCGTGTCGGGCTCGGCGGCTTCCCATCGCGCCGCTCGTTGCAAATGGCCGATCGCCAGCTTGGGCTCGTTTCGCTGGGTGAGCTCCAGCCCGACCTTGTAATGCGCGATGCCGTTATTCCTTGTTACGCGCGTGGCGTGGAGGAAAAGCGTGTACGTGTCGCGCCACACCAGCACCTGCCGCCACGTGACTGCGGCCAGGCAAGAGAGTACGCACGCGGCGATCGCGGTGCGCCATAGCGCACGGTGCGGCAGGCGGATGGTCAGATCGCTCACGCCCCACACGGCCGCCCAGAAAATGCCCACCAGCGGCACATACACATAGCGGTCGGCCATCGACTGCATTCCCACCTGCACCAGCCCGATCACCGGCACCAGCGTCCCCAAGTACCAAAGCCAGCCCACGAGAAAATAGGGTCGCGTGCGACGCAGCGCCACCGCCGCCACGGTCACGGCCAGGAGCAGGCAGGCCGCGCCGGCGACACGCGCGCGCGGCAACGTGTCGCGCGGGTGCGGATAAAGTACCGCCAGATCGCTCGGCCAAACGGCGTTGCGCAAGTACGCAACATAAGCGTCCACCGCGTTGCCGATCCGCGCGGAGATCGGCAGATCGCGCGTGGTGGCGCGTGCCGCCTCTTGGGCGACAATCGTTTGATATGAGACGGCTGCCGAGAGCACCAACATCGGCAACTTTTCGAGGAGCGGAAGCGCGCGGACGTTTCGCCAGTGCCACATTGGCGCGAGCTGAGCCGGGGGCGTTAGCCCCCGGAGCGGCACCGCCGGTGACGCCAATGCATTTTCTGGTTCCGAAACTCCGGGGGCGAACGCCCCCGGCTCAGTGTTCGGTATGTTGGTCCGCTCGCGCGGATCCGCTCGATCGCTCGACTCCGTCAACAGCCGTCCAAGCGGCCAATAGTCCAGGACGAGCAGCACGCAGGGAAGTGTCACGACAATCGGCTTGGCCAACAGACCCAAGCCAAACGTCGCGAGCACCAGGGCGTACCGCCACGCGCTTGGGCGGCGCGTGTATGGCACGTACGCGAGCATCGCCAAGAACCAGAAAAGGGTGCTCAGCACGTTCTTCTTCTCCGCGACCCAGGCCACGGATTCGACGTTGAGCGGGTGTACGGCGAAGATCGCCGCCACCATCGCGCTAGCCCAGAAGGATGAAGGCTTGAGGCTTGAGGGTTGAGGCTTGAACAAGGGGTGTGGGCGGCTGGACGTCATCCGCATTAGCACGAAGAACAACAGTACGCTGTTGGCGGCATGGAGCAACACGTTCGTCCGGTGGTGCCATGCCGCATTCAGGCCAAACAACTCGCAGTCCAGCATATGCGCAAGCCACGTGAGCGGATGCCAGTTGCCCGCGTGATGCGTGGTGAAGGCCCAGCGCAGGCCATCGGCGGAGAGACCGCGCCGCACGGGCGGATTGTCGGTCACATAGACGTGATCGTCGTAGACGACGAACTGGCCGTCAGCGGCGCGCCAGTATATCCCTACTGTCACAAGCGCCAGTGCGATTGCCAGCGCGATCAACACGCGCTGATTCGGACGCCGCGCGCGCGGCATCGCTGAGGACGAATGGACCTCGCGCTCGATCGCCACCGGCATAACACAGTCCCGCTGCCACGAGCCGAATTGACCTCTTACTACAGCTTAACGCGCGAGGCCAAGGAAGACTCATTCGTTGGAGCCGTGTGGTTGAAAGCCGATTGCACTGCGCTGCCGATTGAGACCAAACCCAGAGGCGAAACAAAATCGGCCCTCACCGGTTGTCGGTGAGGGCCGTATAAAAGCCTGATTAGATTGCCGTCGAGCCGGCTATTTCCTCCGGCGCCATCCGTAGCCCAAGAGCCCGATCAGGCCAAGGGCCGCCAGCACGAAGGCCGATGGCTCGGGAATGACGGTCACCACCCACGTTTCCGTGTCCTGGCCGCCGTCGCCGTCTTCGACTCGCACGCCCATATTGATGGTGGCTGGGCCTGGTCCTAGCGCAATCGATCCGCTCGAGCCAACATAGTCGTCAAACAGGGCGTCTCCGTCCAGCTCCCAATAGAAGGTCAGCGTGTCGTTGATGCCGGGGTCGAAGGCCGTCGCTGAGAAGAAGTAAAGCGTTCCAGGAGGTGGATCGTGCCCAGGGTTGACCGTTTCGTCACCCGGAGCAGACGTGATCGTCGGCGCGACGTTGAGTACCGTTACGGTGCGAGTGGTCTGCGTTGACGTGTCATCGTCAAAGACGGTAAACGTGTTCGTGTCGCTGTTCGACTCGTCGGCGTAGAACTTGTTTTGGATCGTCGAAGTACGTGTGGTGCCACCCGTAGCGGCCCCCACACCCTGGGCAACGCCGTTGATGAAAAACGACTGCGAGTCGTCGCCCGGGTCCGTCGACTGCATCTGCAGGGCCACGTTTGTACCTTCATTTACAGTGAGGTTGGCGGCACCACTGCCGTTCTGCGTAACGCTTGAAATCGTCGGCGCCACGTTGTTCACCGTTACATTACGCGAGAAGCTCAGTCCGGCACCCCAATCCATGTTATTCGTACCCAGGCCGTACGAGCTGTTTTCAGTCGTGTGAAGACTCATTCCCTGGCTGAACGACACCGTGTTGGCCCCATCCTGCCGGAACGGAGTTAAAAAACCTCCGGAAAAATGATCCTGCGTGAAAACGGTACCACCACCAAAGGTGTTCACGCTTGCGAACCCTGATGAGCCACTCCGCGAGTGAGTCACCACGTTATTGTTGATCGAGTGTGTCGTGGTCCCGGCGAAACCGCCGGCGGTGATTTCAGCAACCTGCGAAAACCGCAGGAAGATGCTGACGTTGTCTCCTTCGTTGATGGCTATGTTTCCATCTACCCCATTCACTTGGTAGTTGTTCACGCCTATACCAGCGCCTTGAACGTCAGCGTAGGCTGGGGTGGCGGAGAGAAAAAGAACCGCAAGAAGTGTCGCAGCGACTGCGACCGCACCCCGAGAGGATGAATGCACCCCCACTATCAATGAGGTGAAACGCCGGATTCCTGTTGCGTGCATTAGCGACTCCCTTTAGCTCGAAGCGCCAGTTGAACTGTGCCTGTGTCGGGTATGGATACACGCCGCCGTCGAACCGCCATTGGCAGCACTTGGCTCAGAGTCTAACTAACCAGCTACAGACATTACAAGCATTTTTTTCAAAAAAATCGAAGATTTTCTTGCTATCACTAAAATCGGCCGAAGCGGCGCGAATTGAACCCCCTAATTGTGGGGTATTTGTACCAACCGGCGGCACAGACCGCGTTCGCTCTTTGGCGAATCCTCGGCTGGCGCCTCGCGCTGGTGTGGGCGTCGGTCTCCAATGGAATCGAGTTAGGATGGTACTCGGCGAGCGATGCGTTTCACCTGCCACGTCGAGGACGCTGGATGGTCGGTCGCGCGGAAACCGTTGTCAACAGGCCGGTAGTTCTGGCGGCCCTGCTGGTGGCGGCCACCGTGGCGGTGTTCGGCCAGGTCGTCGGCCACCAGTTCGTCGATTGCGACGACGACATCAATATTTATAAGAATCCGCTGATCGTGGCCGGCAATTGGGACGGCGTGCGGCAATTCTGGACCGAGCCGTATGCCGGACTGTATGCGCCGCTGACGTACACGCTGTTTGCGGCCGAGGCTTGGGTCGCGCGGCGGCCGGGGGATCCGCTGAGTGCATCGGCCCAGTTCGATCCACGCTTGTTTCATCTGGGGAATCTGGTGCTGCATGTGGCGTGCGTGGTGTTGGTGTTTGGCGTTTTGGCTTTGTTGGTGGGGGGGCGCTTGTCTGGTGCGCTGGCCCCCGGCAACTCGCCGGGGGCTAAGACGGTACTGGTTGGTGACCGCATTGCGGCGGCGGGGGGGGCGGTTCTGTTTGCGCTGCATCCGCTGCAGGTTGAATCGGTCTCGTGGGTCACCGAGACCAAGGGGCTCTTGGCGGCCATGTTTTCGCTGGTCGCACTCTGGCAATACGTGCGATTCGCGCGAGTAACAGGCCCCGAAACTGCTGAATCCTCAACATCGAAGGCGCCATCGTCGCGAACCAGGGCGATGCACTACGCGCTGGCGACGGTGGCGTACGCGCTGGCGCTCGTCTCGAAGCCCACGGCGGTGGCGGTCCCACTGATTGCAGCGGTGCTCGATTACGGCTGGCTGCGGCGTCGCGTATGGCGAGTGGCGGCGGCACTGCTGCCCTGGGTGGCCTTGGGCGCGGCGATCGCGGTGGTGACGACATCCGCACAATCCACCGCGCACGTCTCGTCCCTTGCGCCGTGGTGGGCTCGCCCATGGGTGGCCGCCGATGCTGTCACCTTCTATATGTGGAAGCTCATCTTCCCGTGGAACTTGGCGATTGATTACGGCCGCACCCCTGCGCGCGTGATCGAGAGCGGCTGGGGCTATGCGGCGTGGGTGATTCCGTGCGTGGTGCTGGCGCTGCTCGCTCGCCTGGCCGATCGCCGTCAGTGGCTCGTGGCCGCTTTCGTATTCTTGGCCGCTTTGGCGCCCGTGCTGGGGCTGGTGCCCTTTGGATTCCAGAACCTCTCGACGGTCGCAGACCGATATGCGTACCTGGCGCTTCTCGGACCCGCGTTGGCGCTGGCCTGGTGGCTGCGCCAGTACGGGACGAACCGAGCGCTGGCGGGAGTGGGTCTGCTGGCGCTCGTGCTGGGCGCGATCAGCTTCGTGCAGGCGTCGCGCTGGCGCGACACGCGCGCACTCATGGAACACGTGCTGCGCGTCAATCGGCGCAGCTATTTGGCACATTCGAATCTCGGATTTCGCCTGGCAGCGGACGGAGATCTCGATGGCGCGATTCAGCACTACCAACACGCACTGCGTCTCCACAATTTCGACCACAAGGAGATTCATTGCGACCTCGGCGAAATTTACCGCCGTTTGAACCGCTGGGACGACGCGGTGCGCCATTACCATGCCGCTCTGGTCCTTGACCCCAGCGACACGCGCACGCTCATCGATGTGGGCAACGCCTATGCCGCGCGTGGCGAGCATGCCAAGGCGGCCCAGTATTTCGGCGATGCGGTGCGCGCGAAGCCGGATTTTGCCGAGGGCCACTACAATCTGGGAATAGCGCTCGCCGCCGCAGGCCGGCCAAGCGAGGCGATTGCTGCTTATCGCGCCGCGATCCGCGTGCGGCCGGCGTTCGCCCAGGCACACCACAATCTCGGTCACGTGCTGGACAGCTTAGGGGATTCGCGCGAGGCCGCGCGGGAATTCCGCCGCGCGATCGACATCGAACCTCGCTATGCCCAAGCACATGCGAACCTGGCGGCAATCCTGGCCGATGAGCGACAGGGCCGCCAGGCGGAGATACATTACCGCCAGGCACTCCAGCTCGATCCCTCGCTGGCCACTGCGCACTCGGGCCTGGCGATGCTCTTGATCGGCCAGTCGAAGCTGTCGGAAGCGGCCATCCATTTACGCGAAGCGCTCCGGCTGCGACACGACTGGCCGCAAATGGCCAATAACCTGGCATGGATTCTGGCCACCGCCAAGGACGACCGATTGCGCGACGCGGCCGAGGCGATCCGGCTCGTCGAACCGATCTGTCGCGATGCCTCGGCGCGCGAGGCAACGCACCTCGATACGCTCGCGGCGGCGTACGCCGAAGCCGGCCGATTTGACGAGGCCGTAGCCGTGGCACAGACTGCGCTGGAGATGGCATTAGCGACCCAACAGGTCGAAACCGCCGAAAAGATCCGTTCTCGGCTCGAACTTTACCGCTCCGGGCGACCGTACCGGTCCGGATAGCGAAGCGCTCCAGACCGACCCTGCGCTGGCAACATGATGAAACAAGCCTCACGCCGGCCACCGTCGTCCATGGGCCTTGCTGCCGGTAAACGCAAGACGGCGCACGCCGCCCCACGCTCGCGTGCGCGCACGCTCGTGCTGCGCGGCATGAGCGTTGCGCTGGGGCTGCTCGTGGCCGTGGTCGTCTTGGAGGCCGCTCAATGGGCGCTGGGCCTCGAGCCTCCCAAGCTACGAACGAAGCGCCACTTGCGCAGCCACTCGGGTTTGCGCGCCGATTACCACTGTTATGCGTCGAACCCGAATCTTGAATTCCAGCCGACGCCCGCGGTGAGCAAAGGCACGTGGGAGCTGCGAACCTTCATGCTGAAGGCCGCGACGCTGCCGCTTGAGCGGCTGGCCGAGACGCCCTGGTGCGTCGAGTATCGCTATTCGAAGAACAACCTGCGAGATCGGAATTACGAGACGCTGCCGGCGCCGGGGGTGCTGCGGATCGCCGCGGTGGGCGATTCGTTCACCTTTGGCGAAGGGGTGCCGATTGATCTGACGCTTTTTCGCCAGTTGGAGCGACTGCTGGCGCCGCGCGTCGAGGTGCTTAATGGCGGGCGTCCCGGCTTTGACACGCTGAGAGAGATTGGCGTGCTGAGCGACCTGGCCGCGAATGCCAACTGTCGGCGCGCGCTGGTGGTCTTCGTGCCGAACGACATCGAGCTGAGCGACGAGCTGGCGAAGCGTCAAACGTACATCAACGATTTGATCAATATCCGCGACGAGTACCTCGAAGAGCGGCAATCGCGTGCCTGGTACGCGCATGGTTCGGCGATCTTGCAGTATCTGGGGTCGCAATGGGAAATGCGTCGGATTGCGCAAGAGACGATTCAGTGGTATCTCGATTCCTACGAGCTTGAGCACAATGGCGAGAACCTGCGCCGCCTTGAGGAGCACCTGCGGCAAATGGCCAACATGCCGCGCTGCCGCGTCGCCTTGGTGCTGTATCCACTGATCGAGGGACTCGAACGCGACTATCCGCTTGCTCCGATACACCGGTGCGTGGCCGAGATGGCGCGGCGCGTGGGGCTGCCGGTTTTGGATTTGGCGCCGGCCTTCACCGGTCACACCACCCCGTCGCTGCAAGTGCATCCGACCGACCACCACCCCAATGGTACGGCCCACAAGATTGCCGCCGAGGCCATCGTCGATTGGCTGCGGCGCGATTTGCCCTGGTTTCTGAAGCTGGCGCCCGACGAGGAGCCCGGCCGCGCATTCACTCCCGATATGCTTGAAGAGAATGGGCCGTGATGGGTCGCGCGGTGGCATTTCGCGCCTTGGCGATCGCCTATGGGCTGGTGCTGGCCGTGGCCGCCTTGGAAGTGGCTTTCTGGCTCTTGGCGGTCGAACCGCCAAAACTACGGACGAAGCGGCTGCTGACTGACCAAGCGGCGCCACGGGTGGCCTATCACTGTTACGACAGCAACCCCTCGCGCGAGTTTCGGAAGCTGCCCGACACCGCGACCGGAAGATGGCGTTTGCGGTCGTACATGCTGCCGCCGCGCGATCTACCGCTGTTTCGATTGCGCGAAACGCCGTGGTGCGTCGAGTATCGCAAGACGCCGGAGATGCTGCGCGATCGAGAGTACGAGGGCCCACCGGCGCCCGGCGTGTTGCGCATCGCCATGGTTGGCGACTCGTTTGCTTACGGCGAAGGAGTGCCGATCGAGCGGACGCTGTTTCGACAATTGGAGGAGCGGCTGGGGAAGGGATTCGAGGTATTGAACCTGGCGCGGCCGGCGCTTGACACGCGCGGCGAGCTGGCCATGCTGCGAAAGCTCGCGGGGCGCTTCCATCTCCGCCGAGCCATCGTCGTTTTTGTCCCCAACGACGTGGAGCTCTCGGCGACCCTGGCGCGCCGGCAAGCCTACATCAACGACCTGATCAATATCCGCGACGAGTACCTGACGAGCCGAGAGAGGCGCGCCTGGTACACGGGTCATTTGCGCGTGCTGCGGTTCGTCGGTTCCGAGCTTGAAATGCGACGGATCGAGCGCGCCACGGTCGAGTGGTACCTCGACGCGTATGACGCGCGGCACAACGCGAAGAATCTGGCCGCGCTGGCCGGCTATTTTCGTGCACTGGCCGCACTGGGCGATTGCCGTGTCGTGCTGGTACTTTACCCGTTGATGCACGGCCTGGAATCCGATTATCCGCTGAGCGCGATCCACGCGCGTGTCGCGGCCATGGGACGCGAGGCGGGGCTGCCTGTTTTGGATTTGGCGACGGCCTTCGCGCGACAAGCGACGCGAAGCTTGCAGGTGCACCCGACCGATCATCACCCGAATGGCACGGCACACCGGATCGCGGCGGAAACAATCGCCGACTGGCTGCGCCGCGACGTTCCTGAATTCTTGCAGGTCGAAACCTCCGCGCGATGAACCGGCCGCTCGTCCGAACTGCTGGAACGCTCGCCCTGGCGGCACTCGTCTTGGTCGTCGTAAGCGGTACGTTTGCGCGGGTGCGGCATTTCGAGTTCCTGGACTATGACGACCCGGTACACGTCGTGAATAATCCGCACCTTCGGCCGCCGGTGCGCGACAACCTGGGCGAGCTGTGGCGCCGGCCGTATCGCGGGGTTTACATACCCGTGGCATATACGTTTTTTGCGGCGGAGGCGTGGCTGGCAGGCCCAAGCGGCGCGGGCGAGACGGTCGCGCTTGATCCCAGCGTATTCCACACCGGGGCGCTGGTGGCGCATACTCTCGCGGTGCTGGGGGTGTTTCTGCTGCTGCGTGAGCTCATCGAGCATGATTGGGCGGCGGCGGGGGCAATCTTGTTCGGGCTGCACCCATTGCAGGTGGAAAGCGTCGCGCATGTGACGGGCACGCCAGGCGTGCTGTGCGGTGCGTTTTCGATGTTCGCACTGTGGCAGTACGTACAGTACGCCAAGGGTGGGCTGGACTTGTCGAGCGACGCGAAAAGGCGCAGCTCGCGGCGCTGGATAATCGGCACGCATTACGTACTGGCGACGTTGTTGTTTGTGTTGGCGATTCTCTCGAAGCCGTTGGCGGTCGCCCTGCCGCTCGTGGCGTTCATACTGGATTGGCTCTGGCTGCGGCGACCGCTTTTACGCGCGGTGCTGGCCGTGGCGCCTTGGCTGTTGATCGCCGTGGGGCTGGCGATTTTGACCAAGGGCGCGCAGCCCGACCAGGAGATTGCGTATCGATCATCCGCTTGGGCGCGGCCGTTGATCGCGGCCGACGCCTTGACCTTCTACCTGGTGAAGCTAGTCGTGCCGCTGAAACTTGGCCCCGACTACGGCCGGTCGCCAGCGTGGTTGATGGAGAGCTCGGCGTTGTACTGGACCTGGACGGTGCCGGTGGCGATGGTGACGCTGGCCGCGTGGCTCCGCGCCGGCCGATGGTGGTGGGTTTCCATCGCGATCGTTGTCGCGGCGTTGCTTCCGGTGCTGGGTCTCATTCCCTTTGCGTATCAGGATTTTTCGACCGTGGCCGACCGTTATGCATATCTGGCCATGTTGGGGCCCGCGCTGGCGATCGGTTATCGGATGGCGCGTGCGCCGCGCCTTTGGGCGATCGGTGGCGCGACCTTGGGAACCGCCGCGCTGGCCATCGCGTGTGCCATGCAAACCGCGCATTGGCGGAACACCGACACGTTCGTTGCTCGCGCGCTTGCCGTGAATCCGACGAGCTATCTGCTGCTGGACATTGCCGGTGATGCGCTGGAGCGCCGAGGCGCGTGGGACGAAGCCTTCGAGTATTATCTGCGGGCGCGAGACCTTCATCCAGAAATAGCGAGAACACAACTCAACTTGGGACTGGCATTGTGCCGTCGCGGACGTCTGAATGAGGCGCTCGTCTCACTCGAGCAGGCACGGCAGTTGGCGCCCGAACTGGCGATTATCGACGACCAGATGGGGATGGCACTGGTGGGACTGGGGAAGCCGGAGGAAGCCGTTGGATACTTCCAGGAAGCCCTTCGCAAGCAGCCCAATTTCGAGCTGGCGCGCAAGAACCTGGCCGACACGTTTCGCAGCTTGGGCCGACTGGACGATGCGATCGGCATCTACCGCGAGCTGGTCGCACGATACGCGAAGAACGCCGCCATGATGTCCGCGCTGGGGAGCGCGCTGTTGGCGCGCGGGGAAGCGGCCGAGGCCGAGCGACTTTGCCGAGAGGCGGTGCGCCTGGCGCCGCGCGAACCGGTGGCGCACCACAACCTCGCCGCCGTGCTCGAACAGACCGGGCGCCCTGACGAGGCGATTGCTGAGTATCGCGCTGCGCTGGCGCTCGATCCCCAATTTGCCGAGGCGCACAACAACCTGGGTGTGCTTTTTCTCTCCCAGGGAAGGCCGGATGACGCGAGGCGGCATCTCGCGCAGGCATTGCGCATCCGCCCCGACTTCGTGCAAGCGCGGCGGAACCTCGAGGCGATTACGGGCACTCGACCGTAGGCCGACGTGCCGCCACCGCGTGCGGCGTGCCTGTCCACGTTGTCCGCCGGTTGTAAAATGGACGAAATGTCTACTGCGCTCTCGCGGCCTCCACACACCGAAAGCACCATCCGCCGCGTGGCGCTGTTATTCGCGGGTGGGCCGGCGCCGGCTGCCAACGCGGTCATCTCGACGGCCGCCTCGTCGTTCCTGCGCAACGATATCCAGGTGCTGGGCATCCTACACGGCTATTCCCATCTCGGCGAATACAGCCAAGGTCATCCGATGCTGGTCGGTCGCGACTACATTGTCGTCGACCACAAGATTCTCAAGCGGACTCGCAACACCCAGGGCATTCTGATCGGCACCTCGCGCAGCAACCCCGGCCGGTACGTCAACAAGCCCGCGGATCTCTCTGACGCGGAGAAGACGGCGCCCTTGCGCGCGGTGCATGCGGCGCTCGCCTCGCTGGAGGTCGACGCCTTGATCTCGATCGGCGGCGACGACACGCTCAAGACGGCCAACAAGTTCATGGCCTTCCAAGAGCACTTGCCGGCGGGGCTGCCGCGGATTCCGGTCGTCCACGTGCCCAAGACGATCGACAACGATTACATGGGCATCGACTTCACGTTCGGCTATTTCACGGCGGTCGACGTGCTGGCCGAGGAGGTCCGCAACCTGCTGGCGGACGCCGAGGCGAGCCGCTGCTATTTCATGGTGGAAACGATGGGCCGCAGCGCCGGCTGGCTGGCCTACGCGGTGGCGATTGCCGGCGAGGCCAGCTTTGTGATCAGCGTCGAGGACATTCACGGCAAGTATCGCGCCACCGAGGAGTCGATTGATCCAGCCACCGGGCAATCGTGCTGCCGCGACGTGATGAATATGGAGAACGTGGTGCGGCGGATCGTGGCCACGATGCGTGCGCGCGAGGAGACTGAACGCAAGGAGTTCGGCGTGATCGTGCTGGCCGAAGGGTTGGCCGAATTTCTACCGGGACAGTATCTCAAAGGGGTCGAGCGCGACGAGCATGGCCACATCGCCATTTCCATGCTCAATCTGAGCCGTATGTTCGCGCGGCTCGTGAAGGAGGAGTACACGCGGCAAACGGGGCGCACGCGCCGCATCACCGGCCTGCAGCTTGGCTACGAATCGCGCTGCGCGCGGCCCCACGCCTTTGATGTCATGCTGGGCAGCCAGCTCGGCGTGGGAGCGTATCGGGCCCTGGTGGAGGAAAAGCGGAACGGCGTGATGGTCTCGGTCTCGGGCCAGCTCGATTTGAAGTACGTGCCGTTCAGCCAGCTTGTCGACCCCGAGACGCTCGTCACCGTCGTCCGCTACGTGGAGCCCGAGAGCGACTTCCACAAGCTGGCGCGGTTTCTCGAAACGTACGTCAACGAGTAGATTCAGGCCGTCGCTGTCGCGGCGGCGCGCGGCGTGGGCGCGGCGGCCAGCGGGGCCTGCATTTCCCAGTTGTAGCTGCCCAGCTCCAGGATCAGGAACAGAATGCCCAGCAGCACGGCTGCCAGGGAGATTCCCAGCATGACGGTGTAGATGTCGGACCGCGCCTTGGGGACATACACCCCGCGCGCTGGACTAGTTGGTGATGCGGCTTGCGACACGGTCTTCTCTCTGAATGGCCCCTTGTTGATACGGACGGACGATCTTGGCGACCGACTTGTCCGGCGCCGTTTTCACGACCTCGATGCGACCCAGATACTTGTTCGCGCGATAGACCTCCAGCGTGTGACCATTGCGCAGTCCATCGTCGGAGCCGAGCGATATTTCCACCCAGCCACCGTCGCGCGTGGCCAGCACGATGCCATCCACCTTGGGCGGAACGTTGTCCACCGGGACAAACTCATCCAGCCCGTTGCGGTCGAGCACCGTTTTCTGCCGCGACACTTGCTCCAAGAGATCGAGGTTCTTGGCCTCCAGCCGCTCTTCTTCTCCTTGGGCTACGTGCAGTTTGTCGGTCAGGTCCACGGCCTCGCGGAACTTGGCGTCGCGATCGGCCTGCACGGTGCGGATTTCCTGCCGCAAGCCCGTGACTTCCTCGCGCAATCCCGCCAAAGTTTGATGAGCCGCCTCCATGGCGGCGACGCTCTTTCGTGAGTCGTCGACGAGCTGTGTTTCGCGGCTCAAGAGCGTGTCGTATTCGCGCTGCAGGGTGTCTTTTTCGGTTTCGAGCTTGGCCACGGCCTGCTGCCGGTTCTGCTGCTCGCGGTTGATGTCGTCAACGAGCTTGGATTGCTTTGCCTGGAGATCGGAATTCTCCGTGCGCATTTGCTGCAAGGCGGCGCTCTGCTTTTGGGCCAATTCGCGCCAGTTTTTTTGCGTCGCATAAACCGCGACGACCAAGGACATAAAAACCAGGCTGAACACAAAGACGAGAACGACCAAACCCTTGCCGATGCCGTTCATCGGTGATCCCCCTCTTTCCGCCGATTGACGAATCGATCATACCGACCTTCAGCCGTCGCTCGCCATGTGCCACATACACATGATGTCGTTGGATTTGGTCGGTGATCTCGCTGTGAACTTGCGACCCAAATATTTGGTATGAAACGAGATAGACAGGAAGTGTGCTTCACTCAGTATAAACGTGCTGCAAAATTTCTGTCAATCAGAAACGCGCTCGCCGGCGCTAAAGATGCGAATCATGGGTAGCTTGCGGCGGGTTATTCCGATTCCGCACAGCGAAATTGCGGCTCAATTTGCTCGGAGAGCCGCCGCGTTGATCGCGGCGGTCCGCGCCATGCGTCCCCAAAGCCCAGCCATTGCCAGAACAGCACAGATCACCAGGCAGATCGCGGCCGGCAGATCGCCATACCAGAGGTACGGACTCGACAGCGAGCCGAGCTGCACATCGGCCACAATCACATCCGCCAGCCGGCGCGGCCCCTGCTTCTGGATCCGACCAGTGGCGTCAATCGAGGCCGAAAAGCCCGTGTTGGCGGCAATCAGGAACGGTCGCCGGCATTCGATGGCGCGAAACGGGGCGCAGGCAAGGTGCAGGTCCAGCTCGCTCGAGCCGCGATACCAACCGTCGTTGGTCAGATTGACCAGGATGTCGGGCGTCCGACCGCTGTCGCGCAGCTCGTTCACCTGCCGGCGAATCAAGTGCGGCAGAATGCTCTCGAAACAGATGTTGGGCGCCACGCGTGTCCCAGACACATCAAACGCGTGCGGCGTCGCTCCCGCCTTTAGTCCGCCCGGCAGTGGCGTGACATGATAGAGCCATGGAAACGCTTCGCCGAAGGGCACGTATTCGCCGAACAGGACCGGGTGCATCTTGTCGTATCGGCCCAGAATCTTTCCGGTGCGGTCGACATGAATCGCGGCGTTGTACATGTCGACTGCGCCGGCGAGGTAATGATGGTGGTCAATCCCTAACAGCAGCGGCGTGCCGAGCGCCTTGGCCACCTCGGCAATGAGGCGCCGCGAGTCGGCGGCGGTGGCGTGGAGGTCGGCGACCGTCCAATCTGCCCCGTGCGGCGGGCGCGTGTCGCGCTCATACGTGATCAATGGCCGGCGGAACATGGTTTCCGGCCAAACGATCAGGTCCAGGGCAGAATTTTCGCGGACCGCGCGGCGAGATAGATCAAAATACTCGCGGAACACCACTTCGTTCTTGCTGGGGTCGGCCTTCACTTCCGATTCGATCGAGCCCTGGATGAGCGCGATTCGCGGCCCAGGGCGACCGTGCTCCTGCGATATTCGCGCATGACCATACGCAAGCGCAGCCGCCATCGCCGCGACGAGAAGCACGATCGGCCAAAGAGCCCAATAGCCCCTCTCACCCTTGGGGGGAGAGGGTAGGGTGAGGGGGTTTCCCGATGGGCCTTTGCGCTTGGCGCACAACTCAGTGTCATTGCAGGGAATCGTTCTCGCTACACAGGCGGCGACGAACATAACTAGGAAAGCTATGCCGTGGGCGCCGGCCAGGTCGGCGAATTGAATCAAGGCGAGCCAGCGATATTGAGTGTGAGCAAGACTGGCGGTCGTATAGCCAGTCAGTAAATGGGCACGCACGAGCTCCAAGCCGGTCCACACGACGGGCGCGGCGAGCATGAGGGGCCAATGCCACGCGTGCACGGCAACCCTTGTCAGCCCCACGAAGACGGGCAGATACACCCCCGTATAGGCCGCCAAGGCCACCCAGCCAAAGCTGGTGGCCCAATGCGGCAGCCGAAGCCAATGCAGGATCGCCATCCAGAACACGAATCCCGCGATCCAAAGCTTCACATACGGCCGGCGACCGCGAAGTTCTCGACGCCGAACAATCAATAGCCACGGTACCGGCGCCACCCAGGCAAGCGGCCAGAGATCGACGGGCGGAAACGACAGCCACAAAAGCAGGCTTCCGAATAGGCCGAGCGCCAAAGTCGTGCCCCACCAGGACGCTCCGGCGCCGTCGCGCGGCTCAACGGCTGGCGCGCGGACCGCCGGCGCGCCACGCTCGCGATCGGCGCGACTGGCCAGGTTCAGAGAATGCATGACAGAGACTTCACCACGTGCTTCTGAAGTAGCAGGCACGCTCCGCATGCCGTGGCCTGGGGCGACCGCTCGGCTCTCGCCGCTCGCTTCGTGCGGCGCTGCGTCCACCGGCGGCGGTCTTCACCGTGAAATCCGGCAAGGCTTACGCCTTGAGTGCTACCGGAATGGGGCATGCGCGTCCAGAGCGTCAAAGTAGGCAAGAAAGTTCGCCTCGGCGCAGGCCGCTCTCTGCGAGCCTTCGGACGAACCGATACGAACCGTAAGTAAGTTGCCGATCCTGCCGGACTTACCGGCAATCGCGCGGCTGCCGATCAGGCCACGAACTGCCGATGCCACCTCGCGCCGCATTGAGTCTCATTCTGCTGTGCTGTCTGGCAGGGTGCAGCGGAAAGCCGTTTCGCGTGATCACCGAGGCCAAGGTCTCGGCCACCATGCCGCCCGTCAGTCAGAGCGGTCCCGTGCGAAGCATGCACGTCGGCGGCGGATCGTGCAGCGATCCGAAGGTGGCGATCATCGACGTCGACGGCGTGCTGCTCAACATGGACATGACCGGACTTTATTCGCTGGGCGAGAATCCCGTCGCGCTATTCCGCGAGCGGCTGGAAGCCGCGGCGCGCGATCCTTCCGTTCGCGCGATCGTGCTACGGATCAACAGTCCCGGCGGTGGCGTCACCGCCAGCGACATCATGTGGCAGGACCTGCACCGTTTCAAGGCTCGCGCGCGTGTGCCTGTGGTGGCGTGTTTCATGGACGTGGGCGCGGGCGGAGCGTATTACCTGGCAATGGCGGCCGACGTGGTGATGGCGCATCCCACGACCGTGGTCGGCGGCGTCGGCGTGATCCTCAACCTGTACAACCTGCAAGACGCGATGGCGCAGTTCAACGTCATCGGTATACCGATCAAGGCCGGCGAGAACATCGACATCGGCACACCCATCGTGCCCCCCACGCCCGAGCAGCAGCAGTTGCTGCAAGACATGGCCGGTGAGTTTCATGCTCGCTTTCAGCAGATTGTCGCCGAGAGCCGCACACGACACGATCCGGCGCGCGTTGAAGACCTTGACGGCCGCGTGTTCACGGCACAACAAGCGCTCGAACGCGGCCTGATCGACCGCGTGGGCTATCTCGACGACGCGGTCGAGACGGCACGGCAAATGGCGGGCCTCGCCCGCGCGCAGGTCGTCCTCCTGCACCGGCCCGACGACCGCGCACGCACGCCGTACGCGATCACGCCCAACGTGCCCCTGCAATCGGGCTTGTTCCCCATCAGCGTCCCCGGCTTCGACCGCGCGCGCCTGCCGACGTTCCTCTATCTCTGGCAGCCCGAGCCCACGCTGGAAAAGATGGGCGGGCGGTAGTGAGCGATTGGGCAACTACGGCATCGCTAGCTTCGCACCTCGCGTCATCCGCACACGCATGCGTACATGGGAACGAATGAGGAGCGACGCCACCGCGCATCGCCCCCCAATCCGCCACGGCAGGGATCGCGGGAGCTACGTCGCGCGCGACTGGCAGTGAGTCTGCCTGGGCGATGCCCGCGTTGCGTGTTGCGGAAGCGCCCACCCTCGCGGCCTGGGGTTCTGGTGTGTGCGCCGCGCACGTCAGGCCCCGCCCTTGGACGAATCGGCACAACGTCCGGGGCGGGTGTTCTCGCTATATGGTGGACGCCACGACCGCGAATCTAGCGAACGCAGGTCCCGGATCAACGAGTCATTGCTTGACTTTGCACCGCCAGACGACTCAAATACGCAAGGGGTGAGCCGCCCGAATCGGGTGGCTACTGAGGGAGACTTGTCATGGGATTCACCGTGCGAATCATCACCACGGTCGCCTTCGGCACGCTTCTTACTCTTGTTTTCGTGGACACTCTGACGGCCGACGAACCACCTGCACGGACAGCGACATCCGAACAAAACGAAGCAGGGAACCGCTCGCCGCCCCCCTTCCGAACATGGACCGACCTCAAAGGGCGAACGATTGAGGCCCAGTTCGTCGAATTCGAGGACCGAAAGGTTCGAATCAAGAAGCGAAATGCTGCGAAGCCCGACTTGGTTGACCTTGATCGACTTTGCGACGTAGATCGACAGTATCTTGCCGGTGTGGCAGAGGAGATATTCTTTGAAAAGCTTGGAGTGGCTGGTTTCCGTAATCGCCTTGACGAAGGTAGTTCCATAACTCAGCCTCTGCGTAAGGCTTTGGTCGATGAAACAGGGTTCTCAGAGCTCTGTGTCACGACCAATGGAGTGTACGAAGCCGTCTGCTGGTTATGGACGCCTGCGACGCGAGTGTCGATCGACAACATTCAAGGCCGCTGCGGCCCGCCAACATCTTCAAAAAAGGACAAATTCTTCGTCCCTGAAACTTTAACTTTGTTGGGGCGTACGATGCTACAAGAGCGCCTCGGGACGATATCCTTTTACGGCAGAGGTGGTTATTTCACACAGGACGATGCGACCGTGTCGACTCTTTTTTTGTGTCGCGAGCGTTATTTGTCACGTTTGGCCGGCAAGCGGGAGGCTGTTGGCAAACCGCCCGATGTAAGACCCGATGATAAAGCCTCACCGACAAGCGAGCCTGCCGACGCCGAACGCGACAAAACAGCGAAGGAGTTCACTGGCGACTTTCAGCGCGGCGTACTCGCTTTTATTGGCGACGCGTTTCAGAAGGTTGCGATCTTTCGGGATCGCACTAGGGCATCCCTTATCGAAGCGGACACGGACAAGATATCCGATGCAATTCTAAGAGACATATGCACCAATGGTGATGCCCTAAAGTCCATTCCAGGATTCGCTCGTGAAATGAACGATCATGTCAACAAACTTCCACATGCTCTGCACATCGCGGTCTTCATGCTGCCCTCCATACCGCTGACGGAGCACTGGGCGCGTTTTGAGGCGGGACGTATTAAAAGAATAGATGACGTGGTCAACAAGTACGGCAAGGCGCCCGAGAATGAGCGATGGATTCTCAAAGAGTTCACAGCATGGGTCGGACTCAATGGCACCGTCCATTGGTGGGGCGCCGTCGGAATTGCCGCCGCAGAGGATGGCACGATTACACATATCTTGATTCGCGAGGAGGAGCCTCTAACAGAAGGCGCCAAGTCGAATTCCCCGTCCGATTCAGCGCGTAAGGAGGAACCGTCGAACACCCCGCCACTTCCAGCGTTCAAGAAGGAACTATCTGGGCCGCGAGAGGTGCGCATTCAAAATCCCAATTCAATTGCAGTCACAGCTGGCCTGCGCTCCGGTGATGGCGGAAAAAACTTCATGGTGAAGCCAAACGGAACTGCCTCGGTCTACGTGCCTGACGGCAAGTACGACATCTACTTCGTCTATGCCGACGAGCCGGAGGCATTGTTTCAGGGTGACAGTTTCTCGCTGAGCGGCAACGGGGTTGAGATACAACTGGTGAAAATCGTCGATGGGAATTACGGCATTCGCCGAGTCAAGTAGCTCCTGTGAACCTCGGGCAGAGATAACCGTTTCTTTTCTGAATTCGAGCCCATCTGACCGCTGCTGGATGTCGCTCAGTTTCGGCGTTAGGGAACCAGACAAGGACAATCAAATCATGGCACACCGCCTTCTGGCTGTGGCAATGCTCGCCACGGTTGTAGTCGCTCGGGCTGGCGCACTATACGGCAACGACGATGGGGGTAACCTGCCGTCGATCTCGGTGTCCAAGGAGGCGAAGGCTCGCGTACTCGCTCCGTCGTCTGAAGAGAGTGCCGAGGAATTCAAGAGTGCGGATGGCCGGATTACTGTCCGCGGCGTCTGGAAAGGCCGCGGGATCGAACTCACGAAGGCGCGCCTGCTTGCTTTCGCTTCGGTTTACAACGTGTCGCGCAAAAACAGATTCGGCGGACACGATGCAGAATTCGTTGAAAAGAACGAAGGTCGCAGGCTAATCGAGGTGCAAATTCGTGTCGATGTTCCAAAAGGGGCGAGGGCTGTGGATGTGTCGAGGCTCGCACTTGTGGATGAGGAAAAAAAGGTCTACCGTTTCCGAGGGCTTGATGTTAGGAGCAGGTTGGAGCCTTCCTCCGATTTTACGTTACCGCATTCTGGCCTCGGCGTCCTCGAATTGAAGGGCGAAGCGGAGGAATCGATGTTCTTCCCTATCGCCGATACTGAAGTTGGCAATGGCACCATCGCGTACATGTCAGACGAGGGGTCGAAAAACCCGCTCCATGTGAGGTTGCTGTTTGATATTCCCGAATCACAAAAGACGATTTCGATCCAAGCTGTGGATCTTCCATCAGCCAATCAGAGGGGGGAAAATAGTACCAAGTAGGACGTTGCCGCCGGAAGGTTATCGCAAAAAACGATACAGTGACCGGTCTGGCCGTCGTACGCGTTGCCGCTGACGATCGATTGCCCGACGGCCGACTCGACCTGTTGATCGTCGCTCCAGTCGTCAACGTTCGTCCGGAAATCGCCATGCCGAAAAGAAGGTCGGTCATTAGTGAAACACGTGCTACGGGAGTGATTGCACCCATTTGGCCCCGTGCTTCCGCATAAACGTGGCCATCTCACCATTTGTGGTCGTGTGCGCCAGATCCAAAGGACCACGGCCGGCACCGTTCTTTGCATTCGGATCCGCGCCCTTTTCGATCAGGGCGGCAGCGATCTTTCCGAATTCCTCGCTCATGTAGCCGTGGGACTCCTCGCACAGGAAATGAAGTGCGGTATTTCCGTCTTTGGTTTTGGCCTTCGGATCAGCGCCCTTCTGCAGCAATGCCAACACTCTGTCCACCTGGAAGCGCCCTGCGGCGATCATCAACGAAGTGCGCCCATCGTCAGATAGCCCATAAATGATATCTTCACTGCTGGCCATCGTCGGCCAATCGGGCGACGTGATGATAGTGCCCTCGGACGTCACGACGAGGTGGATGCTCTCTAGCTTCTCTCGACAACCCTTCCTTTCGGCGTCAGTCTTTGCACTCTCAAACCTCTTGTCCAACTGAACGAACTTCTCGGGCAACTGTGCGTCCAAGCGCTTCAATAAGTCCTGAATCGCACTCTTGCCCGTGTCGCTCTGTGGAACGAAAAAGAAAAAGCGCCCGGACTCGATACGAGCCGCGATCTTGACGCCGATGTTCTTGTTCTCGATGTCGTAAGAATATTGCACGAAGGAATTGCCGGTAGCCTTCTGTGGCAGACCGAACGGTCTTGGCAGCGTGCGGGCGCCGCTCACAATGCCATCCATCACGCCGCTCGATACGGTAAACGAAAAAACGGATCCTCCCGCTGGAACGTCGAATCCCATCGCCTTGAGATGCTGCTCAATGGAATCGGCTGTCACCGACTTCTGTTCCGCCGCCTTGGGTGTCTCTGGTGTGGTACTGGAATCACCAGGGCCGGACGGAGCCGTTGGCCCAGCGGCTACTTGGGATGGGCCAGAAGGATCTGAGCGATCTGTGGGAGCAATTGGCACGTCGCCTTGGACTGGAGCGTGGTCAGGGCGTCGCGGGGTGGCGGCACCCGCATCTGTCGCATCAGCCGGTTCGCTCGAACCTGGCTCATCCACGCTCGGCTCTTGTGGCCGGTTGGCGACGGTGCTGGCCTTTGCTTTCTCAGCCTTATCGAAACCTGCATCTGCCCTACCGGTCGCCGCGACAGATGCGGTGCCATCTCGCCCACGAATCGCAAGGATCGCGACGTAACCGCCGAGCGCAATCCCGAGAACGATGGCAATGCCGATAGCCGCAGCGACCAATCCCCCCGTACGTCGCGTCGAAGTGGATGGGGTCACAGTAGTCAATGGTGCAATTGG
>Ga0187892_10003343_pt1 | contig 29520 bp, 24 predicted proteins | sample MA1701073metaG_FD_139345 | JGI IMG/M metagenome (GOLD analysis project Ga0187892, IMG submission 139345) | Bio-ooze microbial communities from a basaltic lava cave in the Kipuka Kanohina Cave System on the Island of Hawaii, USA - MA170107-3 metaG ... | reverse complement strand
GCGCGGCTCTTGAGGTAGTGCAGCGGCCCGCCCCGGAACGGCGCGAACCCGGTGCCGAAGATGAGCCCGGCATCGGCGAGATCCGCGTCAGCGACGACGCCGTCGTCCACCGCCTTCTTCGCCTCGTCGAGGTAGGGCGCCATCACCCGGTTCACCAGACCATCGTCGACCGGATCGGCCGGGCCCTTGACGGCCTTGCCTTTCTCCCAGCGATAGAACCCTTCGCCGGTCTTCTTCCCGAGCTTCCCGGTGTCGAGCAGTTCCTGCAGTCGCCGCGGCGGCGTCGCGTCCGCGCCCGCCAGCGCCTTGCCGGCCGCGGCGCAGATGTCGAGGCCCACGGTGTCGGCGAGCTCGATCGGCCCCATCGGCATACCGAACGTCGTCGCCGCCTTATCGATCGTCTCCGCCTTGATGCCCTCGTCGAGCATCCGGAACGCGCTCGCCATGTACGGCCCGAGCACGCGGTTCACCAGGAACCCCGGCGCATCCTTCACCGGCAGCGGCAGCTTGTCGATCTGGCGCACGAACGCGGCGCCGGCCTGCGCGAGCGCCGGGTCGGTCGCGTCGCCCTTCACGACCTCGACGAGCTGGAGCTGCGGCACCGGGTTGAAGAAGTGCAAGCCCACCAGGCGCGCCGGGTTCTTCATCGAGCGCGCGATGTCGGCGAGCTTCAGGCTCGAGGTGTTGGTCGCGAGGATTGCGCCCGGCTTCGCCCGTGCCTCGAGCCCGGCGAAGAGCTTCTGCTTCACCTCGAGGTTCTCGAAGATCGCCTCGATGATCACGTCGGCGTGGCGCACGCCGTCGCCGTGCACGTCCGGCGTCAGGCGATCCAGCGCATCGCGCACGCGGAGCTTGTCGCGCAACCGCCGGCGGAAGAGCTCGCCCGCGCGCTTCATCGCGGGCGCCAGCCGCTCGGGCGCGGTGTCCTGCAGCGTCACCGTGAGGCCGCGCAGCGCGCACACCGCCGCGATGTCGCCGCCCATCGTTCCGGCGCCGATCACGTGGACCCGCTTCGCCTCGAATGCCGACTCCTTGCCGAGCGTCTTCATGCGCTCCTGCAGCCCGAAGATCCGGATCAGGTTCGCCGTGGTCGGGTGCTCGACGAGGTAGACGAACGACGCCGGGTCGTGCGGCGGCGGCGCGAACGGATCGCCGCCGTGCTTCTCCCACAGCTCGAGAATCGCGTACGGCGCCGGGTAGTGCTCGCGCTTCGCCCGCTTCTCGAGCTGCTTGCGCGCCATTCCCGCGACCACCGCCTTGAGCGGGCCGTTCATCAGCTTCTGTGCGAGCGGCAGCGCGCGCGGCGGCGGGGGCTGCAGCGCGGTGATCCGCGCCGCGTTCTCCATCACCCGCGGCGGCACCGCATCGTCGACGAGGCCCATCTTCTTCGCCCGGCGCGCGTCGATCGCGCGGCCGGTCAGCATCATGTCGAGCGCCGCGCTCGGGCCGACGAGCTCGGGTAGCCGCTTCACGCCGCCCCAGCCGGGCAGGATGCCGAGCATCACCTCCGGCAGCGCGAAGCGCGTGCCGGGCACGTCGACCGCGATGCGGTAGCGGCAGGCGAGGGCGAGCTCGACGCCGCCGCCCATGCAGAATCCCTCCACCAGCGCGACCGTCGGGAACGGCAGCGCCGCGAGGCGGTTGAACGTGTCCCACCCGCGGCGAACGATCGCGAGCGCGTCGTCGACCGTGTCGATGCGCGAGAACTCGTCGACGTCGGCGCCGGCGATGAAGCCCGATTCCTTGCCGGAGCGGATCACCAGCGCTTTCGGCGCCTGGACTGCGAGCCGGTCGACGATCGCGCCGAGCTCCTCCATCACGTCCTTCGAGAAGGTGTTGGTCGAGGCGCCGGCCTTGTCGAAGGTGAGCCAGACGATGCCGTCCGGGTCCTGGTCGAGCCGCCAGTGCCGGTAGGCCGAGAGCACCGCATCCGCCGGATTCATCGCGTCCGCCTCCTACACCGTCTCGACCAACATCGCGCCGCCCTGGCCGCCGCCGATGCAGATCGTCGCCATGCCGCGCTTGCCGCCGGTGCGCTTCAGGACGTGCAGGAGGTGCAGCACGATCCGTGCGCCCGAGGCGCCGACCGGATGGCCGAGCGCGATCGCGCCGCCGTCGACGTTGAGCTTCGACTGGTCGAGGTCGCCGAGCGCCCGGTCGAGGCCGAGCTCGGTGCGGCAGTAGTCGTCGCTCGCCCACGCCGCGAGGCACGCGAGCACCTGCGCCGCGAACGCCTCGTTGATCTCCCACGCGTCGAGGTCGTTCAGCCCGAGGCCGTGGCGCTGGAGAATCGGCGTCGATGCGTGCACCGGGCCGAGACCCATCTGCGACGGGTCGAGCCCGGCCCACTCGCTGTCGACGATGCGGCCGACCGGTTCGAGGCCGTGGCGCTTCACCGCCTCCTCGGTCGCGAGCAGCAGCCACGCCGCGCCGTCGGTCACCTGCGACGAGTTGCCGGCGGTGACCGTGCCGTACTTGCGGTCGAAGAACGGCCGCAGCTTGGCGAGGTTCGCGACCGTCGAGTCGTTGCGCACGCCGTCGTCGTCCTTGTAGGCGGTGCCGGCAGCGTCGAACACCGGCACGATCTCCGCGCCGAGCCCGTCGTGCGGCGCGAGGAACTCGCCCGCCTCCTGCGCCCGGATCACGCGGGCGTGGCTGCGCGCCGCGTACTCGTCCTCCTGCGTGCGCGTAATGCCGAACCGATGAGCGAGGTTCTCCGCCGTCTGGCCCATCAGCAGGCCCACGTTCGGGTCGGTGAGCCCTTTCATGATCGCGATCACCGGCGCGAGGTACGACGGCCGGAAGCGCGCGAACGCAGCAGCCTTCGCGCCCACCCCGCGCGCGGCCGAGAACTCGGCGAACCACAACGTCATCGCCTCGGAGAAGAGGAGCGGCGCCCGCGACAGCGCATCCACCCCGCCGGCGAGCACCAGGTTCGAGCGCCCGGCGTCGACGTTCGCAATGGCCGAATCCAGCGCCTGCATGCCGGACGCGCAGTTGCGCATCACCGTCCAGCCGGGCACCTTCTGGCCGCAGCCCATCCTGAGAGCGACGACGCGGCCGATGTTCACCTCGTCGACCGAAGGGGCGGCGCAGCCGAGGATCACCTCGTCGAGCGCCGCCGGCTCGAACGGCTGGCGGTTCAGGAGCTCGCGCCCGGCGGCGGCGGCGAGATCGCTGGCGGCGAACGGCCCGGGCCGGTTGCGCGCCTTGAGGAACGGCGTGCGGGCGCCGTCAATGATGTAGGTCGTGCGGGTCACGCTCGCTTCCTTCGCGGACGAATCCTAGTTGCAGTACCGGTGGTAGTCCCAACGCGCGTCGTTGCAGTCGGCGTGCGAATCCATGTCCATCATGCTCTTCCGACCGATGCAGAAGCGCGTGGCGCGTTTCGCCGCGCTCACGCACTGGGCCGAGGCGTTCGGCTCGACCGGGAACTGCTGCTCGTTGACGCCGGCCCCCTCGAAGTGCTCCAGGTGGCCGGCGCAGGCCGCGAGCGCGGCGGCGGCGAGGACGGGGATCAGCGACCGGATCGCGCGCACGCTCGGATGGATCGCGCGCACGCTCGGATGGATCGCGCGCACGCTCGGATGGATCGCGCGCACGCTCGGATGGATCGCGCGCACGCTCAGGCCACCGCACGCTCGTCCGCCGGCCGCGCCTCGCCCGCGACCCCGAGGTCGGGCGGGAAGTCGTCGACCCGGATCGCCTCGTCGCGCAGCCGCGCCGCGCGCGCGAGGAGCGCCTGCTCGTCGGCCGTGATCACGCCGGCGGCAAGGCCGGCGCGCGCGAGATCGGCGCCGTCGATCCGGCCGGCCTTCTGCGCGTCGCGGAGCCTGCGCTCGACCGGCTCGGCCGCGACCGCCGCTTCCAGCGCGGCCTCGAGCACGCCGATGATGTCCGCCTCGCCGCGGGTCACGTACATGCCGGCGGTGAGCCGGTCGCGGGTCGCCGACGGCTCGAGCAGGAGCTTCGCCACCGCGTGGCCCAGCCGGTCGGACGGCACGACGTACGGCCGCCCGAGCGGGAAGAGGATCCGCCGCAGCCACCACGCGGCGAAGCGGCTCGGGTAGTTCGAGATCACGCCCTCGAACGCGTTCTGCGCCCGGAACATCGCGTCCCAGACCGCCCAGTCGAGGAGCGGCTTGTCGGCCCGCTGCCGGCCTTCGTCCTCGTAGCGCTTGAGCGTCGCGGACACGAGGTACATCAGCGACAGCACGTCGCCGAGCCGCGCCGAGAGCTTCTCGCGCCGCTTGAGGTCGCCGCCGAGCACGAGCATCGACACGTCGGAGAGGAACGCGAACATCGCGGAGAAGCGCGTCAGCTGCTGGAAGTAGCGCCGGTTCTCCGGCGCCGCTGCCGCCGGCACGCTCACCCAGTGCGAGCCGGTGAGGCCCGTCGCGATCGAACGGAGCGCGTTCTTCAGGGTGAAGCGCACGTGGCCCCAGAGCGCGCGGTCGAAGTCGCGTGCGCCCTGCGCGCGGTCGGCCTTGCGCGCGGCCTCGAGCTCCCGCAGCACGTACGGATGGCAGCGGATCGCGCCCTGGCCGAAGATGATGAGGCTGCGGGTGAGGATGTTCGCGCCCTCGACGGTGATCGAGACCGGGACCTGCTGGTAGGCGCGGCCCATGAAGTTGTTCGGGCCGAGGCAGATCCCCTTGCCGCCCTGGACGTCCATCGCGTCGTTGACGACCCGGCGGTTGCGCTCGGTGATGTGGTACTTGACGATCCCGGAGACGACCGAGGGCTTCTCGCCGAGGTCGATCGCGACCGCGGTCAGCGCGCGGGCGGCGTCCATCAGGTAGAGGTTGCCGCCCATCCGGGTGAGCGCCTCCTCGACCCCCTCGAACCTCCCGATCGGCGTGCGGAACTGGGTGCGCACGCGCGCGTACGCGCCGGTCGCGCGCACCGCGAGCTTCGACATGCCGACGTTGGAGGAGGGAAGCGAGATCGACCGGCCCGCGGCGAGGCACTCCATCAGCATGCGCCAGCCCTGGCCCGCCATCTCCGGCCCGCCGATGATCCAGTCGAGGGGCATGAAGACGTCCTTGCCCCAGTTCGGCCCGTTCTGGAACACCGCGTTGAGCGGCATGTGGCGCCGGCCGATGTGCACGCCCGGCGTGGCGGTGGGGACGAGCGCGCAGGTGATGCCGACGTCCGCCTCCTCGCCGAGCAGGCGCTCGGGGTCGTAGAGCCGGAACGCGAGACCGAGGAGCGTCGCCACCGGCCCGAGCGTGATGTAGCGCTTGTCCCAGGTGACGCGCATGCCGATGACCTCGCGCCCCTCCCACACCCCCCTGCAGACCACCCCGCGGTCGGGAATCGCCGCCGCATCCGACCCGGCGTGCGGATTGGTGAGCGCGAAGCAGGGGATCTCGAGGCCCTTCGCGAGCCGCGGCAGGTAGTGGCGCTTCTGCTCGTCGGTGCCGTAGTGGAGCAGGAGCTCCGCCGGCCCGAGCGAGTTCGGCACCATCACGGTGACCGCCGCCGCGCTGCACCGGGTCGAGAGCTTGGTGACGACCTGCGAGTGCGCGTAGGCGGAGAAGCCTTTGCCGCCGTAGGCCTTGGGGATGATCATGCCGAGGAAGCCCTTGTCCTTGATGGTCTGCCAGACCTGCGGCGGCAGGTCGCCGATCGCGTAGGTGTCCCAGTCGCGGGCGATCCGGCAGAGCTCCTCGGTCTCGACGTCGAGGAACGCCTGCTCCTCGGCCGACAGCGCGGGCTGCGGGAAGGCGAGGAGCTTCGACCAGTCGGGCCGGCCGGAGAAGAGCTCGCCGTCCCACCACACCGTACCGGCGTTGATCGCGTCGGACTCGGTCTGCGACATCGGCGGCACGACCTTGCGGAAGGCGGCGAAGAGGCGGTCGCTCGCGAGCGCGCGCCGGAGCGGCGCGACCGCGAGGACCGCACCGACTGCGGCGAGGGGTGCGAGGAGCCAGAGCCAGAGCATGGGGATTCCTTCCGCGAGTCTACGCCGCGCGCCGCGCGGCCCTCGGTTGGTGGAGCGCCGGTGCCCCGGTGCGGTTCGTCGCGCTGGCGCGGCGGACCTGACTGCGCGCGAGCGGGACGATCGCGTCCGCACCGACGGCATCGGGCAGGGGCGCCTGGAGCCCGGCGATCAGGAACGGCGCGAGGCGCCGCAGCAGCAGCCGGTCGTTGCCGGTCTCGGCCGGGTTGAGCGCCGCGATCAGCTTCCACGCGTCGGTGCCGGCGAGGGTGTACGCGAGCGCGCCCAGCGTGAAGTGCAGCCGCCAGGCGAGCTCGCGCGGCGCGATGTGCGGCAGCGCCTGCCCGAACGCGTCCTTGAAGCGCGCGATCGACGGCGCGTAGCGCTCCGCGAGGAACGCGCGGAGCGCGGGCGACGGGTCGACGTAGGCGCGGCCGAGGAGCCGCAGGAAGTCGTCGCCGCCGCGCTTGCGCTCGCGCGCGAGGGCGAGCGCGGGGAGGAAGAGCGCGGCGAGGATGCGCTCGCATCCGAGCGGCCCGCCCCCGGCGCGCGCGCGCTCCCCGTCGAGGAGCGCGAGGCGCGCCTCGTGCAGCGCGTCGAGGCGCCGCGCGAGCATCGCGTGGAAGAGCCCCTCCTTGCCGCCGAAGTGGTAGTTGACCGCGGCGAGGTTCGCCCGCGCCGCGGCGGTGACCATCCGGCTCGAGGTGCCGTCGTAGCCGTGGTCGAGGAACGCGCGCTCGGCCGCGGCGAGCAGGCGCTCGCGGGTGGCGAGGTGGGTGCTGGGGGCGGCGCGCGGCATCGGGGTTCGAACGCAGGTTTCAAACAGTTGTTTGAATGCTAGCCGGGATCATGACGATGTCAAGTGCCCGGCGGCGCCGCGCGCGTCGGCGTGCCCGTGCCGTGCGCGGGCTAAGCCCTTGGCGCCGCTTGCTTCGGCCGCGACCCGCCCCAAGCTTAGAATGCCCTGCCTAAGCTCCGGAGCCGTCGCTTTGCGTCGTCACGACACCGCCGCCCTGCCGCTCGCGCCCGCCACGCCCGGGGGGGCGGCGCGCCGGCGGAACGAATGGCACGCCGCGCGGCTCCTCCTGCCGTACGTCTGGGAGTTCCGCTGGCGGGTGCTCGTCGCGCTCGCCTTCCTGATCGTCGCGAAACTCGCCAACGTCGGGGTGCCGCTCGTGCTGCGGGAGGTGGTCGATTCGCTCGATCCGCGGACCGCGGTGCTCGCGGTGCCGTTCGCGCTGCTCGCCGCCTACGGCCTGCTCCGCTTCTCGACCACGCTCTTCGCCGAGCTGCGCGACGTCGTCTTCGTCCGCGTGACGCAGCGCGCGGTGCGCCGCGTCGCGCTCGAGGTCTTCCGCCACCTGCACAGCCTGTCCCTGCGCTTCCACCTCGAGCGCCAGACCGGCGGGGTCGCGCGCGACATCGAGCGCGGCACCCGCGGCATCTCGTCGCTCCTCTCCTACATGCTGTTCTCGATCATCCCGGTGATCCTCGAGTTCGCGCTGGTGGCGGCGGTGCTGCTCTCCAAGTTCGACTGGCGCTTCGCCGCGATCACCTTCGGTGCGGTGGCGGTCTACATCGGCTTCACGATCGCGGTGAGCGAGTGGCGCATCGGCATCCGCCGCACGGCGAACGAGCTCGACTCGAAGGCGAACACCCGCGCGATCGACTCGCTCCTCAACTACGAGACGGTCAAGTACTTCGGCAACGAATCGTACGAGGCGCGGCGCTACGACGAGAACCTGCGCCACTACGAGGCCGCGGCGGTGAAGAGCGAGGCCTCGCTCGGCCTGCTCAACATCGGCCAGAGCCTGGTGATCGCGGTCGCGGTGACCGCGCTCATGATCCTCGCGGCAGAGGGCGTCGCGACCCGCACGCTCACCCTCGGCGATCTCGTGCTGGTGAACGCGCTCCTGATCCAGCTCTACATCCCGCTCAACTTCCTCGGCATGGTCTACCGCGAGATCAAGCAGTCGCTCGTCGACATGGACCGGATGTTCCGTCTCCTCGGGGAGAATCGCGAGGTCGCCGACGCCCCCGGCGCCGGGCCGCTGCCCGAAGGGCCGGCCACGATCCGCTTCGAGCGCGTCGACTTCGCCTACGAGCCGAACCGGCAGATCCTGTTCGACGTGAGTTTCGACCTCCCCGCGGGAACCAAGGTGGCGGTGGTCGGGCACTCGGGTTCGGGCAAGTCGACGCTCGCGCGCCTGCTCTACCGCTTCTACGACGTCGGCGGCGGGCGGATCACGGTGAACGGGCAGGACGTGCGCGCCGTCGCGCAGGCGAGTCTGCGCGCCGCGATCGGGATCGTCCCGCAGGACACGGTGCTCTTCAACGACGACATCCGCTACAACGTCCGCTACGGCCGGCCGGACGCGACCGAGGACGAAGTGACCGAAGCGGCGCGCGCGGCGCACATCCACGACTTCATCATGACCCTGCCGGAGCAGTACGCCACGCGCGTGGGCGAGCGCGGCCTCAAGCTTTCCGGCGGGGAGAAGCAGCGTGTCGCGATCGCGCGGGCGATCCTCAAGAACCCGCGCATCCTGATCTTCGACGAGGCGACGAGCGCGCTCGATTCCAGGGCGGAGAAGGCGATCCAGGCCGAGCTCGACCGGATCGCGGAGGGGCGCACCACGCTCGTCATCGCCCACCGCCTGTCGACGGTCATGGACGCTGACCAGATCCTCGTCCTCGACCACGGCCGGATCGTCGAGCGGGGCACCCATCGCGACCTCCTCGAGACGGGCGGCGCCTATGCGCAGATGTGGGCGCTGCAGCAGCAGGAGGAGGCCGCCGGATCCGGCAGCCCGGCCGCAGCCCCGGCCGCCGCGGCCGCGTGACCGGGCGCGAGACCCCGTGACGCCGCGTCGACTAGTGCTCATGACGTCGTCAGGATTCCGGCCTAAATCCTTCAGCCGGCTTGCCTATTCGCCGGCAGCCCCGTTAGACTCCCGCCGGGGTAGTGCGGGGAGCGAGGGGCATGAGAACAAGGTCACGCTATGTGGCGTGGGTGGCGTGGATGGCGTGGGTGACGCGGGCGGCCGCGATCGCCTCGGCCTGCGCCATCGGCACGGCGCTCGCCGCCGAGGCGCCCGACCTGAAGTCCTCCGCCGCCCTCGTCATCGACGAGGAGACCGGCGAAGTCCTCTACGGCAAGAACGAGAGCGCGGTCGTCCCGATCGCCTCGATCACCAAGATCATGACTGCGATCGTGACGCTCGACGCGGGTCTCCCGCTCGACGAGACGATCACGGTCACGGCGGACGACGCCGAGGCGGGCGCGGCCAAACGGAAGGCGCGGCTCCCGGTCGGCGCGACGCTCACCCGCGCCGAGCACCTGCAGCTCGCGCTGATGGCCTCGGAGAACCGCGCCGCCGCGGCGCTGGGCCGCGCCTACCCCGGCGGGATGGACGCGTTCGTCGCGGCGATGAACGCGAAGGCGCACGAGCTCGAGATGACCGACTCGCGGTTCGTCGAGCCGACCGGGCTCTCGAGCGAGAACGTGTCGAGCGCCGGCGACCTCGCCAAGCTGGTGCGCTCGGCCAAGGCCTATCCGCTCATCGCCGAATACTCGATCCTGCCGAGCGCGGACTACACGATCCGCAGCCGGCGCGTCGCGTTCGCCAACACCAACGGCCTGGTGCGCGGCGGGAGCTGGGAGATCGGGCTCTCGAAGACCGGCTTCATCAACGCCGCCGGCCGCTGCCTCGTCATGCAGGCGAGGGTCGCGACCCGGTCGCTCATCATCGTGCTGCTCGACTCGGTCGGGAAGTACACGCGGATCGGCGATGCGAACCGCATCCGCCAGTGGCTCGACCCGTCGTTCACGCCGCCCGCCGCCGCCGTGAAGACCGCCGCACGGACGAAGCAGCCCGCCGCCGTCCGTTCGCAGCGCCCGCCGGCCGCCCGGGCGCGCGTCGAAGCGAAGGTCCCCGCGCCGCAGTGACCCGGCCGTGACGACCCCGCGACGTTCGGGCGCGGGAGTCGTCCGGTACTACAACTTCCTCGGTGCCGGCCCGTCGTTCCGCGACGACGTGCTCGCCGGCCTCGCGCTCCCGCAGAAGTCGATCCCGCCGAAGTACTTCTACGACGAGCACGGCTCGAAGCTCTTCGAGGCGATCTGCGAGCTGCCCGAGTACTACCCGACCCGCACCGAGATGGCGATCATGGAGCGGCACGCGGGCGACATCGTGCGGCTCCTCGGGCCCGACACCCAGCTCGTCGAGTTCGGCTCCGGCGCGAGCGTGAAGACGCGGCTGATGATCGACCGGCTCGAGCCCTCGCTCTACGTGCCGGTCGAGATCGCGGAGAGCGCGCTCCGCGCGGCGTGCGGCGATCTCGCGCGGCGCTTCCCGTGGCTGAACATCAACGCGGTGGTCGCCGATTTCGGCCGCCCGCTGCGGCTGCCCGAGTTCATGGGCGTGCCGATCCGGCGCAAGTGCGTGTACTTCCCCGGCTCGACCATCGGCAACTTCACGCCGCAGGAGGCGGCCGCCTTCCTCGCCGGCGTGCGGGAGATCGTCGGGAGCGGCGGGATGCTGGTGGCCGGCGTCGACCTGAAGAAGGCGAAGGGCGTCCTCGACGCGGCGTACGACGATGCGCAGGGGATCACCGCCGAGTTCAACCTCAATCTCCTCGCGCGCATCAACCGCGAGCTCGGCGGCGACTTCCAGCTCAAGCGCTTCCGCCACAAGGCGTTCTACGACGAGGCGCGCGGCCGGATCGAGATGCACCTCGAGAGCCTGTACCAGCAGCGGGTGCACGTCGCCGGGCGGCGCTTCGAGTTCCGGCCGGGCGAGACGATCCACACCGAGATCTCGTGCAAGTACACGGTGGAGGAGTTCCGCGCGCTCGCGGCGACGGCGCGCTTCCACGCCGAGGCGGTGAGGACCGATCCGGCGAATCTCTTCGCGGTGCACGCGATGATGGCGGTCTAGGAGACCTCTAGGCGCCGGCGGCGAGCAGCACCATCGCGACGCCGAGCACGAGCGCGAAGAACTCCTGCCCGCGTCGCGCTACGCCGCAGCGCCGCGGTACCCGATCGCGCGCGAGATCTTCTCGGCGGTGCCCTTCACCATCCCCGACCACGCCGGCTTCATCCGCTCGGCCGGGGCGGAGACCGACAGGCCCGCCACCAGGGCGCCGGTCTCGTCGCGGATGCCGGCGCCGATGCAGCGTACCCCCAGCTCGGCCTCCTCGTTGTCGATCGCGTAGCCCTGCCGGCGGACGCGGTCGAGCTCGCGCTCGAGCGCGGGCGGGGCGTGGATCGTGTTCCGGGTGAACGGCGGCAGGCCGGTCCGGTCGGCGTACGCCTTCAGTCCGTCGGCGCCGTCCTCCAGCAGGAAGAGCTTCCCGACCGCGGTGATGTGGAGCGGCGCGCGCGCGCCGATGATGTTCACCACCCGCATCAGCGAGCGCCCGCTCGAGGTGCGCTCGATGTACACGATCTCGTCGTCGCGCCGCACCGAGAGGTTGACCGCTTCGCCGATCGCCGCGTGCAGCTCGCGCATGAACGGCAGCGCGTGCTCGCGCACGCTGATGCGCGACTTGACGAGGTTGCCGAGCTCGAGGAGACGCATGCCGAGCCGGTAGCTCCCCTGGTCGACGCGCTCGGCCATGCGATCGCGCACGAGCGCGGTGAGGATCCGGTGCGCGGTCGAGGGATGGAGCCCGGCGCGGGCCGCGAGATGCTTGAGGCTCACCGCATCGGGGGACTCGGCGAGGACGTCGAGCACCCGCATCATGCGCTCGATGACCTGGATCGAGTTCTTGGATTCCTTGTCGCTCATGGGCGCGGACCGCTCGGAAAATGCCGCGGAAAATGCCGGCCGGCGAAATTCTACCGCGCCATCCGGAAGCGGCGCGTGGAGCGCGTGGCGCCTGTGATACGCTCGCCGCGCGCCTTCCGACGACCCCAACAACGACATGCGCGTCGGCCTGTTCGTTACCTGCCTCGTCGACCTCATGCGGCCGAGCATCGGGTTCGCGGCGATCAAGCTGCTCGAAGCCGCCGGCTGCGAGGTGCACGTGCCCGCGACCCAGACCTGCTGCGGGCAGCCGGGCTACAACGCCGGCGACCGCGCCGCGGCGCGCGCGCTCGCCGCGAAGGTCCTCGACGAGTTCGACGGCTGCGACTATGTGGTTGCGCCGTCGGGCTCGTGTGCGGGGATGATCCGGACGCACTACCCGGGCCTCTTCCGCGACGAGGCGCACCTTGCGGTCCGGGTCGAGCGCCTCTGCGCGCGCACCTACGAGCTGACCGACTTCCTGGCGAGCGTCGCCGGGCTCGAAGCCGTCCCCGGCACGTACACCGGCACCGTCACCTACCACGATTCCTGCTCCGGCCTGCGCGAGCTCGGCGTCAAGCGCCAGCCGCGCGCGCTCCTCGCGCGGATGAGCGGGGTCGAGCTGCGCGAGATGCCCGACTGCGAGCAGTGCTGCGGCTTCGGCGGGACGTTCGCGGTCAAGTTCGGCGCGGTCTCGGCGGCGATCGCCGACCGCAAGTGCGAGGCGATCGAGGCGAGCGGCGCGCGCGCCGTGGTCCTCGGCGACCTCGGCTGCATGCTGAACATCGAGGGGCGGCTGCGCCGGCGCGGCAACGAGGCGATCGCGGTGCTGCACGTGGCCGAGGTGCTCGCCGGGTCCGTCCGTTCGTGATGGGGGCCCGCTGATGCACGTCCGGTCGATGCATTTCAAGGCGAGCGCCGGCGGCGCGCTCGGCGACGCGGTGCTGCAGGCGAACCTCGCGCGGTTCGGCGCGAGCGGCTTCGCGCTCGCCCGGGCAAGAGCGGTCGAGGCGTACGGGGCGGCAGAGTTCGAGCGGCTGCGCACGGCCGGCGCCGAGATCCGCGACCGCGCGCTCGCGACGCTGGATGCGTACATCGAGCGCTTCGAGCGCGAGGCGGCCGCCCGCGGCGCGACCGTGCTCTTTGCCGAGACCGGGGCGGAGGCCTGCGAGCTCGTGCTCGAGGTCTGCCGCCGCCACGGGCTGAAGAAGGCGATCAAGTCGAAGTCGATGCTGTCGGAGGAGGCGGGGCTCAACGAGGCGCTCGCGGCCGCCGGCGTCGAGCCGGTCGAGACCGACCTCGGCGAGTACATCATCCAGCTCGCCGGCGAGCCGCCGTCGCACATCATCGCCCCGGCGGTGCACAAGTCGAAGGACGCGGTCGCCGACCTCTTCGCCGCGCATCACCGCAGCCCGCGCAAGACCGACATCGGCGAGATGACGCGCGAGGCGCGCGCGGTGCTGCGCGGGCATTTCGTGAGCGCCGACCTCGGCATCTCGGGCGGCAACTTCCTGATTGCGGAGACCGGCTCGGGCGTCATCGTGACGAACGAGGGCAACGGCCGCATGGTGACGACGCTGCCGCGCGTGCACGTCTGCATCACCGGCATCGAGAAGGTGATCCCGACGCTCGAGGATTTCGCGACGCTGCTCCGCCTGCTGCCGCGCTCGGCGACCGGCCAGGCGATCTCGAACTACGTGAGCCTCTTCACCGGCCCGCGCCGGGCGGGCGACCGTGACGGGCCGGAGCACATGTACTTCATCCTCGTGGACGCCGGGCGGACCAACCTCGTCGGCGGCGACATGCAGGCGATGCTCCGCTGCATCCGCTGCGGCGCCTGCATGAACCACTGCCCGGTCTACCGGACGGTCGGCGGCCACGCCTACGGCTGGGTCTATCCCGGGCCGATGGGTGCGATCCTGACGCCGTCCTACGTCGGGCTCGAGAACGCGCTCGAGCTGCCGCAGGCGGCGACGCTCTGCAACCAGTGCGGCGTGGTCTGCCCGGTGCGGATCCCGCTGCCCGATCTGCTGCGGCAGCTCCGTGAGCAGGAGGTCGAGCGGCGCCTGCGGCCGCGGGGCGAGATGCTCGCGCTGCGGGCCTGGAGCTGGGTGGCACAGCGCCCGCGGCTCTACGCGCTCGCGACGCGCTGGGTGGCGCGTGTCCTGCGCGTCGTCGGCGGGGGGTCGGGCCGCATCCGCCGGCTGCCGGGCGCATCGGGCTGGACGCGCGAGCGCGACCTGCCGGCGCCGCGCGGCGCCACTTTCCGCGACCTCTACCGCAGGACCGGGGCGCGGCCCGCGCCGAACGCTCAGCCCGGCGCCAGCGCGCCGAGGTAGCTCCGCACCGCCGCGAGCTACGCGGCGGAAATTGCGCCACAATCAAAGGGCGAGCAGGCCGAGCCCGGAGGAGATTTCCCATGAACAAACCCGTCGACGCAGCGCTCACCGTCCCGCTCTGGATCGGCGGCAAGCCGGCCGGCTCGTCGGCGAGCCGCTCGGGCGAGGTCACCAATCCGGCCACCGGCGCGGTGACCAAGCGCGTCCCGTTCTGCAACGCCGCCGACGTCGACGCCGCGGTGAAGGCGGCGCAGGCGGCCTACCCGGAGTGGCGCGACGCACCGCCGCTTCGCCGCGCGCGGGTGATGCAGCGCTTCCTCCAGCTCCTGCAGCAGGAGCAGAAGGCGCTGGCGCGGATCGTGACCGAGGAGCACGGCAAGACGCTGCCCGATGCGATGGGCTCGGTCCAGCGCGGCATCGAGGTGGTCGAGTTCGCCTGCGGCATCCCGCAGCTCCTCAAGGGCGAGCATTCCGAGAACGTCGGCAGCGGGGTCGACACCCACACCGTGCGCCAGCCGGTCGGCGTGTGCGCCGGCATCACGCCGTTCAACTTCCCGGTGATGGTGCCGCTGTGGATGTTCCCGGTGGCGATCGCCTGCGGCAACACGTTCGTGCTGAAGCCCTCCGAGAAAGTGCCGTCGGCCTCGATCCGCATGGCCGAGCTCTTCAGGGAGGCCGGGCTGCCCGACGGGGTGTTCAACGTCGTCCACGGCGACAAGGAGGCGGTCGACGCGATCCTCGCCCATCCCGGCATCAACGCGGTGTCGTTCGTCGGCTCGACGCCGATCGCGAAGTACCTCTACGAGACCTGCGCGCGGCACGGCAAGCGCGTGCAGGCGCTCGGCGGCGCGAAGAACCACGCGGTGGTGCTGCCCGACGCCGACCTCGAGTTCGCTGCCGAGGCGCTGATCGGCGCGGCCTACGGCTCGGCGGGCGAGCGCTGCATGGCGATCTCGGCGGTGGTCGCGGTCGGCGCGGCGGCCGATCCGCTGGTGGCGCTGCTCGAGAAGAAGGCGAAGGCGATCAAGGTGGGGCCGGGCGAGCGCGACGGCGTCGACATGGGCCCGCTCGTGACGCGCGCGCACCGCGACAAAGTGAAGGGCTATGTCGATCAGGGTGCGAAAGAAGGCGCGAAGCTCGTCGTCGACGGCCGCGGCCTCGCCGTGAAGGGCAACGAATCGGGCTTCTTCCTCGGCACGACGCTCTTCGATCGCGTCACCCCGGAGATGACCATCTACCGCGACGAGATCTTCGGCCCGGTGCTCGTCGTGCTGCGCGTGGGCACGCTCGAGGAGGCGATCGCGCTGGTGAACGCCTGCCCGTACGCGAACGGCACCGCGATCTTCACCGAGTCGGGCGGCGCCGCGCGCCGCTTCGAGAACGAGATCCAGGTCGGGATGGTCGGGGTCAACGTGCCGATCCCGGTGCCGGTCGCGTTCTACTCGTTCGGCGGCTGGAAGGGCTCGCTCTTCGGCGATCTCCACGTGCACGGCGTCGAGGGCGTGAAGTTCTATACCCGCACCAAGGCGGTCACGACGCGTTGGCCGCATCAAGATACGCCGGCGCCCGGCCTCAACATGCCCACCCTGGGCTGATCCCGGGCGGATGCCCGGCCCGCTCGTCGCCCAGCAGGTTGATGCAAAAGGAGCCACAGCTCCTTTTGAATCCTCAAATCCAGTGACGCAAAACGCGCGCTTCGCTCTGACGCAGCTTGTGCGCATGTTCCTGCCCGGTGCCTGATCTGCGTTTTGCATCACGCTGCCAGGGGAGCGCGGTGACGCTCGAGGCGGTGTGGCCGGTGCGGAAAAGCGCCGGCGGCGCCGAGCGTGAAGGGCCGCGCCGGGTCGCGCCGCGAGGCGGGCGCGGACCGGATTCTGCCCGACGGCGCGGAACGGGCCCATAATCCGCACCCGGGAACAACCGCCAGGGGAAAAAATTGAGCGCCAGCCGCCGCCGCATCACCGCCCTCGCCGCCGCCGCGCTCGTCGCGGGCTGCGCCCCGGACGAGTTCAAGCCGTCGCCGGGCTTCGACGGCTACCTCGACCTGATCGGCCGGGTCTGCTATCCGGACACGATCGGGCCGACGCTCGTGCGCCAGCTCGCCCAGGGCTTCTCGCCCGGCGCCCTGAACGCGGGCTTCCTCGACGCGACGTCGTCGCTCTACTACGGGAAGATGACGCCCACCGCGTACCGGGGGAACATCACCGCCTTCTCCGACAACGGCACGGCGACGAACAAGGCGATCGACTGCATCATCGCCAACCTCCCCGTCAACCGGCCGGGCGCTGCGGGGTCGGGGACCGCGGGCGGCGCCGCGGCCGGGCGCGACGGCGTGCCGCCGCCGCCGCCGCTGAAGTAGCGCTACGCGGCGGCCGGCGCGGTCTCGCCGAGCCACGCGGCGAGGGCGCGGGCAAGGCCGTCGGATTCGCCCGCGCGGGCCGCGAGCGCGCGCAGGCGCGGCGCGATCGTCGCGGTGAACGCCGCAAGCGGCAGCTCGAGCGCCGCCGTCTCGGCGCCGAGGCACGGCGGCCGCCGGGCGCGCAGCACCACGGGCTCGACCATCGTCTCGCGCAGGAGCGCGAGCGCCCGCGCCGCCTGGTCGAATACCCGCGCCGCCTCGGGGAGCTGCCCGGCGAGCGACTCGAGCCACTGCAGCCAGAACTCCACCGTCGAGGCGAACACGGTGCCGGTCGGCGCCGCCGCCATCGCACCGAGCGCGCGGTCGGCCCACTTCAGCGCGAGCGCCGGGCGCATCACCGCGAGCTTCGCGTTGACCGCCTCGTCGCCGCGGGCGAGGAGGCCGGCGAGCGCCGCGCCCGGGTTGGCGACCGCACCGGTGATCACGAGCTTCAGCACGAGGTCCGCGCCGCGGGTGCCGCTCGCCGGCTCGACCACCTCCAGCGCGGCGATCTCGCGCGCGGCGTCGGCGACGATCCCGGCGTCGTTGTCGTGGCAGAGCACCGGCGGCAGGACGATTCCCCGCAGCACCCCGTCGCGGATCAGGCCGCGCACGCGGGCGGCGAGCGCCGCGCGGCGCTCGGCGGCGATGCGCTTCGCGTACTCGGGATAGAAGGCGTCCAGCAGGGCGCCGATCGCGGCGTGGCCGCGGCCGGCGAAGAAGAGGGCGTGGTGGGCGAGGCGGGCGAAGCGCTCGTCGTCGAGGCGGTCCCAGCCCGCGCCGTTCTCCAGCGCGACCCGGACGGCCTCGGGGGTGAGCGGTGCCTCGGGGGTGAGCGGTGCCTCGGGGGTGAGCGGTGCATCCATTCGATTGCGGTGTCGCGGCGAAAGTGCGCGAAGATACGGCGGCGGGTACCCTCCGGTCTTGACCGGCGCCGCCAGCGGCTTGTCCCCGGCAGTCACGAACTCGATGAACGATTCCAGCGACGTCGCGGCCAGCACCGCGCTCCTTTCCCCGGCGATCAACCTGTGGCGGGCGCTCGAGGCGCGGCGCATCGATCCCGCGCCGATCTTCCGCGCGGCCGGGATCGACCCGGCGGCGCTCGCGGAGCCGGGCCGGCGGGTGCCTTCCCGCACCGCGCTGCGGCTCCAGCGCGTCGCCGACGAGGCGGTCGGCGACCCTGCGCTCGGGCTCGACGTCGCCCGGCAGATGCAGGGCACGGCGATGCACGCGCTCGGCTACGCCTGGCTCGCGAGCGGGACGCTCGGGGAAGCCTTCCGGCGCCTCGCGCGCTACGCCAGGGTCCTGTCCGAGCTGTGGTCGATGCGCATCGAGGAGACGCCGTCGGAAGTCCGGATCGCTTTCGAGTTCACGACCGACGTCCGCCCGCCGCCCTGGCTCTACGACTGGCTCGCCGCCGGCGCGGTCCGGCTCTCGCGGCTCGCCTACGGCGACTCGTTCGCGCCGCTCGAGGTCGCCCTGGTCCGCCCGGCGCCGTCCGACCTTGCGCCGTTCGCCGAATGGTTCCGCGCGCCGATCCGGTGGACCGCGCCGCAGGCGAGCCTCCTCTGCCGCGCCGAGGACTTCGCGCGCCCGCTCCCGACCGGCAATCCCGAGGTCGCCGCCGCGACCGAGCGGCTGGCGCTCGACTACCTCGCCGGGCTCGATCGCAACGACACGGTGACGCAGGTCCGCAGCCGCGTCCGCGCGAGCCTGCCGACCGGCGTGCCGTCGCAGACCGAGGTCGCCCGCGCGCTCGCCTTGAGCCCGCGCACGCTCGCGCGGCGGCTCGAGGAGGCGGGAACGAGCTTCACCGCGCTCGTCGACGAGACGCGCCGCGCGCTCGCCGAGCAGTACCTGCGCCGGACCGAGTACTCGGTGGCCGAGGTGGCCTACCTCGTCGGCTTCGCCGAGGCGTCGAGCTTCAACCGCGCGTTCCGCCGCTGGACCGGGCGCGCGCCGGGCGATGCGCGCAGGGGGTGAGCGCGTGCGCTACAGCCATCCCGCCTTGCGGAAGCGCCAGGCGAGGATGCCGTCGATGAGCACCATCGCCGCGATCGCCATCGGGTAGCCGAAGCTCCAGCCGAGCTCCGGCATGTGCTTGAAGTTCATGCCGTAGATGCCGGCGATCATCGTCGGCACCGCGACCAGTGCGGCGTAGGCGGCGAGGCGCTTCGTCATCTCGCTGTTCTGCAGCTGGATGAGCGACAGGCTCACCGACACCGCCGTCGTCACCGCCTCGCGCATGCCGTCGATCGTCTGGTTGATGCGGCCGAGGTGGTCGTACACGTCGCGGAAATACTCCTGGGTGCCGATGCAGGCCTGCGGCACCCGGCCGCCGTAGAGCTTGCCCACCCCCTCGGCGAGCGGTCCCGAGGCGTGCCGCAGCACCATGAGCTTCTGCTTGAGGCCGTAGAGCGCCTCGATGTTCCGGCGCGCGAGCCCGCCGGCGAAGATCTGCTCCTCGATGTTCTCGAGCTCGGTCTCGAGCGCGTCGACCACCGGGAAGTAGCGGTCGACCACCGAGTCCATCAGCGCGTACAGCACGAAGCCGGAGCCGTGGCGCAGGAGATCGGGCTCGGTCTCGCAGCGCGCGCGCACGTCGGCGAAGCCGCGCCTGGTGCGGCTGCGCACCGACAGCACGTAGTTCGAGCCGACGAACACGTCGACCTCGCCGACGCGCAGGCTCTTCCCGTCCAGCTCGACGGTGTGCAGGACGACGAAGAGCGAGTTGCCGTACTCCTCGATCTTCGGCCGCTGGTGGCCCGACTGCGCGTCCTCGACCGCGAGCTCGTGCAGGCCGAACTCGGCCTGCATCGCCTCGAGCTCGCCCGGGTCGGGCTCGAAGAGCGCGACCCAGACGAAACAGCCGGGCCGCTTCAGGTACTCGGAGATGTCGCTCCGCGCGACCTCGGCGAGCTTCCGGCCGTTCTCGTACGCGACGCAGTTGATCAGCATTGGGCTCTGCTTCCGGCGCGGCGGGAAGGTTACCCCGCGGGCGCCCGCGCGGGCCGTCAACTCGCGGCCCGCCCCGGCAGCACCGCCGCCAGCTCGTCCCGCGCCCGCAGCAGCATCTCTTCGGTGCTCGCCCAGTCGACGCACGCGTCGGTCACCGACACGCCGTACTTGAGCTGCGAGAGATCCTCGGGAATCGGCTGGTTGCCGGCCTCCAGGTTCGACTCCACCATCAGCCCGACGATCGAGTGGTTGCCCTCGCGGATCTGGTGCGAACAGTCGTGGAACACGAGCGGCTGCAGCGCGTGGTCCTTGAGCGAGTTCGCATGCGAGCAGTCGACGACGATGCTCGCCGGGAGCTTCGCGGCGGCGAGCGCGCGCTCGGCGAGCCGCACGCTCACCGTGTCGTAGTTCGGCCGCCCGCCGCCGCCGCGCAGCACGAGGTGGCCGTGGCGGTTGCCGGTGGTGCGCACGATCGCCGGCCGGCCCTGCGGGTTGATGCCGAGGAAGCTGTGCGGCTGCGCCGCCGAGCGGATCGCGTTCACCGCCACCTCGAGCCCGCCGTCGGTGCCGTTCTTGAAGCCGACCGGCGCCGAGAGCCCGCTCGCCATCTCGCGGTGGGTCTGCGACTCCGTCGTGCGCGCGCCGATCGCGTACCAGCTGATGAGGTCGCCGAGGTACTGCGGCGAGAGCGGGTCGAGCGCCTCCGATCCGGCCGGGAGCCCCATCGCGGCGAACTCGGCGAGGAGCCGGCGCGCGCGGACGATGCCCTCGTCGATGCGGAACGAGTCGTCCATGTGCGGGTCGTTGATGTAGCCCTTCCAGCCGGCGACCGTGCGCGGCTTCTCGAAGTACACGCGCATCACCACGTACAGCGTGTCCGCCACGCGCCCGGCGAGGCGCGCGAGCCGGCCGGCGTACTCGAGCGCCGCGCGCGGGTCGTGGATCGAGCACGGGCCGATCACGACGAACAGGCGCGGATCGCGCCGGTCGAGAATCGCGCGCACGGCCGCGCGGCCGCGGGCCACGGTGTCGGCGGCCGCCGGCGCGAGCGGCACCTCGGCCTGCACCGCCTCGGGCGTCGGCATGTCCTCCATGCCGGAGACGTTGACGTTCTCGAGCCGTTCGGTCGCCATCCGCATGCCTCCCAACGAGCGGGGATTATGCCCCCGGAGCGCTGTAGAATCGACGGCCCTTCCGGAGGTCCGTCATGAACCCGTCGCCCGCCATCGACTACGACGCCTTCTGGATGCCGCTCACCTCGAACCGCGCCTTCAAGCGCTCGCCGCGGCTCGTCGTGTCGGCGCGCGACATGTACTACACGACCGCGGAGGGCAAGCAGGTGCTCGACGGCCTCGCGACGCTCTGGTGCGTGAACGCCGGCCACTGCCGGCCGAAGATCGTGCAGGCGATCGCCCGCCAGGCGGGCGTGCTCGACTACGCCTCGTCCTACTCGCTCGGCCACCCGCTCGCCTTCGAGGCGGCGCACCGCCTGGTCGAGCTCGCGCCGGAAGGCTTCGGCCACGTCTTCTTCACCAACTCCGGTTCGGAGGCGGTCGAGACCGCGCTCAAGATCGCGCTCGCCTACCACCGCCTGAAGGGTGCGGCGACGCGCACCCGGTTCGTCGGGCGCGAGCGCGGCTTCCACGGCGCGAACTTCGGCGGGATCTCGGTCGGCGGCGTGCCGCATTACCGGAAGGCGTTCGCCGCGGGCCTCCTGCCGCACGTCGACCACCTGCGCCACACCCAGGACCTCGCCGCGCGGGCGTTCGTGCGCGGCGAGGCGGCCACCGGCGCCGACCTCGCCGACGAGCTCGAGCACCGGATCGTGCCGCTGCACGACGCGTCGAACCTCGCCGCGGTCGTCGTCGAGCCGGTCGCGGGCGCCGGCGGCGTGCTGGTGCCGCCGCAGGGCTACCTCAGGCGCCTGCGCGAGATCTGCGACCGGCACGGCATCCTGCTCGTGTTCGACGAGGTGATCACCGGCTTCGGCCGCCTCGGCCGGCCGTTCGCGAGCCAGTACTTCGGCGTGACGCCCGATCTCATCACCTTCGCCAAGGGCATCACCAGCGGCACGGTGCCGATGGGCGGCGTGCTGGTGAAGAAGGAGATCTACCGCACGTTCGCCGACGCGGCCGCGGGCGGCGTCGAGCTCTTCCACGGCTACACCTACTCCGGCCATCCGCTCGCCTCCGCGGCGGCGCTCGCGACGCTCGACACCTACGCCGAGGAGCGGCTCTTCGACCGCCCGAACGAGCTGGCGCGAGCGTTCGAGGACGGCGTGCACTCCTTCCGCGGGCTCCCGCACGTGATCGACTGCCGCAGCCTCCAGCTGATCGGCGCGGTCGAGCTCGAGCCGCGCCCGGGCTCACCCGGCGCGCGCGCGCTCGAGGTGCACGCGAAAGCGTGGGACCGCGGCGTGTTCGTGCGGCCGATCGGCGACACGATCGCGTTCTGCCCGCCGCTCATTGCCGAGCCGAAGCACCTCGACCAGATGTTCGGCGTGGTGTCCGGGCTCGTGCGCGAGGTTGCCTGAGCGCGCTCGCCGTGCAATATTCTGGCGTCATGCTGGCTCCTGCGGTCCGGATCGACGAGGCGCGCTTCTGGCGCACGGTCGAGCGCTCCGGCGCGATCGGGCCCGGCCGCCCGGGGGGCCTGAGCCGGCTCGCGCTCTCCGACGCCGATCGCGAGATGCGCGACCAGTTCGTGCGCTGGTGCCGCGAATCGGGCTACGCGGTGAGCGTCGACGGGGTGGGAAACATCTTCGCGCGGCGCGCGGGCGCCGACGCGAGCCTCGCGCCGGTCGTCCTCGGCAGCCACCTCGACACCCAGGTGAACGGCGGCAGGTACGACGGCATCGTCGGCGTGCTCGCCGGGCTCGAGGCGCTGCGCACGCTCGACGACCACGGCGTGCAGACGCGCCGCCCGATCGAGGTGGTGTCGTGGACGAACGAGGAGGGCGCGCGCTTCACCCCGCCGATGATCGCCTCGGGCGCCTTCGCCGGCGTCTACGACGTCGAGTGGGTGCTCGCCCGCGCCGACGACGACGGCAAGCGCTTCGGCGACGAGCTCCGGCGCATCGGCTACGCCGGCGCGGCACCGGTCGGCGGGCGGCCGCTCGACGCCTACTTCGAGCTGCACATCGAGCAGGGCCCGCTCCTCGAGGAGCAGTCGGTCGACGTCGGCATCGTCACAAAGGGCTACGCGGTGCGCGGCTACATCGTCGAGGCGGCGGGCGAGACCGCGCACACCGGCCCCTGGCCGATGGACAAGCGGAAGAACGCCCTCGTCGGCGCGGCGATGCTCGCGGTGGCGGTGAACGACATCGGCTGGCGCTACCACTCGACCGGCGGCAAGGCGACCGCGGCGCGGCTCGTCGCGTGGCCGAACAGGCCGGGGATCCTCTCCGACTGGGCGCAGCTCACCTGCGACGTCCGCCACGAGGATCCCGAGACCGCCGACCGGATGGCGGCCGAGCTGCTCGACGCGATCCCGGCCTGCGCGCAGCGCTCGCGCACCGCGATGAAAGTCGTCGACCACTGGGTGTTCGGCAACGAGCGCTTCGATCCGGAGTGCGTCGCGCTCGTGCGCGCCGCGGCGGCGCGGCTCGGCGTGCCGACGCTCGACCTCCCGAGCCAGGCCGGCCACGACGCCTACCACCTCGGCAAGGTCGCGCCGATGGCGATGATCTTCACCCCGTGCCGGGAAGGCATCACCCACAACAACCACGAACGCGCGGAAGCGGGCACCACCGCGCCCGGCGTCAACGTGCTCCTGCACGCGGCGGCCGCGCGGGCGGGCCGCTGATGCGGATCTTCTTCTCGCCCGACCAGCTCGCGCACCGGCCGGCGCAGTTCATGATCGCCGGGCAGATGGTGCCGAGCCTGGAAGCGCCGGAGCGGTGCGAGCGCGTGATCGACGCGCTCAAGCGCGCGAGCTACAAGGTGGAGGAGCCGCGGCGCGACTTCCCGTTCGAGGCGATCGAGCAGGTGCACGCTCCGGGCTACCTCGAGTTTCTGCGCGGCGGGTGGGAGCGCTGGTCGGGGCTGAAGAACGCGGGCCAGGAGATGGTGCCGAACGTCCATCCCTACCGCGGCTCGGGCGACGACTTCACCCCGCGCAAGGGCCCGCGCGCGGCTTCGCCGGTCGCGCAGGCCGGCTACTACCTCGGGGACCTCGCGTGCGCAGTCGGGCCGCAGACCTGGCACTCGGCGGTCGCCGCCGCGCACACCGCGCTCGCCGCCGCCGAGAGCGTCCTCGCCGGCGAGCACGCGGCGTACGCGATCTGCCGGCCGCCGGGGCATCACGCCGCGGCCGACCGCGCCGCCGGCTTCTGCTACCTCAACAACGCCGCGATCGCGGTCGAGTTCATGCTGCAGCACTTCAAGCGCGTGGCGATCCTCGACGTCGACGCCCACCACGGCGACGGCACGCAGTCGATCTTCTACCGCCGCGGCGACGTGCAGTTCGTGTCGATCCACGTCGACCCGGCCAACTACTACCCGTTCTTCTCCGGCTACGCCGACGAGTACGGCGCCGGCGAGGGCGAAGGGGCGAACCTCAACCTCCCGCTGCAGCCCGGCAGCGGGGACGCCGACATGCTCGACGCGCTCGACGAGGCGGTGGCCGCGATCCGCGCGCACGGCTCGGAGGCGCTGCTCGTCTCGGCCGGCTTCGACGCCCACGAGCGCGATCCGCTGTCGGTGCTGAAGGTGACGAACGACGGCTACCGGCGCATCGGCGATGCGATCGCCGCGCTCAAGCTGCCCACGGTCGTGGTGCAGGAGGGCGGCTACAACCTCGACCTCCTCGGGGCGAACGTGGTCGCGTTCATCGGCGGCTTCAATCTGGCGAGCCGGATGTAGGCGGCGGAGCCCCCTGCATCCGAACAAGGGGGCGAGGGAAGGGGTGGGACCCTTCCCTTCCCACCCAGCCGCCCCCTTGGATCCCCCGGTGCCGTGCGCGTAGAATGCGCCGTTCCAGAACAATGACTTAGACCATGCCCGCGATCAGCCGCCGCACCGCAGCGCTCGGTACCGAGAACGCGTTCGTCGTCCTCGCCGAGGTGAATGCCCTCGTCCGCCAGGGCAAGGACGTGATCTCGTTCTGCATCGGCCAGCCCGATTTTCCGACCCCGGCGAACGTGCAGGAGGCGGCGATCCGCGCGGTCCGCGACGGCAGGCACGGCTACACGCCCTCGGCGGGCATCGACGAGCTGCGCGCGGCGGCGGCGCGCTACCTGGGCGCGATGCGCGGGATCGACGTCCGGCCCGAGCACGTCGTGGTCGGCGCCGGGGCGAAGCCGTTCATCGCCTACGCGATCCTCGCCACGACCGACTACGGCGCGGGCGACGAGGTGATCTACCCCAACCCCGGGTTCCCGATCTACGAGTCGCAGATCAGCGCCCACGGCGCGGTACCGGTGCCGCTGCACTTGCGTGAGGCGCGCGATTTCGCCTTCGACCCGGCCGACCTCGAGGCGAAGCTCTCGCCGCGCACGAAGCTGCTCATCCTCAACTCGCCGCACAACCCGACCGGCGGCATCCTGACCCGCCGCGACTTCGAGGCGATCGCGGCGATCCTGCGGCGGCATCCCGACGTCTGGATCTATGCCGACGAGATCTACTCGCGGCTCTGCTACGAGGGCGAGTTCGCCTCGATCGCCTCGCTCCCGGGGATGTACGAGCGCACGATCGTGTCCGACGGCGCCTCGAAGACCTGGGCGATGACCGGCTGGCGGCTCGGCTTCGCCGCGAACCCGGTGCTCGCGCCCGGGTTCACGCGCTGGGTCACGAACACCGACTCGTGCGCCTCCCAGATCGCGCAGTGGGCGGCGGTCGAGGCGATCAACGGCCCGCAGGACGATGCGGCGCATATGCGCGCCTCGTTCCTCGAGCGCCGCGACCTCATCGTGGGGCTGCTCAACCAGGTTCCCGGCGTGACCTGCCGGACCCCGGGCGGAGCGTTCTACGCCTGGCCCAACGTCACCGAGGCCTGCCGCGCGATCGGCGCCGCCGACTCGGAGGAGTTCCGCAAGCGCCTGCTCGCCGAAGCCGGCGTGGCGGTGCTCGCCGACATTCACTTCGGCGCGCGCGTGCCCGGCGAGGGCCAGCACGTGCGCTTCAGCTACGCGGCATCGCGGACCGCGATCGAGCAGGGCGTCGCGCGGATGGCCGAATTCATCCGGGCGTCGGCGCGCCGCGTCGCCTGAGCTCGCGGGGGGCAATGGCCGAAGTCTGGAAGCCGAGCGTGACCGTCGCGGCGGTGATGCAGCGCGCCGGGCGCTTCTGCCTCGTCGAGGAGGAAGCCGAGGGCCGGCTCGTCTACAACCAGCCGGCCGGCCACTGGGAGCCGGGCGAGACGCTCGCCGAGGCGTGCGCGCGCGAGGCGCTGGAGGAGACCGCGCACGAATTCCGTCCGACCCACCTGCTCGGCGTCTACCGCTGGCACTACGCGCCGAAGGACGTCACCTTCCTCCGGTTCGCGTTCCTCGGCGAGGTCGGCGGCGACACGGGCCGGCCGCTCGACCCGGAGATCCGCCGGGTGCTCTGGCTCGCGCCGGAGGAGGTGCGCGCCGCGCGCGACCGCCATCGCAGCCCGCTCGTGATGGCTTGCGTGGACGACTGCCTCGCCGGGCGGCGCTATCCCCTCGACGCGATCCGCCACTTCCCGTGACGCCCCGCGCTTTCCGCGCCGCCGCCTGCCTCGCCGCGCTCGCCGCGCTCCCCTGCGCCGCCGAGGAGGTGTCGATCTGCTTCAACTACGGCTGCGCCGAGCGCACGACCGTGCGCTATTCGCCGCTCCAGCTCGGCCAGGTGCAGGCGCCGCTCGCCGGGGCGGACTCGCCGGCCGCGGAGCGGGCCGCGCTTGCGCACGCGGTGGCCTGGCTCTACTTCCACGCCGGCACGCAGTCGCCGATCTGGCGCGACCGCGGCGGCAACTTCGACGACGACGAGGCCCGGCCCGGCCGGATGGACTGCATCGACCACTCGACCAACACCACCGCCTTCCTGCGGCTCCTCGAGCGCCGCGGCTGGCTGCGCTTCCACTCGGTCGGCGAGCCGGCGCTGCGTGGGCGCCTGCTGAACGACCACTGGGCCGCGCGCGTCGTCGAGCGCACCTCCGGCGAGGAGTGGGTCGTCGACACCTGGTTCCTCGATCCGGGGCTGCCGGCGAGCGTCTTCCCGCTCAAGGCCTGGCTCGACGGGGCCGAGCCGCCTGGGTTCGCCGACCGCCCGCGCTCCGCGCTGTGAGCGCGCCGGGCCGTCCGGAGCGCGGCGCGCGCTAGGCCGATGATCGTCCGATGACCGTCCGATGACCGAGCGCATCGTCGTCGGCATGTCCGGCGGGGTCGACTCGTCGGTCGCGGCGCTGCTGCTCAAGCGCCGCGGCTACGAGGTCGTCGGCCTCTTCATGAAGAACTGGGAGGAGGACGACGACGACGAGTACTGCTCGACCCGGGAGGATCTCGTCGACGTCGCCGCGGTGGCCGACGTGCTCGGGATCGAGCTCGAGGCGGTCAACTTCGCCGCCGAGTACCGGGAGCGCGTGTTCGCGAGCTTTCTCGCCGAGTACGCCGCCGGCCGCACGCCGAACCCCGACGTGCTCTGCAACGCCGAGATCAAGTTCCGCGCCTTCCTCGACCACGCGCTCGCCATGGGCGCAGCGCGGATCGCGACCGGCCACTACGCCGGCGTGCGCGATGCGGGCGGCCGCTTCGAGCTCCTGCGCGGCGCGGACCCGGGCAAGGACCAGAGCTACTTCCTGCACCGGCTCACGCAGGCGCAGCTCGAGCGGGTCGAGTTCCCGCTGGCCGGCTACCGCAAGACCGAGGTGCGGGCAATCGCGCGCGAGGCCGGGCTCGCGGTGCACGCAAAGAAGGACTCGACCGGGATCTGCTTCATCGGCGAGCGGCCGTTCCGGGAGTTCCTCAACCGTTACCTGCCGCGCGCGCCCGGCCCGATGCGCACGCCCGAGGGGGCGACGGTCGGCGAGCACATCGGGCTCGCGTTCTACACGATCGGCCAGCGGTCCGGGCTCGGCATCGGCGGCCGGCGCGGCGGCGGCGGTGCGCCGTGGTACGTCGCGGGCAAGGACCGCGACCGCAACGAACTCGTCGTCGTGCAGGGGCACGATCATCCGCTGCTGCTCGAGCGCGCGCTGACCGCGGCGGACCTCGCGTGGGTGAGCGGCGAGGCGCCGGCGCGCGAAAGCGTGTACGGCGGGAAGACGCGCTACCGGCAGGCCGATGCCGCCTGCCGGATCGCCGCGCTCGGCGCGCGCGAGTGCCGGGTCGACTTCGACGCGCCGCAGTGGGCGGTGACGCCGGGGCAGTCGGTGGTGCTGTACCGGGGCGAGGTGTGCCTCGGCGGCGGGGTGATCCGGTAGCGTCCGGGCCCGGCCGCGCTCAATCGCGCGGGGCGGTCTCGACGAAGCTCGGCCGCTCGGCGAGCCTCGCCGCGAGTCGCGCGAGGTTCGGCCGGTCCGCGCGCCAGCCGAGCTGGGGAAAACGGAAGTCGAGCCAGCCGAGACAGGCGCCGACCGCGACGTCGGCGAGGGTGAGGTTGTTGCCGCAGCAGTACGCGCGCGCGCCGAGCTGGCTCTCGAGGGCGTCGAGGCCGCGCGCGACCTTCTTCAGCTGCCGGTCGGTCCAGGAGGGGCTTTGCTCGTGCGACGGCCGCTGGCCTTCGGCGCGGGCGAGCGCGCCGGCGTCGACGATGCCGTCGGCGAGCGCCTCCCAGCGGCGCACCTCGATCCGCTCGCGGTTGTCGGCGGGCAGGAGCCGCCCGATCGGCGACACCGCGTCGAGGAACTCGCAGATCACGCGCGAATCGTAGAGCGCGGTGCCGTCGTCCAGAACGAGGACCGGCACCTTGCCGAGCGGATTGAGGTCGGCGACGCCCGAATCGGCCGCCCACGGGTTGGCGAGCTGCCAGGCGTACTCGATCCGCTTCTCGGCGGCGACGATGCGCGCCTTGCGCGCGAACGGACTCGCCGCCGAACCGACGAGTTTCAGCCTTGAAACGGCCATGGCGGACTGCGATTTCCCCGGCACTTTCCCCGGCGCCGAGTGTATCTCACCGCTTGCCCCGCCGGCATGACGCGCGCGGCCGGGCCGCCGCGCGCGCGTGCTAAGCTTTCGCACGTGCCGCTCTCGCCGCTCACTGCGCTCTCGCCGCTCGACGGCCGCTACGCCCGCACCGCCGAGGGGCTGCGCACCTGGTTCAGCGAGCTTGGTCTCATCCGTCACCGCGTGCTGGTGGAGATCGAGTGGCTGATCGCCCTCGGCGCGGAACCCCGCATCCCCGAGGTTCCGCCGTTCGCTGCGGCCGCGGCGGCGAAGCTGCGCGTGCTTGCGACCGGGTTCGCCGAGGCCGACGGCGAGCGCGTCAAGGCGATCGAGCGCGAGACCAACCACGACGTCAAGGCGATCGAGTACTGGATCCGCGAGCGGGTCGCCGGCGACGCCGCGCTCGTCCGCGCTTCGGCGTTCATCCACTTCGCGTGCACGTCCGAGGACATCAACAACCTCGCCTACGCGCTGATGGTGCGCGGCGCGCGCGACGAGGTGCTGCTGCCGGCGGTCGACGCGCTCGTGGCGAAGCTCGCCGCGCTCGCGCGCGCGCATGCCGGCGACGCTATGCTCGCGCGCACCCACGGCCAGCCCGCGACGCCGACCACGCTCGGCAAGGAGCTCGCGAACGTCGTCCATCGCCTCCGCCGCGCGCGCGAGCGGCTCGCCGCGGTGAAGCTCACCGGCAAGGCGAACGGCGCGGTCGGGAACTACAACGCGCACCTCGCGGCGTACCCCGAGATCGACTGGGAGGCGTTCGCGCGCCGGTTCGTCGAGTCGCTCGGGCTCGAGTGGAACCCGTACACGACGCAGATCGAGCCGCACGACTCGCTCGCGGAAGTCTTCGACGCGGTCGCGCGCCTCAACACCGTGCTCGTCGACCTCGACCGCGACTTGTGGGGCTACATCTCGCTCGGCTACTTCCGCCAGCAGCCGGTCGCGGGCGAAGTCGGCTCCTCGACGATGCCGCACAAGGTGAACCCGATCGACTTCGAGAACTCCGAGGGCAACCTCGGCGTCGC
>Ga0187892_10003342_pt1 | contig 29528 bp, 23 predicted proteins | sample MA1701073metaG_FD_139345 | JGI IMG/M metagenome (GOLD analysis project Ga0187892, IMG submission 139345) | Bio-ooze microbial communities from a basaltic lava cave in the Kipuka Kanohina Cave System on the Island of Hawaii, USA - MA170107-3 metaG ... | reverse complement strand
TCGGCGGCGTCGACGTCGCCGTCGTGGTCGAGGTCCGTGGCACAACATTCGCACACGCCCATGTTCTGGTTCAACACGTCGACATCTTTTGCATTGACCATGTGGTCGCCGTTGAAATCGCCGGGAAGCATGACTCCGCGATCTCGCACGAAAATGTCCGTAAATCCGCCGCTGTCGGGGCTGAACAGGTCGGTCGCGTCGCTTTGGAAGGCGGTGAATCGACCGTTATCCGAGATGCTGGCCGCTGTGCTGGCCCCGTTGGCCGGCCCGCCGGCCAGGTCGACACTGGCCAGCAGCGTCGTGTTGGTCGTCATGTCACGGATGAAGATGTCCGCCAGGGCATTGTTGGTCGGCTCGAAGTTGGTGGCGGCGCTGGTGAACGTGACGAAGCGGCCCAAATTGGCGATGGCCGGCTTGTAGCTGTGGTCGTTGCCTTGTGAACCGCTGGTTGCAACACTCACGCGAGCGGTCGTGCTCAGGGTGCGGTCATACACGAAGACGTCGGTCACGCCGTTGGTGTCTACGCTAGCGGCGAGCAGGTTGCTCGCCTCGCTGGCGAAGGCCACGAACCGGCCGTCCGCCGTGATGGAGGCCGAGAAGCTGGCCCCATTCGGCTGAGCGCCGCCGAAGCCCATGCTCGCGCGAGTCGTGCTGATGAAGCCGGGCTCGTCATAGATGCCGTCGGCGTCAACATCGCGGTCGTGCACGAATACCTCGCGAAGTCCGTTCGTGTCACCACTCACCAGGTTCGTCGCGTCGCTCTCGAAGACCACGAAGCGCCCGTTGGCCGAAAGGCCGGGCGCCCAACTTGGAGCATCGCCCAGATCGCCCTGAGAAGACACGCTCACGATCACCGTCTAGACGTCGTTGGGCTGATCGTAAGTGGCATCGTCTATCATATTCCGATCACGGATGAAGATGTCCCGCTGGCCGTTCACATCGTTGGCCACCAGGTTGGTCGCCAGGCTCTCGAACGCGACAAACCGGCCGTCACGCGAGATGGCGGGGCGGTAGCTTGCGTTGTCTGCCTCGTTCGTCTGGCCCTGCCCGATGACAGAAGGGTCGCGAACACTCACGCGCACGGCGAGACGCAGCCCTCTATCAATCACATAAGCGTCGCTGACGTCGTTCGTATCGACCACCGGAAGGACGAGATCCTCAGCCTCGCTCTCAATGGCGACGAAGTGCCCGTCGCCCGAGAGCGCCGGTGCCCGGCTCGCTCCGTTAGCGGCTACGAAAGATCCATTCCTTGCACTGGCGAGCTCGATTAGCCCACTCTCACGATTGAAGGTAAACACATCCCAGGTCCCGTTGACGTCAGTTGTCGTGAGGTTGGTAGCCAGAGTTTCAAATACCGTGTATTGACCATTGTGGGAAATGGACGGCGAAGCGCTGGTGTTATTGGCCTGGGAAACCGGAAGCGCATTCCTCGTCGCGATGAAGGTGCTGTTAGTGGTGTCCGAACTTATTCGGAGCTGTGAGGCCGTGTCTGCGGAGACATCGATCGTGTTGGCGTTGTTCTTCCCGCAGTCTTGCAAACTGCTACCGGTTGGGAGGCATTCTGGTGTAGCACCAGGGATGCAGAAGCTAACGTTCGGATTGGAATAGTGTGGCATGAGCTCCGCGAACCCCAATGAGTAGGCCATGATCGTGTACCGGTTTAGAAAGCCCGCCCCCACTGGGACATGGGTGAAGGCGGAATGGTGGCCGTGGGAATCTGGCAAGAGACCGCCGCCGCACGGCTCACACGCCGTGCCGCATGCCGTTTGGGTGTCATGGTGGCAACCGAGGTTGTGACCAAGTTCGTGCGCCAGCGCCTTAAACGGAGCTACCCAGGTCCGCAACACAGCCGAGAAGGCAGATGCCTCGAACGAAGGCGATTCCGGGGGACCCATCACAAACGCCACACTGCCTGCAGTGCCTTGACTGGCAACGACAGAGACGAGATCCGCTCGTAGCGCGTTCCGATATCCGTGGGCCTCGTCCATGATGCGGTCCCACTGCTGCTTGAGCCAGACTAGATACTGTCCTGTCTGTTCTGAGCCGGTCTCTTGGTAGTTTATTTCACCAGTGTAGAGAAGCTTTACGCGTGGTGTGACGGCGCTGTTCTCCAGTGCGCTGTTCATATCGGCGATCGCCAGAATGATCTCTTGTCGAATGTACGCGTGATTGTTCGGTTCGTTGGGTGGCGCGGCAGCCACTCGGGCGGCTGGCGTGTAGAGTACGATCGCGTCGTGTCTGGTTCCGTCATCGCAACCAGCGCCCTCGGGGCCAAGCGGAACTTCGGCGATCTCACCGGGCGATCCGCTGGGACCAACGTCCTCAGGCGAGAACGCTTCGCAGCTTAGTCCGCTTGCGCTTGAGCTTAGCTTGCGCAGAACGTGGTGACCATCGCTGATGGGCCGAATCGCGAAGCTGCCATGCTCTGTCGCGAACATGTTTGCTGCAATTCCGTCGGGCCGCGTAATCAGGTTCAGGAATCCGTGAGCGTCGCCGGTGATCCGGGCACACCATAGCCAATCGGCCGGCGGAGATTACGGATCCTCGAGGGCGACGGTCGAGCAGGATGCCGCACTGACGAACTCGACCTCAACGCTCGTCCCGTCTGCCAGATCGATCGTAACGCATGGCGCAGAAGCCGTGTCGAGCCAGAGGTTCTCTAGCGAGTCAATCAAGGCAGCATCAGGCAAGATGAGATGGCTCTCGACAATGCCCAGGTTGTTCGCCAAGCCTGGATCGGCCCAGTCCGTCGAACTCAGAACCGTATACAGCGTCGGCTGCGCTTGGACGCGCGGCGTCACGTACAGGCCACCCGCGACCAACCAGAGCAAGGAGATAGCTTGTCTCGTCATTGTTGAAAGACTCCGATTCGTACAGTCCGTTCGTGAGGAATCCGACTGCCGCTTGCAATCCTCGGCTCCCGGCCTTAGACTAACTGCGTTGGATAAGTCCGGCAAGAGGCGATTTCCCAATCTGGGGGTATGGACATGTCTTGGCTACGGTTGCCCTCCTCGCCACGTCGACCGTGCCGCATTGGGACTCCGGTCGGCTTGGCTTGCGTCGCGAGCTTGGTAACGCCGCTGCCTGGTATAGCTCAATGTGGTGGCCCGCAAACGCAGGATTGCTGCCTTTGTGACAGCGGCGCTCCGGGCTGCTCGAACGTTGCGTGCTGCGAAGCGGTTTGCGAGGGTGACTCATTCTGCTGCGACGTCATGTGGGATTGCGTCTGCCTGCAACAGGCGTTTGAGTTCTTCCCGGACCTGTGCGAATGCGTTGACTTTCCGCAGTGCGGAACCCCGGACGCCGGCGAGTGCTGCACCGCAAACCCAAGCGGTTTACCCGGCTGCAACCATTCAGATTGCTGTTACGGCGTGTGCCTCATCGATCCGTTCTGCTGTAACGTGGCGTGGGACAGCCTATGCGCCAATGAGGCCGTTGGCCTCTGCCAGAACTGCGACGGGCCGTGCGGCTTCGCCAACGAGAGCTGCTGCAACGACGCCTGGAGCCAGGCGTGCGTCGATCTGGCGATGGAGCTTTGCGACGTGTGCATGCCGCCGGATCCCGGCGACCTGGATCAGGACGGCGACGTGGATGTGAACGACTACGCCATCTTCGAGTCGTGCCTGACCGGGCCGGAGGGCGGCCTGCTGGCCGGATGCGTCCCAGCCGACCTGCACGCGGACAGCGATGTCGACCTTCAGGACTTTGCGGTTCTCTCGCTGAACTTCACGGGAAGCCCGTAGCCACCGAATGGCGAAAGAACGGCAAGTCTCTCGCTGAGGCGTTGAGCTCGCAGAAACCCTCGCGTATTCTCAGCATCAATAAGCGCCACGGGCATGATCGGACCATGAAGATTCATGGGACTTTCGGTAGCGCGTTGACGCCGACGCGCAGCGACGTCGTCCCGAGCTGATCGGGCTGGAGCTCGACGGAGGTCTGCGAGCCCGGCAGTCGGCGGTGCGTGCAGAACACGCGACACGGACCGGGCGGCAGGTCAGTGAAGGTTGCCTTGCGGCCGCTGCGGACGCGCTGCACCCAGGGTGTGGGCGCGACGAAGATGGCGGCGACCGGATCGGCCTGCGATTCGGCCAGCAGTTCGATCCAGCCGGATTGTTTGCACGTGAGCGTCGCAATGCCGCCGCGGGGTACGCTGCCAAGGTCGGCTTCGTTGCCCGCGCTGAGCGAGTAGATCGTCTCGTCGCTCCGGCCTCGATTGCGAATGGTCACCTGGCCGCCGACGCTCGTGACGCCAATCGGCTCGGCGCCCGGCTTCACGGGCACGGACACGTCGATGGTTGCCGCCGGAGCGGGTGGCGTCTGAGCACTGTGCGCCTTTGGTTCGACCCAGACGATGATGTCATCGAGCCCCAGGTAGTCGACGCGTTCGAACGGGGCGTCGGCCGCTGGCACGCGGCTGACCGGATCATACGCAAACGCACTGCCGGCCGGGGGTGGTGAATACCCGGTTTTCGGTTCGGCCCAGACCTGGATCCGCACGGCCGAGAGTCCCGGGCTGATCTTCGGCGGCGCCTCGCAGCCAACCAACACAGCCAGCGCGATACACATTGCGCCAACGCCGCCGTGATACGGAGAGCGCGGGTGGCGCACGACGCGCGGGTGGCATGGGCAAGCAGCCTTATCGCTTGCCCGTGCTTCGCTCTCGCGAGCGATCACATTGCCGCGCCGGTCCACTTCCGACGACGCTGACTTCATTCGGGCACGGGCAAGCATGCAGCCGCTTGCCCATGCCACCCGTCGGGGCCAAGCCTTTTCCGCCAGCTCTGACTGTCCTCGCGCACGGGCAAGCATACGACCGCTTGCCCATGCCACCCATGCCACCCGATTATGCGTCACGCTTCGACTCTGCAGCTTGAGGATCAATAGCGGCTCAATTCCAGATCGAGGGTTGCGGTTTGCCCGTCCGAGACCGTCACGTTGGCCGACTTGTCGCGGAAGCGCTGCGTGCGCTGCCAGGTCTTCAGCACGTACTCGCCAAGCGGCACGTTGTCGATCGAGTAGCTTCCATCCGCGGCCACTTTGGCGTGGAACGGCGTCGGGCAGACGTATACGACGGCGTCCATGTAGCGGTGGATCGAGCAGTGCAGCCGGACCGGGCCGGCCTTGTCGAATGTGACCGACTTGGTCTGCCCCGGCGGATACAGCCCCAGGTCGAACGGCTTGGCCGGCGACTGCGAGAACACGTTGTGCTCGATCGGGCGCTCCTCGTCGTTTACGAAATCGACGCTCTGCCCGACGCACACGACCACCAGCGACGGCGCGAATTGCGCGTCCTTCTGCGACACGGCCACAGGCTCAGGCACATCGAAGCGGCGATTCCGGTCGGTCGATTCGAGGTAGACGACCACGTCCGGCAACGCGGCGCCGCCCTTAGCCGTGACGCGGCCGGTAACGGACCGCCGGGCCGGCTGCGAGGCGGGCGCTTCGGTCGAAGAGTCGGACGAAGCCTGAATCGCTGCCGCCACCGGCCCGATCAGTACGAGTCCGAGAGCGGCAAACAGTGCGTGTCGGCGCGGGCCGGAATTATCCATGCGGTCATGGGGCATCAACGGCCGATGCTACGCCCGCTGATCGTAGCGTCAAGCTCCCGTCGGGTAGTGGGCGCAAGCCACGTATCCGGGCAGCGGCTGTCCTCCAGCCGGGAATTGATCGCCGGCACCTCCGGCGATAAGGTGGCGGGCCGGTGGACCGTGAAGCCGCAGCAGACGATCACGAACCCCGTTGAGCTCGAGGGCCGTGGACTGTTTACCGGATGTCCGGCGCGGCTGCGCATGCGTCCGGCTGCGCCTTTTTCCGGCATCACGTTCATCCGCGTCGATCAGGACCAGCCCATCCGCATTCCGGCGTCGGTCGCCAACGTCAGCAAGCGGGCGCGGCGGACGTCGCTGCGCAACGGGATCGTGGCCATCGAGACCGTCGAGCATTGTCTCAGCGCGTGCGCCGGCCTGGGCGTCGACAACCTCGAAATCGAGCTGTCCGGCGATGAGTTGCCGGCGGTCGACGGAAGCTGCCTGCCCTATTGCCGCAAGCTGCGCGAGGCCGGCATCACCGTTCAGGACGCGCCGCGCGAGCCGTTCGTCGTCAGCGAGCAGGTGCGCGTGGTCGACGGCGATAATGAGCTCATCGCTCTGCCGCCGCTGACGCCCGATGCCGAGTCGCTCGAGATCGTCTACGACCTCGACTATGGCCCGGGCGGTCCGATCGGCCGGCAACTCGGCTGTGTCACGGTCACACCCGACGAGTTCGAGCGCTGGATCGCGCCGGCCCGCACGTTCGTGCTGAAGGCCGAGGCTGATGCGCTCCGCAGCGCCGGATTGGGCACGCACCTGACGTACAGCGACGTGCTGGTGTTCGGCCCGGACGGTCCGATCGAAAACGAGCTGCGTTTTCCCGACGAGTGCGTGCGGCACAAGATGCTCGACCTGATCGGCGATCTGGCCCTGCTCGGGCGACCGATCGTTGGGCGCGTACACGCCCGCAAGAGCGGCCACTCGCTCAACCACGAGCTCGTTCGCGCGCTGCTGGCCCAGGAGAGCCGCCGCCAACAGGCCGCGGCGCTGCTGGGTCCCTCGCGGATCGACATCCGTAGCATCCAGCGCGTCCTGCCGCATCGTTACCCGTTCCTGATGGTCGACCGCATCATCGAGATCGATGGCATCAAGCGGGCGGTGGGCATCAAGAACGTGACCATCAACGAGGAGTTCTTCCAGGGCCACTACCCCGGCCAGCCGATCATGCCGGGCGTGCTCATCATCGAAGCCATGGCGCAAATGGGCGGCATTCTGCTGGCACAAGAGCTGGAGCACACCGGCAAAGTGGCCGTGCTGCTGAGCCTCGACCGCGTGAAGTTCCGACGGGCGGTGACGCCCGGCGATCAGCTCATCCTCGAAGTCGAGTCGATCCGGGTCAAATCGCGGGCCGGTCACGTGCGGGCCAGCGCCCGCGTCGGCTCCCAGCCGGTGGCCGAGGCGATCATCAAGTTCATTTTGACCGACGCCGAGCCATCTTGACCGTCGCGGCACTGCGGCCATCCACAATGTCGACGCGGTGCGGGCGCGATCGCGGCCGCCCGTCCCGCATCCAACCGGAGACGCGTCAGCGTCGAGGACCGTGAACGAGTCGCATCAGATGACCGCGACGGGCTCGAGGCCTTTCAGGCTTTCGACCTGCTGCGACGGCCGCTCGAGGTCGACCGAAGGGGCACTGGCGCCATCCGCCATGCGGGCGGCCAGATCGCGGAAGGCGTCTTTCGAGGCGACGAAGGCTTCGACGATCGCGGGATCAAACTGCGTTCCGGACGCCTCGACGATCATGCGGGCAGCCTCTTCGACCGCAACGGCGCGCTTGTAAACGCGGTCTCGCGTCAGGGCGTCGTACACGTCGGCCAGGGCGACGATCCTGGCCGGCAGCGGAATCGCGTCCGCCGTCAGCCCGAGCGGGTACCCGGAGCCGTCGTACCACTCGTGATGGCCGCGGATGATGTCGAGCGCCATCCTCAGCGAGTCGGCGTCGGGCACGTCGGCGAGGACCGGTTGGAGCGTCTGGGCCCCGATGTCGACGTGCGTGCGCATGATCTGCATCTCGTCCAGGCTCAGCTTGCCCGGTTTCAGCAGGATGCGGTCGGGGATGGCCACTTTTCCGATGTCGTGCAGGGGCACGGCCAGGGTCAGGTTGTGGACGAAGGCATCGTCGATGGTATCGGTGAATTGGCCCTTGCGCCGGAGCGCCTCGGCCAGGATGCACGAGTATTGGGTGACGCGCTCGACGTGCTGGCCGGTGTCGCTGTCGCGGTGCTCGGCCAGCCGGGCCAGCGCGTTGATGATCAAGTCGCGGGCGACATCGCGGGCGTGCCGGTTGCGGATCATGTGCAGGGCCGAAGCCGCGATCCCGCCCACCAGCTCGACGTATTCCAGCTCGGAGTCCTCGAACGGCCGTCGTCCGACGCGGTCGGTCACGTTCAGCACGCCGACGATCTGGGCGGCTGTCCCGATCGGGGTGACCATCAACGGGACGCTCACGTAGGGCTGCGCTTGGGCGCCATCGCCCGCGGAGCCCGGCGCGCCGGGACGGCTGGGGTCGCGCTCGTCGCGGGTCGGCATCGCCCCGTTCACGACGATGGCCTCGCGCGTGACGAAGACCTGCCCGGCGATCCCCTCGCCAATCGGCACGATCGCGTTCTCGGCGGAAGGGTCGTCCATCCCGATCTCGCGGGCCACCATCAGCGACCGCCGCTCGGCGTCCGGCAGCATGACCGACACGCGCCGGCTGCAGGTGATTTCGCTGACGGTCGTGATCAGGTGATCGAGCACGTCGTTGACAGACGATGCGTCACCGACCTGGCGGCAGAAGTCGACCAGCAAGGTCAAGAAGCGAATCTGCTCGGCCCGCAGCGCGTAGCTGCGCAGCAGGTCGCGCCGCTCGGACGTGAGCCGGATCATCGAGCGCACGCGGGCGATGAGCTCGGTCGAGCGGACCGGCTTGGTCAGGTACTCCTCGGCCCCGGCGTCCAGACCCGCCAGCACGGAACCGGGATCGTCCCGCGCGCTGACGATGATCACCGGGATGTCGCGATGTTCCGGATCCGCCTTGAGCCGGCGCGTACACTCGATCCCGTCCATGACGGGCATCATGACATCCATGAGGATGAGGTCGGGCGGCTCGCTGGCTATCGCGGCCAGCGCGGCTTCGCCATGCTCCGCTTCCTCGATGCGGTATCCCTCTGACTCCAGGCTTCGCCGGTAGACCACGCGATTGGCGCGGTTATCCTCGACCACGAGAATGAGGGGTGCGTGCTTGTCATTCGCGTCTGGACCGGCCTGCCGGACCGAGTCCTCCGTCGGGCGGTCGGGTCGAAGCGGCACCAGCACGGCCGTTTGGCGGCTGAAGACCAGGTTCCGGCCTCCGTGCTTCGCGCGATAGAGAAATGAGTCGGCCGCCAGCAGGACCTGCTGCAGGTCCCCCTCCTGGCTGCCGGCGACGCCAATACTGACCGTGCAACGGCCCGCCGGACTGCCCGGGTGCCGAATCGAGAGCCCCCAGACACTCAGACGAATGCGCTCAGCCAGGCGAGCGCCGCCATCGGACGAGGTTTCAGGCGCCAAGACGACGAACTCCTCGCCGCCATAGCGGGCCACGACGTCGGTCGTGCGGCACGCCCGTGCCAGCGCATCGGCAATCTGCTGTAGGCAGCGGTCGCCGGCCGGATGCCCGAGCGAATCGTTGAAGGCCTTGAAGTAGTCGACGTCGATCATCAGCAGGCAATACGGGCGGCCGTAGCGCTGCGCGCGGTCGTGCTCGACGTAGGCCGCCTCGTCGAAGGCCCGCCTATTGAGCAGGTTGGTCAGCCCATCCATCCGGCTCTGCCGGCACAGAGTTTCGTTCATCTCGGCAAGCTGGGCCGCCAGCGTCTCGAGTTGGGTGTTGCGCTCGAGCAGGCCGCGCTCAGCCTCGCGCAGACGCAACTGCACGGACATCCGTGCAAGGATTTCGTCGATCCGGATCGGCTTGGTGACGTAGTCGGACCCGCCGGCCGAAAAGGCCTTGACCACGTGGTCGCCGTCGGAATGCGCCGTCACAAAGACGATCGGGATGGACTCCGTGGCGGCGTCACGCTTGAGCTCGGCGCAGGTGGCCACGCCGTCCATGGCCGGCATGGTCATGTCCAGCAGGATCAGATCCGGGACTCGGTCTCGCGCCAATTGCACCGCTTCCGCCCCGGAGTGGGCGGTCAACGTGCCATAGCCGGCCTTTTCCAACGACCTGCTCAACAGCAGTGCGTCGGAGCGCGAATCGTCGACAATCAGGATGAGCGGCGATTCAGACACAGGCGGCTGGCTCCCCTTCGATGACGGGCGCGATCGCCGCCCGCAGAACCTCGAGACAATCGGCCAGCTCGTCGATCGCTGCGATCGCGGCGCCCGTGCTGCCGTTGCGAATGAGCTGCTCGAGCTTCATCGCAACGGCTCGAGTTGCTTCGGCGCCAATGTTGGCCGCGGAACCCCTGATGCTGTGGGCCAGCCCGGCCAGTCTCTGATGGTCGACGTCGGCCGACGCCTGCCGCAGGGCCGCCAACTGCACAGGCAGCGTCTTGGCGAACTCCGCCACGACTTCGCGATACAGGTCGCGGTCTCCCGCCAGGTTTTCAAGGGCCCCGTCGATGTTCAGGACCGTGGATACCTGGGGCTGTCGCGCCGGCGTGGCCGGCGGTTCTGCACGGCCCTCGGCATGATGGGTCGCCTTTCGCCATTTCTCGATCATGCTTCGCACCTCTTCCGTACGAATCGGCTTGGAGAGATAGTCGCTCATGCCCGCCGCGAGGCAGCGCTCTCGGTCGCCCTTCATGGCGTGGGCGGTCATGGCGATGATCGGCAAGCCCGACCAGCGCCGGTCGGACCGAATCCGCTGGGTCGCTTGGAAGCCGTCCATGACCGGCATCTGGACGTCCATGAAGATCAGGTCGAAGCTGCGGACGGCGAGCAGTTCGAGTGCCTGCTGACCGTGCTCGGCCTCCGTCACGTCGCACATGAGCTTACGGAGCACGCCGGTCGCCACGCGGCGGTTGACGGCGTTGTCTTCGACCAGCAGGACCTGCAGCGCGGCGGCCGAGCGCTCGCGTTCCGCGGAAAACTGCGTCGGGTGCCCCGGTCCCTGCGGCGACAGCCCTTGCGTCACCTCCATCAGCGTGTTCAGCAGGAGCGATTGCTTGATGGGCTTGGTCAGACAGGCCTCGCAAGGACTGGTTTCGCCCGGGTCAATCTCGCGCTTGGTGCCCAAGGAGCTGAGGAAGATGATCTTCGGCTTCCCAAAGGCCGGATCGGTGGAAACGACGCGCGCGACCTCCAGGCCGCTGGTCGTCGGCATCTGTACGTCGAGTAGCAGCAACTCGAACGGGCGGCCTTCGTTCTGCGCTCGGCGAAGCTGCGTGAATGCCTCTTCCGCCCCGCCCGCCAGCGCCGGGTGACAGCCCCACGAGGTAAGCATCAGCTCGAGCACTCGACGGTTGGTGGCGTTGTCGTCGACCACGAGAATGCGCTGGTCCAGCGGTCGATCCGTTGTGGCGGCCATCTGGGAACCCAGACGCGCCTCGGGCGCCTCGGCCAGCGGCAGCGTTACGCGGAAGCTGAACGTACTGCCGCATCCGGGTTCGCTCTCGACCTGAATCTGCCCGCCCATCAGTTCGACGATCTGGCGGCAGATCGTCAGTCCCAGGCCAGTACCGCCGTACTTGCGGGTGGTGGCGCCGTCGACCTGCGTGAAGCTCTCGAAGACCGCCCGCTGGCGATCCTTGGGAATGCCGATGCCGGTGTCGGACACGAAGAGCGTGACCGACACGGATTGGTCAGTGACGCCGGTCACCTGCGTGCCCAGGATGATCTCGCCTTGTTCGGTGAACTTGACCGCGTTGCCCAGCAGGTTCACCAGAACCTGTCGCAGGCGGTGCGAATCGCCGCACACCCAGCGTGGTGTGGCCGGGTCGATCGAGCAGACCAATTCCAGCCCCTTCTCGGCGCAGCGGTGGGCGACGACGTCTGCGGCGCCCTCGACGGTCAGAATCAGGTCGAACTCCGCCGTCTCGAGATCGAGCTTGCCGGCCTCGATTTTCGACAGGTCCAGAATGTCGTTCAGCAGGCCGAGCAGCGAATAGGCGCATTCGCGAACGGTGGCCAGATACTCCTGTTGCTCTGTGGTGAGATCCGTTCCGAGCGCCAGATCGGCCATGCCGATGATGCCGTTCATGGGCGTGCGGATTTCGTGGCTCATGTTGGCCAGGAACTCGCTCTTGGCCCGGTTGGCCAGCTCGGCCGTCATGCGGGCGTCGGCCAGATCGCTCTTCTGCTGTTCGAGCTCGCGATTGGCCACGGCCAGCGAATCGGCCGTCGCCCGCGCCCGCGATTCGCTGAGGGCCAGCTCTTGCGTTCGCCGGACCACTTCGGACTCGACGATCTCGTTGGTCTGCTCCAGATTGGCCCGCTGGCGGGCGATGTCCCACATCTCCGTGACACTCTGGCGGCAGGCACGGATCAGAAAGAAGTCCTCGAACAAGACCCAGGTGGCGTGCTCGAGACTTCTCCAGGGTGTGGCGGTCAGCACGCCGTACACCGACTGCGGCCAGAAAATGCCGCGCAGCAGGTGGTCCGCTCCGACCACCAATGTGGCGGTGATGAACACGCGCCAGTCGCGATAGACGGCCAAGAACGCCAGCGATCCGAAGACGTGAAAGTGCGTCTCGATGCGGCCGCCGGTCAGATGAATCAGCAGCGCAGACCAGAGCATCTGCCCAACTGAGACGATGTGTCGCGTGATCGTGGCGCCCGGCCGCCGCCACACGAACAGCAGCGGGCCAGCACTAATGAGCCCACCCAGCAGGACGGCGGTCCAGACGTGGATGTGCGTCTGGCTCAGCGCGCCCGACCAGGTGCGCGGCGAGACCAGCAGCGCGATGACGATGCCCGCCAGCCATTGAACCAGCATGAGCACGGCAAACAGACGGTCGGTCCGCTTGTAGATCGCGTCGCGGTGATCCACGAACAGCACTTGGGCGCGCTGTTCGATCGCACGTTCGCTGGCTTCGCTGGGTGCTGGACTCGTCACTCAACGCTCCGCAAGAAACCCGTTACTCGTCAAACAGCCCGCAGCCGAATACAGGCGTCTCCGTGCCGGAGACGCGCCCGTGTTCAAACCACTCCAGGATGGCAGTCTTGCCGGAGTTATCGCCTTCGTGCCCGCGTGCGGCCGTGATTCCGCCGCGGAACACCAGCCGGCCGGCCGGATCGTAGAGGGCCGTGTAGCCCGACGTGGCAGCACCGAATCGGCGGGCCTCCTGCCCGGCCGGGTCGACCATGGCCACCACGCCCGAAAGCGACGCGGCGCTTGTCCACAGGTCTGTCTTCTCCCAGCCGGCCGAAAATCCCTCGGGCCGGACGAACACCGCCGTCGTGTCGACCGACAGCCCGATGTGTGTCAGCAGCCGCGCCAGCTCCTGCACGCTGGCGCGCGAGCAGGGACAGGCCGGGTGCAGGAAGATGAGCAGCGCCGGCCGGCCGGTGCTGCGCGCGATCTGCGTGTCCGCCGGCCAGGTAGCTGTGGCTTGATCGCCGACCCCCGGGGTCATGCTGTATCGAACGAGAACGACGAACCCAGCTACGACCAGAAGTCCCCACGCGACCAGTGCGATGGCGATCCTACGCCGACCGGATAGAACATCGGCGGCGCCAATCGCACCAGGAGGGGCCGACGCGGAATGCGCAACGGCAGTCGAGCTCGTCTTCAGTCCGATCATCCGATAAGGTCGATGAGCGCTGCTTCGCGAGTATCGGTGATTGCTTCGGCAGCCACCCGAGCGAAAGATCGCCGCGTTCATATCCACTTATCGAACAGCGCCGATCGCTGGTATCGCTTTCCAAAAGTTGTGGTGCAGCGGAGCGCGTTATCGGCCTGAGAAGTAAGGGTGTTACCGTAGGTCCCGCCGCCTCATTGACGCGATTTGGCGGACTAGGCGATGCCTGAGCGACGCGATCGTGCGAAGTACGCTGCAGAACGAGCGCGCCCGCTCGCTAGCGTTGCATCCTCGGACGGCGGCCCATACACGCGCCGAGTGCGAGAATGAATGCCACTAGGCCGTTTCCGCACAGGCTCGTCCGCCGGGACGCTCGATTCTGTGGAGGCCGATCGTTGGCGTTCGTGTCCCCATTTGCGTTCACGGCAGGGCCATGGCCGTTGGCATTCGGGGCGTCGTCCGGAGGAATCAAAACACCGTCTGGAACAAAGCTGTCGACGGCGTTAGTCGGGCCCACGCCCTGCACGATGGCGCCGGCCGGCGTGAAGATGCGGTCGTCGAGCGTGACGGCCGCGATGCCGTGCCGCGGGATGGCCATTGGCGTAGCGCAGCTCCACGTGTCGGTGGCGATGTCGTAGACCTCGTTGACCGCAAAGAGCATGGGCGTCTCGCCGCCGGCGACGTAGATGCGCTGGCCGAACGCCGCCGCGGCCGCGGCAGCCCGCGCGGTGGGCATGGGTGTCATCGCCTGCCACGAATCGCTGGCCGGGTGGTAGCGTTCGACGGCATTCGTCGACGACGCGCTTCGTCCGCCGATGACATAGATGAACTCGCCGACCGCCGCGGCGTTGAGGTGCTCACGGGGGGTGGGCATGTCAGCCCCGCGCGTCCAAGCGTCGGAGGCCGGATCGTAGATGAACGTGGACGCCTGCGCCGCGCCGGATGGGTCTGTGCCGCCGAAGGCGAACAGGCGGCCGGCCAGTTCAACCGCCCAGCACGCGCCGCGCGGCTCGGGCAGCGGCGTGCCCGACGACCAGGCGTCTTGGTCGGGCGCATAGACCCACACTTCGCGGCGAGCACCGAAGTCGGCCGAAAAGCCACCGATCACAAACAGCCGGTCGCTGAGCGCGGCCACGCCCATGTGGTCGAGCGCCACAGGCATCGGTGCCGCAAGCGACCAGGTATTCGCGCTCATCTCGTAGACTTCGACGCTGTCGGTCGCGACGAGGTCAGCCCGGCCGACCAGGCCACCGACAACATACACGCGATCGCCGATCCGCGCCGCGCCCACCTCCTGCCGGGCGATTTGCAGCGGCGCAAGATCGACCCACTCACCGCCCGCACCGAGCGAAGCCGACGCAATCGTCAAGGCAACATGCGCGCCACAAATCAGCGAAATCGCGTTCATGTGACTCCCGTGACGGGATGGCTACCGCGCTGACGCGTGAAGGCGATTCGACGCGCCGTCACTCAATCTCGGAAACGATGTAGCGCGGATCGCGCCGTACGAGCCGCTGGTTCTCGCAGTCGACCACCAAATCGAGCGCTTCGAGCACGATCGTGCCGAGCAGAGCGGAGGTGCGTTTCGGCTCGACGATCGCGTCAAACACGCCATCGCGGCCGGCGTAGCGCAGGTGCACGTCGCCGACCAGCGGTCGAAGTGCGGCGCAGCGGTCAGCGTAGCGAACGCGCGTCCTGCTCTTCTCCGTCAGACCGAGCGCCTTCGCGACCGGTCCCGGCAGCACGAGCGAAGTGGCGCCGCTATCAACGACCGCCCGGGTCAGAGCCTTCCGGACAGCGGTGGGCGGGATGTCACCCGCCCGTGCCCGCACCAGGTCCTTGTAGTTGACAAGCTCCAGATCGACGGAAAACCGACCCATCGTTGCGTCCCCGCGTTGGCGCGGCAATCGTTCAGCCATTGGTCGTATCATGGGTGGTGCCCGGACCCAGAGCTAACTCACTCAACACGTCACGAATCTCCGCATCGCGCGCAGGATCGGACGATGCGATCTCGTCGAGAATCCGCCGGCCCGTCTCCACTTCGCCAGCGCGCCAGAAGCATGACCCGGCGCTGATGCGGGCACGGATGGCCAGCTCGATCTCCCCGCCTGCCTCGTAATCGTCGGCCAGCACCAGCTCCAGATGCGCGGCCGCCAGGAAGTGTTTGGCCGCCTCGGCCAAGTCGTCGCGCATCGCGGCGAGCATTCCGCGCTGAACCTCGCGTGACTTGACCGTCGCGAGCATGTCGCTCACGGGCACGTGAAGTGTCGACATGAGTGGTTCCCCGATTCAGTTGCCGTAAGCGAGCCGGGCCGATCGCGTTTCGAATTCCATGACGAACAAGTAGAATCCTTCCTGAGCCCGATCACGTAGCCGTTGCCACTTGGGCTTCCATGCCGGCCGCAAGTCTTGTCGGCGCGATCGGCCCGCAACCTCCAGCGGCCGCCGATCGTCATCAACGAGGTAGTCAGCGTGGGTCCCTCGAGCGGCGACGTCGATGATCTCGTGACCACCACAATGGTAGAGAGCGAGCCCGGCCACGGCAATCGCCGCCAGCTCGATCATCCGCGACGGTTCGTACGTGCGCCGAACTCGTTCCAACCGCTGCTCCGGCAGACCGGAGAGCCGCACGCGCAAGTCGACCCGCGCACTGCCGAATTCCGGAACATCGCGAACGTCGACGGCGCACGTCTGAAACGGCTCGACCGACTCACTGCTCAAAACGTACGTGGCTGCAGCGATAACGTCATCCCAGAGTAACCGCGGATGAAGCAACGGCAGGTCGGCGATCCGAGCGTTGAGCGCCATCGCCGACACCGTACCATACGTGGTTTGCAAGCGGGAGCGGAGTGCTGCACGTGTCCAGAACTGGAGCCGGCCCGCGGCACTTGCCGTCGCTGTGAGGAATCTCTAAGATAGACCTCGTCGAGTTCGGAGCGGTCGCAACCAGCCGGCAATGGTGCGACCGGCTGATACTCACCAGCCTCGACGGATTGCGAGACCAGTCATGAGCGAGCGGGACGAGATGCGGGATGCGGCCGGCGGGTCGGGTCTGACGCGGCGCGGGTTTCTCAAGGGGGCCGGGGCGCTGGCGGCTACGCCGCTGGTCGTGCCGGCCGTCGTGCAGGCGATCGAAGAGGGCGAAAGCGACGGTTTGAAACGCTGCGGCCCGGGCGCCACGCCGGTCGAGCTGACCATCAATGGCAAGACGCACAAGGTCGAGATCGAACCGCGCGAGACGCTCCTGGAAGTGCTGCGCGACCGGCTCGATCTGACCGGCACCAAGGAGGTGTGCGCTCGCGGCGCTTGCGGGGCGTGTACCGTGCACGTCGACGGCCGCGCGGTGAATTCATGTCTGATGCTGGCAGTGGACGCGGCCGAGGCGAAGATCACCACGGTCGAGGGGCTGGCCAGCGGCGATCAACTCAGCCCGGTGCAGGCCGCGTTCGCCAAGCATGACGCGCTGCAGTGCGGCTACTGCACGCCGGGGTTCGTCATGAGCGTCGAATCGCTGCTGGCCCGCAACAAGAAGCCCACGGTCGACGACGTGCGACACGCCTGCTCGGGTAACATCTGCCGCTGCGGCACGTACAACAAGATCTTCGAAGCAGCCTTGGCCGCGGCCGGTGTGGCCGTGTCGGTGGGTAATGAGCAGGACAACGCCGGCAAGGCGATGGAGAACACGCACGGCCGGGCCGATGCCGTACTGAAGGTGACCGGCCGCGCCAAGTACACGGCCGACGTCAACCTGCCGAAAATGGCCTACGCCGCCATCGTCTACTGCCCATACGGCAAGGCCAATCTGCAATCCATCGATGTCGACGCGGCCCGCAAAGTCCCCGGCGTGCTGGACGTCGAGGTCAGAGAGAAACGCGAATTCCGCTACTGCGGCCACCCGATGGGCCACGTCTGCGCCGAGAGCCGTCGGGCACTCGACGACGCGATCGCGGCCCTGGATCCCAAGTGGGAGGTGCTTGAGCCGACCACCAGCCCGATCAAGGCGCACGAAGCGCAGCACGGTCCGGTGCCCGCGCCGCTCGAGAAGGCCGGCAGCGAAGATGAGGTGGCGAGAACGGCCGAGGCTTTCAAGTCGAGCAAGCACGTGGTCGAGGGGCTCTACCAGACGCAGATCCAGACGCATGCGAGCCTCGAGCCGCACTGTGCCGTGGCGGACTTCCGCGGCGATTCGGCCGAGATGTGGGTCAGCTCGCAGAACAACGGCGGCATCTTCCGCAGCGCCGTTGAGGCGTTCGGTCTCGATCGCGGCAAGGTGCGGACGCATTGTGAGTTCGTCGGCGGCGGCTTCGGCAGCAAGTTCGACATTGACGCCGAAGGCGAGCTGGCCGCTCGGCTGAGCAAGAAGCTCGGCCGGCCCATCAAAGTGGTCAATGACCGCAAACGCGAGCATCTGGACACCGGCTGCCGGCCCGGTTCGATCCAATACATGAAGGTCGCGCTGGGCGATGACAACCTGCCGACCGCGGGCCATATTCATCTGGCCGGCGTTTGCGGCATCGGTGGTGGCGGCGGTGGCGTCAAGAGCGTCAGCGGCTATCAGCTCGGGAAGTTGCTTCGCTCGGGCAAAGACCTGGCACTGAACGTCGGTGATGCCCGCGCCATGCGTGCCCCCGGATTCCCGCAGGGCATGTTCGGGCTCGACAGTTTCGTCGATGAGCTGGCGTTCGCCGCAGGCCTCGATCCGGTCGAATACCGCCTCAGAATCGATCAGAACGAGGTGCGCAAGCGCATGTACCCCGTGGGGGCCGAGCGCATCGGCTGGACCGGGCGCCCGCACCCCGATGGCAGCAGCAACGGGCGCGTCCGCCGCGGGATTGGCGTCGGCGTCGGCGACTGGTTCAACCGCAAAGGGCCGGCCCAGATTCGGATTGATGTCTTCCGCGATGGCGGCGTGCGGGTGTTCTCCGGGACGCAGGACATCGGAACGGGCACGCGAACGGTCCTGGTCGACACGGTTGCGCACCACCTCGGCATCGACCGCAAACACATCACGGCCGACTGCGGCAGCAGCGAGTATCCGCCCGGTCCGGCCAGCGGCGGCTCGACCGTAACGCGCGTGATCGTACCGGCCATTCGCGACGCGGCCGAGAAGGCTCGCGCGAAGCTGGCCGAGTTGGCAGGTGGCAATGCGAAGATCGACAACACGCAGGCTTGGCTGGCCGCCTGCAAGAAGATCGCGGGCGACAGTTTCACCGTGCTCGGCGAACCGAATGACAAGTATTGGGGCGCGGGCGGCGGCAGCGAGGCGGTGCAGTTCGCCGAAGTCGAGGTCGACACCGGCACCGGCGTCGTTCGCGTCAAGCGCGTCGTCGCGTTGCAGAACTGCGGCAAACCGGTCAATCGCCTGCTGGCCGAGAGTCAGATCATCGGTGGCGTCATTCAGGGCGTGAGTTTCGCGCTCTACGAAGACAAGCTCATCGACCCGCAGAACGGCGTGATGGTCAACCCCAATCTGGAGATGTACAAGATCGCCGGGCCGGTCGATTGCCCCGAGATCGTACCCATTCTGTGGAAGGAGGATGGCGACGACCTCGGCGCCCGCTCGCTGGGCGAGCCGCCGGTCATTCCGACGGCCGGGGCGATCGCCAACGCCGTCACGAATGCCATCGGCGTGCGCGTACGAAGCTTGCCGATCACCCCGGCCAAGGTCCTGGCGGCGCTGGCCGAGCGGAGGGACGCGTAATGAACGCCTTCGAATACATCACGGTCAACACGTTCGAGTCGGCCGCCGCCGTCGTGGCCAAGAAGCAGGAAGGCCGCACGCTAGTGAAGGCCGGCGGTATCGACGTGCTCGATCGCCTCAAAGAGCGGCTGGAGACGCCGAATCGGCTGCTCAACCTGCGGAATCTGCCGGCCGCGGCCAAGGCCATCGAGCGCCGCGCGTCGGAGGGCGTGCTGGCGATTGGTGCGCTGGCCACGCTGGCCGAGGTCGCCGCGCACGACGACGTGACGAAGCTGTTCCCAGCCCTGGCAGCAGCACTGGGCGACGCGGCCACGCCGCAGATTCGCAACGTCGCCACCATCGGCGGGAATCTGCTCCAAAAGCCGCGCTGCTGGTACTACCGCAGCCAGGATGTGCTGTGCCGCAAGAAGGGCGGCGGGTTGTGCTACGCCGTCGACGGCGACAACCGCTATCACGCCATCTTCGGCATGAAGATGTGCCACATCGTGCACGCTTCGAATGCCGCTGTGCCGCTGCAGGCCTACGGCGCCAGCGTCCGGCTCGTACACGATGAGAACGGTAAGCTCACCGAGCGCGTCGTCAGTCTCGATGACTTCTACCGCGTGCCCGACGACCCGAAGGACGACGAGCACACGCTGTCGCCGAACGAGATTCTACGCGAGGTCCTGGTGCCGCTCTCGGCTGGCGGCACGAAGTCGTGCTACATCGAGCTGCGCGAGAAGCAGTCGTTCGACTGGCCGCTGGTAACGGTCGCCGCGAATCTGAACGATGCGGCCAAGCCGCGCCTCGTACTCGGGGCGGTGGCGCCGATCCCGTGGCGCTTGCCCGACGTGGAAGCATTGATCGCCGGAAAGTCCATGACGCCCGAATTGGCCGAGGAGGCGGGCGAGAAGGCCATTGAAGGCGCCGAGCCGATGACGCACAACGAGTACAAGGTCCAGCAGGTGCAGGTGCTCGTGGCCGAAGCCCTGCGCACCGCGGCCCAGTAACGCCGGCATCTTGCCGGCTGTCACGCCGACATCCTGTCGGCGAATCGGAGGGGCGCCAACATTGGGTGGCATGGGCAAGCGGCCGTTTGCTTGCCCGTGCTCGGCCATCAGAGGTCGTATGAACTGCCTTGCTAGCGAGCGAAGCACGGGCAAGCGATAAAGCTGCTTGCCCATGCCACCCGCGTGATGCCACAGGGAGTTTCGAAATGGACGACGCCGAATATCCACGACAACGCGAAATCATCCCCTGCTGCGTGCACCTGCGCACCAAGACGCAGTATTACATGCCCGACGAGCTGGAGGCCGGCCCGGGGTTCGTGAAAGTGACCGAGACCGGCACGTACTGGTGCGGCAAGACGCAGCACGCGCTCGGCCCCGACGACGCCGTCGCCAAGCCCCATGACTGCCAACCCAACCGGAGCTGCTACCAGTGCGCCGACTAACGGCGCGAATCGTGCCACGGCCGGATCGTCGCGGAGCGCTGTGTCATCGAGCAATTCGACGCGCACGGAGATTGCCGAACAACTCGATGGATGAGGCAGAATCCGCCTACCTCGCCACGATACACACACTTGCAGAGGCTCGTCGACGACAAAGCCCGAATCACCCACCCGGTCGCAGGCAACAGCGAGTCGTTTTCGTACTACCCCAACTCGGCACGGGTTCAGACGCGCACCATCGTGGACCCGATCGGCTCTCGCCAGATGACGGCGGTGTTTGACCCGTTCGGCCGGTTGAAAGGTGACACCGCGGTCGGCATCCCGCCGGCCGCCGACGTCACCACGTCGTATCTCTATGATGCCGCCAGCCGTCAAACTCAGGTGACCGATCCACTCGGATTCGTCACGGTGAACGCCTACGACGGTACCGGGCGTCTAACGTCGGTCACCGAAGATGCTGGGGGAGCGAACCAGCGTGTGGTCGCCTTTGCCTACACGCAGGCGGGCGACCTGCTCACTCAAGCGGCCAACGATGGCGAGGGTCCCCAGGTCACGACGTACACGCACGACCGAGCCGGCCGACGGACACAGATTCAACACCCCGGCACGCCGGTCACGACCATCCAGTTTACGTATGACTTAGCCAGTCGCATACGGACGCGCACAACCGAGGACGGGTTCGTCACCTACTATGTGCGCAACTGGCGTGGCCAGCCGGTCGAGAAACGCCAGAACAGCGCCACCGGAACGCTGCTGGAGAGCTTCTCTTACGACGCGCTGGGGCGACTCTTCGATACCAGCCGCGCGGGCTCACCGGCTTATTCCAGCGTGTTCGTCTACGGCAACGGCGTCAACGGCCCCGCGTTCGTCGATGATCCGCTGAGCGTGACACAGACGGTAAACGGCCTGTCGCGGACGGTCTCGTACGCGTATAATACGGCCGGCGAGCGCACGCTGCTCGGCTACCCGGCCGGCGCCAGTACGACCTTGAGCTACGCCGCCCGCGACGGCTTCGGGCAAGTCACGGCTCTCGATCGTAACGGCTCACGGCTGGCGAACTTCACCTGCGCCGGCCGACAGGTCTTGACCCGGCAGGTGCGCACGACCGCTGGACCGGGCGAGACGTGGATCGAGCTGGCGTACACCCGGCCCGATCAGCTCCGCCGGCCCAAGACCATCACCAACCAGGTGCGCACCGGCAGCACGAACGGCGCCGGCGGCAGCGTGGCCGCGTCCATGAGCTATACGAATACATTCGACGCCGCCAGCAACCTCGACACGCAGAGCGTGGCCAACCACGCGCTGGCGCCCGAGAACGGCCTGACCGACCACACCTACGACCGACTGCACCGCATCACGGCCAGCAACTACCCCAATACGACGCTCGACGAGAGCTGGACGCTGGACGCGCTCAGCAACTGGACCGCGCACACCGCCCGCAACGGCGTGACGCGCACGTACACCGACAACATCCTCAACCAGTACACGGCCATCAGCGGCCAACTGTCGTCGCCCGCCTACGACGCCAAGGGCAACCTCATCCGCAACGAAGAGTACTTTGGATTCTCGTACGACTTCGAGAACCGCTTGACGCGCGTCTTCACGGACCAGAACGTCAACGGCGTCTTCGATGCCGGCGACGCGATGCTGGCTGAGTACGTCGTTGACCCGCTCGGTCGGCGCGTTCAGGCCACCGTGGCGGGCTTGGCCAGCAGCGTCACCACCTACCGCTACTACGACGGACAGCTTCTCGTCGCCGAATACAACGCCGCCAGCACAGGCACTCCCGCCCAGGTGTTCGTCAACGGCCCGACGTACGACGACGAAAAGCTGCTCTTCCGCAGCGCCGGTGGCGTCGAGTTCTATTACCTGCTGAAGGATCTGTACTCGGTCGCCGGCCTTACAACGGCCAACGGCTGCGTGGCCGCCTCCTACGTCTACGACGGCTACGGCGACGGCGGGGCCATCCCGCCGGCCAAGGGCGACAGCCCCAACGACTTCGACATCTTCGTCGACCTCTACGACGTGGCCGAGATGCAGACCTGCTTTGCCGGTCCGGGCGTCACGGTCGCTTCGGACTGCCAGGTCTTCAACTACCAGGGCGCCGACCAGGACGTGGACCTGCTCGACATCAAGCAGTTCGTGCAGTGTCTGACCGGCCCCGTCCCGGTCGTCTACGACGGGTCGTCGATCTACGGCAACCCGTTCGCCTTCACCGGCCAGCGCCGCGACCGCTTCACGCACCTTTTCTCGAGCGAGCCGCTCGACCTCTACGACTACAAGGCCCGCGCCTACGACCCCAAACACGGCCGCTTCCTCCAACGCGACCCGGCCGAGTTCGAGGATAGCTACAACCTCTACGAGTACGCGCTCTCGCGACCGAATGTCCTAACGGACCCAATGGGGCAGTTCTCGTTGCCCGAGATTTCGGTCGCGACTGCGATACGCGTCGGGCTCCAGGCGCTCAACCGCTACACACAGCTAAAGGCAGCCAAGCAAACCGTGCAGGCTTTGCGCAGTGGCGTTGCTGTCAGCGAGGTGATAAGAGGCCTAATTATCGACGCCGTGCTCGACAAACTTGGCGGAAAACTCTTTGACAAGGCACTGAGCGTGCTGGGACAATTCAGCAGCAAATTCTTTAGCAAGCTCCGACGAGTCGTCGTTTGTTGCTTCGTCGAAGGAACTTCCGTCGAGACTCCCACCGGACCTGTACCAATCGAGCACCTCCGACCGGGCGACCTCGTCGTGAGCAGAGATCAGGTCAATCCGGTCGGTCCGCAAGTGATTCGCCGCGTTTGCCAGGTCTTTCAACGTCGCGCCCCGGAGATACTGTGGGTCGCGCTGGATAGTGGAGAACTACTCGGCACGACGCCCGGTCACGTTGTTTGGTCAGTTGATGCGGGTTGGGTTCAAGCGAGCGAGTTGCTTGTTGGGGATAAGCTAGTCGCCGTCGATGGTGCTTTGGTAACAGTGCTGAACATCGGGCTACACCGCACTCCCACCGCGACATATAATCTCGAGGTCGAGCACACCGCTACGTTCTTCGCCGGTGGCGTTTGGGTGCACAACACCAGTTGCGACGTCCTAGATCAGACCGCGCGGACACTCAGCACGAAGGGAAATGTCCCAATCGTCAACAGTCTTTCTGATCCCGATGCGACGAGCAAGCTTAAGGAACTCTTCGGAGAGGCAACGTATCAGATTCAGCCCAATGGTACCGTCCTGATCACGAACGGGCGACACACGTTGCGTCTTGTACCTGGCCAAGTGGATGCCAACGGTAATGTTCTCGCACACATGCATTATCAAAATCCGAGTGGTCATGGAGATAATGTTCTATTTCCTGCTGGCACGACCTGGCTCGATATTCTTGACGTCGTCACGCAGCCATGAACTGTCGCATCAGCCTTCATTGCTTGGAGACGGAACACGACTATCGTGGCCTGTCGCGATTCAATCTTTTGTACCTGCTTGCACACTTGCTGGATAGGTCAGAGGCAATCGACCCTCGCTTGGCAGGATACAGCCGGACGGCCAATAGGCGCGGCACTGAGGTCGCTTCGATTGAGTCGGACCCCGCGTTCATTGAGGTCGTTACTCGTTTATTGCGCGGAGCCACACACTTCCATGTTGCGCCGGAAGTCCCTCGATCCTATGAGTACGTGGCGGCTGTCCGTGAGCTATTGGCGCCAACACCGAGCGACGTCCTGGAAATCGTTCGACGTTGGTCTCGTGACAACGTCGCACTTGCCAGTCGGCCTGTGACTTTTTTAGGATTCGATATTGTGGAGTGGACATCCGATTGGTCTGTGGTGTTCAATGCGCGGCAATGGACTAAAGCTCCAATCACGTTGAACCAGTACCAACTGCTGCCGGATTGGAAGCGTGCACAGCGCGTATGGCAGGATTACCTCGGGGCAGATGACGCGGATCGAGGGCCCAGAGAGGCGTATGCTACAGTGGGACTGGTCAGTTTGGGCGATGCGAGCGTCTCATTAGACACGTGATTGCGAACTGCTCTTGGCGACGACTTTCAGCGGATCGCGTGGATCACAATCCGTCTCGTTGAGATCAGCCTTACGATCGTCGACGTATTGGCGACGCACCCATAACTTTGACCCGGAGGGTAATCTGAGTCGTATGACAAGCGACGACCGAAAGTTAGTTGAGCGCGACCAATCGCTTCTCGCGTTTCTACCATTCGTGCGCGAACGTCCGGGGATGTACCTTGGAGAGCCGTCTGCGTACGCCCTGGACAAGATCATCGAGGGTTGGAAGTACTGCCTTTGGCGGCTCGGACTGCGCGACGATTTGTTCGACGCATTTGAGCGGTGGTTGGACAATGAGAAGCACGGGAGCGTCGGACCACGGCACGCGCTTTTGTGGAAGACGCAAGAACTCGGGGAAGACGGCGCATTGAAGTGGTTTTTCGAGTGCTTCGACGAGTATCTGCAACGGTTCAACGGCGTTAAGATCGAGGCTTGAGCGGCGCTACAGGGGGGGCTGGGGAAGAACCGCCAGCCACGACCTTCAAGTAAGGCTGGCCTCGTCAGGCTGCTCAATCTCGACGGTTGTCCGGACGCGTGCATGCAGCGCGTCCAGGACCTGTGCCGCACGCTCCAGACTGATTCCGAAATACTCGTTTCGCTCGTCGCGCGAAATCTGGGATTCATGCACCCCCAACCGGGACAATCCGTCTCGTCGAGAAGATCAAACCCTGAGACTGATGATGTTAGCTCGTATCCAATGTTGGCTACTGGGCAACGAACTCGACGCTCTGATAGCATTTGTGAGGACGCTTGGCAAATTCGTTTTCTTGCCGAACGAATTCGACGAAGACTCCATCGTGACTGCCAGCCATCCGGACGAGATATCAGTCAAGGCCGGACGTGCTGCGCGTTTCGACAGTTGCAGGTGCTACGCGGTGGACCATGGACGCGCTTCGTTGCCAAGACCGAAGAAGCGTGAGAGTCGTGGTCATTACCTTTCAATGGTCGACGGTATCCTGTTTGTCTTGCATTTCGATCAACCCAATGAGATCGTGCGTGCACGGATCGAGATCGATGACGTGATAGAGGGAGTCGATGGCTCGTGGAACGTGCAGGCGCCGCAAACCGTGCAGCAGTTCGATCAGATTGCAGCGTGGATCAAACAGTGAGCCAAGTATGTCAAGGTCGAGAAGCTCTACGTGAGCCACGCCACGCTCGGGGCGCTGAGCGGGCTGGCGGGCAGGCCGGCGTGGGTGGATGACTTGCAGCGCGCCATGCCTAGGCCAAAGCCGCCACCCGCTGAACCGGCGGGGAAGCTGTCTTATGCCGCGAGTTTCGACTTCGCGCAGGCGCAGATTGGCTTGGACGGTGAACCGCGGCCGCGTGTTCGCCGGCGGCCTCGGTATGACGACGAGCCGCTTGGTCCGAGCATCTTCCGAACAGAGGTCGTGGAGCAATCGCTCCCGAAGCTGACGCTGCCTGGCCTTTACATCGGGCGGAGCCGGTTGGCAAACGTCTCGCTGGCCGGTTCGGACCTGCACCTTTCCACGTTCAACTGGAGCGACTTTGCGGATTGCGATTTCTCGGAATGCGACCTGAGCCGGTGCGATTTGCGCGGCTGCAACTTCGAGCGCTGCACGTTCGTCGGGGCCGACCTACGACGCTCGGACCTGCGCGTCAGCGGCTTCGCAAACTGCGATTTCTCAAAGGCCCAATTGGACAGCGCGATCCTGAACCTCGACCAGCGCTTGGAACTCAGCCTGACCGATGAGCAGGCATCCATTGTCGCTTGGACGGACAAGCCAGAAGAGCCCGAGGGTGGCTAAGCTGGACGCGAATGGTTTGAGTTTTGGGGGGCTCAACCGAGGCAACTGCCGGCCAGGGCGACGACTTGCCCGTGCTTGAGCCGCTGATAAAAGTGAGGACGTAACACATGAATCGACTCAGGACGGGCTGCCAAGTTGCCGTTTGGCCGATAATCGGCGGTTGACCGGGCTCGGCTCATTGGCGATAATTAGGGATGGTCAGGGGTGCGAATCTCCCACCCTGCGTACCAAGGCCTCTGACCAAACGAGGAAGCCCCACCGAGCGTGGCGGCTTCAAACCAAAGCACAGGCCCACCTTTTGGGGTGCACATGGCCGGTTTCGACTACGCAAGCAGCGACCTGAAGGAGTTGGCCCACCAGTTGACGCTGTCGCCCGTCCGGTTGCGGCCTAAGCAGCTTGCCGGCATCGAGCGGCTGCTTGAAACCGTGAGCGCCGCGCAGTCCTACCCCTACGACTGGGTCTGTTTCCACATTACGGACTATCGGGCGCGCGGCAGTGTCGAGCGCCCGTCGATTCCCGGCCGCAAACTGGTCGCCGACCTGGTGACGATGGCCGAGCACATCACGCGCGGCGCCAAGCTGACGCCTGCCCACCTCGGCCAGACGTTCAAGACGCATGACGAGTTGGCCTCGTCGCTGGGCGTCAGCACCAAGACCATCCGCCGCTGGCGGTCGCGCGGCCTGCTGGGCGTGCGGCTCGACCTGGCCGACGGGACCAACAAGCTGGTGTTTGCCGAAGGGTGGATCTCGCGCTTCGTCAAGCAGAACGCCGAGCTGGTTCGTCGCGGCGCGTCGTTCCGCCAGCTTACCGACTCTGAGCGCGACACGATCGTGGCCCGCGCCCGCGAGTTGCTGGAGATCAAGCGGCTCAAGCTGCACGTGGTCGCCCGCAAGATTTCGGCCGAGACCGGCCGGGCGGTCGAGACCGTGCGATACACGCTCCGCCGCTGGGACCAATCCAACCCCAACCGGGCACTGTTCAGCAACGACGGCCAGCCGCTGCTGTCCGAGCGGCACACGCTGGTGTGGCGCGCCCGCAAGGCCGGCCAGACCGTCGACCAGATTGCCGCCGGCATCGGCTGCACCGTCGCACAAATCGAGCAGATCCTGCTCGAAGTCGAAGCGCGGCGGCTGCTCGAGAACCCCGTCGGCTACATCCACAACGAGCTCTTTGACGCACCCACCGCCGACGCCCTGATCCTGGAGGTCCCGGCTCCGCCGGCGCCGGCCGATGCCGGTGCCCGCCGGGTCCGCGCTCCGCGCGACCTGCCGGCGTACCTTCGCTCGCTCTATGACGTGCCGCTGCTGACGCCCGCCCAGGAAGTCGACCTGTTCCGCCGCTTCAACTACCTCAAGTACAAGGCGGCCCGCTCCGTCGCCCGGCTGAAGAACGCTGCGCCGCAGGCCGACCGCCTGCGCGAGATCGATGAGCTGTCTGCCCGGGCCGAGGCCGTCAAGAACCAGATCATCCGCGCCAACTTGCGCCTGGTGGTCAGCATCGCCAAGAAGCACGTCGGGGCCGGCCCGAACTTCTTCGAAGTCATCAGCGACGGCAATGTTTCGCTGATGCGGGCCGTCGAAAAATTCGACTTCGCCCGCGGCTACCGCTTCAGCACGTATGCCTCGTGGGCGATCATGAAGAACTACGCCCGCACGATCCCCGAGGAGCACTACCACGTCAACCGTTACGTCACCGGCCAGGAAGAGCTGCTCGACGGGGCCGCCGACCATCGCACCGCGTCCGCGACGGACAGCCTCAACGGCGTGCGCGACGTGATCGCCGAAGGCCTCAAGCACCTCACGCCGCGCGAGCGCGACATCGTCGCCATGCACTTCGGTCTGACCGAAGACGGCGCCGGCCACACGCTCGAAGAGCTTGGCCGCAACCTGGGCGTCACCAAAGAGCGCGTCCGCCAGATCGAGAAACGCGCCATCGACAAGCTCCGCCAGGTGCTCTCCCCCAACCTGATCGACGCCATCTCGGGCTGATCACACGTCCGCGGTGTCAGCACGACTCTGAGAAACTGAGGTTCTGAGGGAGGCATTGCTTGGCTGATCCTCGACTGCGCGCAGCCCGTCGTCATAGCCGAATTTCACAAGGCCTCATTTCTCCTCTCCTCAGCCCCTCAGTCCCTCAGAGTCCAACACCCCTCGGTGGACAGCGGCGCGGCCGGTCGCGATACTGGCCGCATGAGCATACTGGTCAACACGGACACGCGGGTCATCTGTCAGGGCATTACCGGCAAGGCCGGGGCGTTTCACACCGCCAAGGGGCTGGAATACGGCTCGAAGTTTGTCGGCGGCACGTCGCCCGGCAAGGGCGGCACCAAGAGCGAGCACGGACTGCCCGTGTTCAATACCTGCGCCGAAGCGGTCAAGGCCACCGGCGCCGACGCCACGATGATCTTCGTCCCGGCCGCGTTTGCCGCCGACGCCGCCATGGAAGCAGCCGACGCGGGCATCAAGCTGATCGTGCTGATCACCGAAGGCATTCCCACGCTCGACATGGTCAAGGCCCGCGAATTCCTCGACGACCGCGGCGCCAAACTAGTCGGCCCGAACTGTCCCGGCGTCATCACGCCCGGCGAGTGCAAGATCGGTATCATGCCCGGTTACATCCACCGTCCGCCGCAGAAGGGTGGCAAGAACGTCGGCATCATCTCGCGCAGCGGCACGCTGACCTACGAAGCCGTCTGGCAGTGCAGCCAGCTCAACCTGTCGCAATCGACGTGCGTCGGCATCGGCGGTGATCCCGTCAAGGGATTGAACTTCATCGAGCTGTTGCAGATGTTTCAAGACGATCCGCAGACGCACGGCATCGTCATGATCGGTGAGATCGGCGGCTCGGACGAAGAGGTGGCTGCGGCCTACATCGCCAAACACGTGGGCAAGCCGGTGGTGGCCTTCGTCGCCGGCCAGACCGCCCCGCCCGGCAAGCGTATGGGCCACGCCGGCGCAATCATCAGTGGCGGCGAAGGCACGGCCGCCTCGAAGATCAAGGCCCTCAAGGAAGCCGGCGTCCGCGTGGCCGACTCGCCCGCCAAGATCGGCGAAACGATGGCCGCCGCACTCAGCTGACAACGAATCGTCAACGGCCGGCCAAACGCGCGATCATACGCCACGGATTGGCATATGTTCGCATGGTGCCGTGATGATGTCATGCCGCCTGCACGGGCAAGCAAACGGCCGCTTGCCCATGCCACCCAACGCCGTGAACAAAAACGGGGTGGTGCGTCGACGTAAGTCACGAAGGGCAAAGACATTATGGCCTCCATGCCGATGTTTGTTT
>Ga0187892_10003341_pt1 | contig 29533 bp, 23 predicted proteins | sample MA1701073metaG_FD_139345 | JGI IMG/M metagenome (GOLD analysis project Ga0187892, IMG submission 139345) | Bio-ooze microbial communities from a basaltic lava cave in the Kipuka Kanohina Cave System on the Island of Hawaii, USA - MA170107-3 metaG ... | reverse complement strand
TCAGCGCTTCCAGATAGTCCTGCGCCTGCGTGAGCGTCCGGAACAGGAGCGCAATGTGGCCGGGTTGGAGTTTCGTGGTCCGCCCCTCGCGATCAGTCAAGGCTTCGCGCTCAAGCAGATCATCTTTCAGCCAGCGCGCGAGCTGGTCCGCCTCAAGGCGGGTTGCGGCCGCCGACTCAAACTCTTCCTCATCCTCGCCCGACGCCACCAGCCGCAACTCGACGCCCGGCTGCGTCACTCCGCCCCGGCGATTGGGCCGGACGACCAGCGGCACGTTTGGCGGCTGCACATTCTCCTGCCGGCGGAGCAGTCGGTCAAAGATCGGATTGACCACGTCCAGCACCCTGGCGTCGCTGCGGAAGTTGGTCATGAGTTCATAGACGATCCCGCCGGAAACCTGGATCTTCCTGACGACCTGATCGAAGGCCTCGATATCGGCTCGGCGGAACGCGTAGATGGATTGCTTGGGATCGCCCACAATGAAGAGCTTGCCCGGATCCAGTTCCACCTCGCGCCAATCGGTCGCGGAGCGGCCGGCCCGCTCCGCCAGATAAAGGATGATCTCGTACTGCACCGGATCGGTGTCCTGGAACTCATCCACCAGCACCGCCTGGCACTCACGCTTCAGCGGCTCCCTGATCGCCGGATGATCGCGCAACAGGGCCCTGGCCCTTGCCAGCAGACCGTCGAAAGAAATCCAGCCTTGGTCGAGAAAGGTCGTGCGGACCTGTTGCACGAAAGGCGTGAGCAGCGTCAGCAGCTCCTGGATCAGTTCCGGATCGACCGATTGCACCTGTTTCGCTACACGAATGAGCCCGGCAGCCTCGGCAAAATCTTCCTGGCTCCATCCGGCCGGTTGATCCCCCACATCCCGATCCAGTTCGCCGCGCTGCTCGGCGGTCAAGGTCCCGAGTCCGCCAAGGCCATCCTGCACCATCAGCGAAAACAGCCCCTGGGCTGACGCCAGCATGGATTCGATCTTGCGCCGTTTCGCCCGCTCATGCGTGCGCGACAGCACCGCCGCGCGATCGCGCCTGGTGGCAAACCATTCCCGCAGAGTCGGCGCCAGCACCGTCGTGCCGTTCTGCCGACTGAGTTCGTCGAGCGGAATCAGTTCGCTGCGTAGGGCGTAGGCCATATCGCGAAGCTGTCGCAGGTCATTGTCTTCCAACAACCGGCGCCAGCGCTCATGCTGAGAGCCATTCGGACCCAGCTCGCTATCCAGCCAGATATCCCATTGAGCGGCAAAGTGCTCCTCGAACCGGAGCTCGCCGTCGTCCGTTTGAAAGTCGGGAGACACATCGCTTTCGAGTGGATAGAGTCGGAGCAGATGAGCGGCGAAGCTGTGGAGGGTACTGATCTGGGCCTTTTCCAAATCACGTAGCGCTGCCTCCGCTCTCGCGATGATGTGATCCCGCGACAGGCCATACCGTTCCCGCAGATCAGACAGCCGCACCGCGCCAGGATCGCCCAGCGCCTGTTGGCTGTCATTCTCCGTCAGCAGCGCCTTGAGCCGCTCGCGCAGCCGCACTTTCATCTCCGTCGCCGCCTTGTTCGTGAACGTGAGTGCGACCAGGCGGGTGATCTCGCAGGGCTTCGGCTCCCGCATGAGCAGGTGGATCAGCCGGTTGACCAGCAGCGTCGTCTTGCCCGTCCCGGCTCCAGCGACCACCACGACATCGCGATCGAAGGTGGTTTCGGCCAGGCGGCGGACCTGGGCGTCCGGAATTTCCTGCCACTCACTCACGGGATACCTTTTGTTTGCGCAGCCGGCGGAGGTGCCTGGCCTGGCCGGAACTATGGGCCCGCCACCAGGTCGGCCCATGGAACCGGCGGCAGGTGGCTGAGAAGTCGCAGTGGTCGCAGTAGCCGTCCGGCAGAATGAAGTATTGGCCGGTCCGGACCCCCTCAATCAGTACCTGCAGCGTCTTGCGAAGCTGGTGGCCGGCCGCACCCTGCCAGGCCGAAGCTGGAAACTGCGCGCGATCCACGATTGATTTCCAGCGGGGCGCCAGAAACAGAAACTCGACCAGCTCCGGCGAGACATGTTTCGTGCGCGCGCCGTGAGCGTCCTGCGCCGGGGCGGTTGCTCTCATTAATGAATACAGGGGTGGCTGTAGGCGGAATCCCCTCACGGCCGAAGTCAGCAGATTGCGATCCTGGTCCTTCATCTCCCGCCCGTGCCGATACTTGTAATCTACGATCCGTAACTCAGGCTTCGTGCCTCGCTGATCGACCCGATCCAACCGCCCCCGCACCTTAAGGTCTTTTAACTCGGGGCCCAGGTCTTCCAACGTGCCTTCCGCCTCGACTTCGAAACCCACCGGCACAAAGCCGCTGGCGCGGCAGTCCTGTTGATCCGCGCCGACCACCGCCGTCACCAAGGTCACGACCGTCTCCTTGGCCAGTTGCCAGGTCAGCGGATAACCGGTGCCATGATGAGCCGCATACGTGGCGAAGACTTCTTCAACTGAATCGCGCACCGTTGCCTGTATGGATGCAGACAGCACCTCGTGCTGTGGCCATCCAGCCTCAACCAATTGCTGGTAACAGGTGTGCAGCGCGGCATGACAGAGATCTCCCATCACGTACGCCGGAACCTCCTCGACCGCTTCGTGCCGGACCGTTTCGAGACGGAGCACCTGCGCCGAAAAATACTGGAAGGGGCACCGCGCATATTGCTCTAAGGGAGTCGGCGCCAGGCCACGGGTAGCAAGCAGACTCCAATGGCGATCAAGCTTGCCGGTCAGTCCGTCGTACGGGCCGAGGCCGTGCGCCTCGCCGTCAATGGCCCGCAGGGCCTCCACGCCGTTCTGGAAGAGGTCGGCCCCCCGGCCGGCGGCCCCCAGCAGCGGGGACGGGTCACGGTTGTGAAGAACCCAACTGAGCGCCAGTTCCTCTCGCGTGAGCAGCGACGGGGCGAAAAGCGGCAAGCGTGACCGTTCGGACAGACGCCGGGGCAGTATGACGTCCGGCGCCCGATCTTGTCCCGAGCCGGCCCGGAGAAATTCGTCGAGGTAGGCGGAGGCAGCCAGTGGCCGGCCGTCCACGTCAGCCCGTTGATAGACCAGATAGAGCCGTTGCTGTGCCGATCGCTGCAAGAGGGCGAATAACAACTGCTCCTCATCGTAGCCGGCCAGCTTCTCGTCAATCTTGTACCCCAGGGTCACGTCCAAGACGCGCCGGTGCCGGTCGCGGAGAAAGGCGTCTTCGCGAATGTAGCGGGGAAACACCTTTTCGTTCAGGCCCAAGAGGAACAAGGCCTTGAACGGGACGCCACGCGCCGCCATCGCATCGAGCACCTGGACGCCGGGATGATCGAGCGGTTCAATCGGCATCGTCGCCCGTTCCATGGACCGGGCGAAGGTCTCGGTCCAGTCTTCCCAACTCACGGTCTCGCCCAAACGATCGAGCTGGCTGAGCTGTGCGAGCACAGACCTGACCACCTCGCCAACCGTGATCACCTGGCCAGGCACATCGCCGTGGTCACCCTCCAAGTTCATCAGGCCGGGCATGGCCAGGTGTTTGTCGGCCAGCGCGGCAAAGGCCGCGGTCAGGTCTGTGAAACTGCCGCGGGCGGGAAGCGCGCGGCAGTCCTGGATCAACTGAGAGACGACACGCCAGAGCAGACGAATCTGTGCCACATCAATCCGAACGTCTTGACTTCCTTCGAACGGCTCTTCATCCGGCTCGCCCTCCCCAACCCAGGCCCGCACCTGTCCCGCCGACGCCAGCTTCTGCCATGTGTCTTCGCCCCGTGTGACGCCGAGCGACCGCACGGCCAGGTGCCAGAGATCGGGCCGCGGCTCGACACCGTCCATCTGTTGCCGGTCCATCCGGTAGCACGGTGAGGTCAGCACATCCAGCACCTGTGCGCGATAGAACCCGGTCAGCGGCAGCGACGCCAGTTGGAGAAGGACTTTGGCGGCCGGCTCCTGCAGGACCGACGAGACAGCAGTCGTCGTGAAGGGAACCCGATGCTGATCGAATGTGCGACGGAGCGAGGCGTGATAGGGCTTGAGCGTGCGCACAACGACACCGATATCTTGAAACCGATATCCATGTGTTTCGACCAGGGTCAGGACTTCCTTGCAGACCAACGTCAGCTCGTCATCCGGCCCGACCGCGTTCATGATTCTCACGTGAGAGGGTTCGCCCGCGCATTTCGTGGTCCCGAGTCCCGCCATATGGGCAATTTGCTCCGAGGAAGAGATCAGGGTCTCAACATGACTTTCGAAAAACCGCTGCGCGAAGGTAAAAGCCTGCCCATCGCCAAGGGGAAAATACAGCGTGACCGGCACATGCTTGACAACCGCTTCAAACAGCGAGAGTTGCACCTGGGTCAGGTCATAAAATCCGTAGTAGCAGATGCGCTTCAAGCGGGCGAGAAACCGCGAAGCCGGCACCCAGTCCATCACCACTGATGCCAGGTCGTCCACCAGACCGACGTTCAAGGCCCGGCTCGCCTCTCGCACCGCAGCATAAAGGGTGAACAACGCCTGCAGCTTGGGCGTGTCCTCCGACTCGAACAGCCCTTCGCTGACTCCGCGCAGGGCGACAGCCGGATCCACTGTGGCGTCCTTCAAGTCCCGCACGGTCGCCCACAAGGCCGACCAGGCGCCTGGTGCGAGGCCGGACAGGTCAAGCCCATGCAACCCGGCCATCTTCCTGCGCGCGATGTGGCTCAGGAGCTGCTCGAAAAACAGATCCGACACCAGCTCGATAGGCGAGCCTTGCTTGCATCCATCCTGCAGCGCCCGCTGTTCGTGATAGAGCTGGAGCGCCAGTTGGTGAAAGGTAAGGACATGCACGTCGAAGAGCGCGCACTGACGCTCTACACAGAGGAGCCACTTCAGCCGGCGGCGGAGCGAATCGGAGGGAACGACGAGAGCGAGCGGAGTGAGGGGGTCAGCGGACTTGAATTGCCGGACTTCGTCAACCAGCGCCTCCTCAAGATCGGGATGGTAGGGACCGGTGACGATCCGGAGCATTAGGGGCTAGCGATGAATGATGAGTGATGAATGCCCGAGATCAAGCCAATCAGCATTCCGCATTCAGCGTTCAGCATTGGCTCACCCCGTTTCTGGACCCATGAGTTCGCCATTGCAGTCAACGCATGCCCAGTCTCCGTCCACGAAGGTCATGGGATCTCCGCAGATCGGGCAATCCGGTGGCGGACCCTTGTCAATCACGGGCAAGGGCGGGAGCTCAATGTCGAGTTCGTCTTCAGGGTTACTCATGGATATTCGTAACGTTTCACGCTTTAAGCAGACCGTTGCTGCATTTTTAACTGAAGCGCCTTCTCAGCACTTTGACGACTGGGCACTCCGATGAAGGTCAGCCGTCCGTCAATGATCGTGGCCGGTACGGCTCGAATCGAGTGCCGCTCGGCAAGTTCCTGTCCGTCCGGTGAGTTAATGTCCACTTCCCGATAGCTAAAGCTATACTTCACCCGCAGTTCCTTCCACAGACTTTTCGCCGAAGGACAAGCTCCGCAGGTCTGCGAATACAACAAGGTGATGTTCGGCATAAACAAACTCCTAGGAAACCTAGCGGAATCTTAACACTGCCTCAAAATTCAGTGCAAGAGCACTGTCGGCAGGGAAATCACCGGCTTTATTCATCACTTGGCCTCGCTATTCGATGCCGAGCTAGTTGATGCTGTACCGACATGGTCTGACTCTTGTTGCCACACATAGTCAGGTCGAAGCATTGGTTGGTAATGTGGTGGAATTGGCAAGGGGAACGTCAGCACTTCGTACGCACCTGCGACGGTTCGCCCTATAAACATGCCGAGCCCATCAATAGGCCCACGCAGTGCGCCAGTCACCCAGCCTTCGTTATGTCCGACCAGATAGATTTGTTTTGGCAGTTCGACCCAGCCTGTGGCGAAATTGGCGGCCCCGCGTACCAACTTAGTCGCGATTTTTTCAAAGACCGGCGACTCGTTCACCTCCTGACTTGCGAGCGAAGGCTCCTCTGCCTGTGCCGGCTGCCCACCCCAGAGGATCACGCACACCATTACTCCCACGCGCCAGCTCTTCATCGGGCGCATCATAACGTACTGGCTCAGGAAGCACCAGTCTGCAGGATGCTCAAAAAGGCTAGCCAACGAGGCCGTAAATCAATCCATTCTCCGGGATGGCTGGGATGCTCCCTACTGCGGCCGCCATCGACCCGTTGCATTTCTGGACGCAACGGGTACCCCGGCACCTTCTGGGAGGCTGGTCTGCCTCCTACTGCGCGCCCATTATTTACTTTCTCTACTTCTACAACGAGGAGGGTTGGCCGGACTGTCCTTTACTGCGCGCATCCAGCGAGCACATTCCGATCGTGCGCGCTGTGCGAGCACGAAGGGCAGTCTGGCCAGCCCTCCATCCCTTTTTCAGCAGCCTGGTTGCAACTAGGCATCCATTCCGATAAGTTACGCCCGATGAACGAACCCCTCGCGCGCCAGATCGTGCTCGCCAGCGCGAGCGGTCTCCTCTACCCTCTCTGCTTTCCTGATTTCAATGTTGGCGCTCTCGCCTGGATCGTCTTGCTCCCGCTCCACTTCGCCCTCGCTGATGCCCGACCACGTCGCGCTTTCTGGATCGGCTGGCTGACTGGATTGATTGCCTTTGTCGGCACGATGTTTTGGGTCGTGACGGCCATGCACCTCTATGGCAAGATGCCGCTCCTGGCGAGCTATGCCGTCATGATCCTGCTCACGACGTATCTTGGCCTGTATGTTGCCTTCTATGCTCTGGCCATTGCCTGGCTCCGAAAAACTCTTTGCTCTTTCGCGTTCTTTGCAGCCCCGTTTATTTGGGTGACGCTTGAACTGCTCCGCACCCACTTCCTATCAGGTCTTCCTTGGGCCCTCCTCGGCTATTCCCAATATCAGTGGCTGCCGGCCATCCAAATTGCAGATCTGACTGGCGTATACGGCGTGTCTTTCCTCGTCGTGTTGGTCAATGCCGCGCTCGCTGACGTGGGACTTTGGATGGTGCACCGGTCCCGACAGGCGGGATCGGTCCTCTGGCTGAGTCCAACCGTAGCAACGTTGGGAATGGTCCTGACCCTCCTGTACGGCCAAGCTCGGTTGAATGCCGGTCCAGATGCCGCATCAGCTTCCACGAGAAGCTCCGGCCGTTCGATCTCTATTGGACTGGTGCAACCCAATATTGACCAGGCTCAGAAGTGGGACGCTGCCTTCCGACGCCAGACGCTCGATCGCTACGCAAGGTTGACCGCCCAAGCCGCGGAGGGGAGTGCCCTGGTCATCTGGCCGGAGGCCGCCACACCCTTTCTGTTTGAGCAAGAGCCGCCCTACCGGCTCGAGGTCATGGCGCTGGCACGAGCCTATAACGTCCCGCTTCTGTTCGGGAGCCCGGCGCTTCGGCACTTCCCGAACGGGCGCCCCTACCTGCTCAACAGCGCCTATTTCCTTTCGCCGGACGGTGTGATCCTGGATCGCTATGACAAACGCCACCTCGTGCCGTTTGGCGAATACATTCCGTTGCGGCCGGTCCTGTTTTTTCTTGAAAAACTGGTTGAAGGCATCGGTGACTTTGAAGCGGGGACTGTTTCAACGGTATTGGACTTACCCATTGGGTCAGGAGCCGACAGGAACACCGTCAAATTCGGCGTCGTGATCTGCTACGAAGTGATCTTTCCCAACCTCGTGCGGGAGTTCACGGCGAATGGGGCGCAGTTCATGGTAACGATCACCAACGACGCCTGGTTCGGACAATCGGCTGCAGCGTTCCAGCATTTTGGGATGGTAGTGCTCAGAGCGGTGGAAAATCGGGTTTCGTTTGCCCGCTCGGCCAATACCGGTATTTCAGGCTTCATTGACCCGCATGGCCGGATTCTGCACGCGACGCCCATCTTTACCGAAGAGGTCGTAACTGGGCGCATTCCCGTTGGACAAGTACGCACCTTCTACACCCAACGGGGTGATGTCTTTGCATATGGCTGTGTTATAATCACCGGACTTTTTCTGCTGGCCGCTCGACTGCAGATAAAGGTAGGGACAGGGGGCCAGGGACAAGAAAGAAATCGACGCTGAGGAGCAAGGCATGCTTGACGAACTAAGCGCAAGGGTCAGAAGCATCGGCGAACAGGTCAGCGAACTCCGGGGGCATCTTTGACCTTCCTCATCTGACCTCGCAGCTTCAAGATTTGGAACGGGAGACGACGCAACCGGACTTTTGGAAAGACCGCCAGGCTGCCGCCCGCGTCAGCCGTAAGAAAGCTGCCATTGAGCGAGACATCCGCCGCTGGGCCGACATCGAACGCCGGCAGGGAGATTTGCGTGCGATGCTGGAGCTGGCCGAGGAAAGCGGAGACGCGGCCATGGAACGCGAGCTGGCGTCTGAGCTGGGGCAGTTTGAAGCCTCAATTAACCAACTGCGGATAGAATTGCTGCTGTCGGGCGAACGAGACGGCAGCAATGCGATTCTAGCCATTCATCCGGGGGCCGGGGGCACTGAGTCGCAGGACTGGGCCCAGATGCTGTTGCGCATGTTCGTCCGATGGGCAGAACGGAAGGGCTATCAGGTGGAAACGCTGGATCTCCAAGCAGGTGAAGGGGCCGGCATCAAGAGCGCGACCTTGGCCATCAACGGCCCCTACGCCTATGGCTATCTCAAGGCGGAAGCGGGTGTCCACCGCCTGGTCCGCATATCCCCATTCGATGCAAACAAGCGACGGCATACCTCCTTTGCCTCCGTGTTCGTCTATCCGGAAATCGAAGAAGACGTGGAACTGGTGATCGACGAGAAGGACCTCAAGATTGACACCTTTCGAGCCGGTGGTGCTGGCGGACAGAACGTAAACAAGGTGGAAACCGCCGTGAGGATCACGCATATCCCGACCGGTATCGTGGTGCAATGCCAGAACGAACGGTCTCAGCTTCAGAACAGGTCCGGCGCCATGAAGATCCTGAAGGCACGCTTGTACGAGGTCGAGCGGCAGAAGAAAGAAGCGGAGTTCCAGTCCATCGTGGGAGAAAAAAAGGAAATTGGCTTCGGGAGCCAGATTCGTTCTTACGTGTTCCAGCCCTATCAAATGGTGAAAGACCATCGGACTAATCACGAAGTCGGGAATGTCGAGGCGGTCATGGACGGTGACATAGATCAATTCATCGAGGCCTATCTCAAGAAGCAGTTGGCAAAAGCCTAACCTCTCGTGCGCGCATGGACGAACTGAACGACCAACAGCAGCAGCGCATCAAGAAGCTGGACACCTTGCGCGAACTGGGAGTCCAGCCCTATGGCACGCGGTTTGATGCGGCGGACCGAGCGGGCCAATTGATTCGCTTGCATGGAGAGAAGTCCAAGGAGGTTCTGGAGCAGGAGCAGATCCGCTGCCGGCTCGCTGGCCGGATCGTGGCCCTGCGGCGGTTCGGCAAAGCAGCCTTCGTGGTCCTGCAGGATGGCGCGGATCGCTTGCAAGTCTATCTGAAGAAGGATTTATTGGGGGAGCATGGCTATCGCGTCTGCGAGGCATTGGACCTCGGCGACTGGATCGGCGTCAGCGGACAACTCTTCCGAACCAAGACCAATGAGCTCACGGTCGAGGTGCGTGAGCTGACGTTCTTGAGCAAAGCGCTCCGTCCCCTCCCCGAGAAATGGCATGGCCTGACGGACGTTGAGACTCGCTACCGCCAGCGCTATGTGGACTTGATTGCGAATCCTTCGGTGCATGAGATATTCGCCACCCGCAGCCGCATCATTGCCGGCATCCGCACCTTTCTGATCGAAAAGGGATTCCTGGAGGTTGAGACGCCGATGATGCAGCCGATTCCCGGCGGCGCCATGGCTCGTCCCTTTGTCACCCATCACAACGCCCTCGGCATGGATCTCTACCTTCGGGTCGCGCCCGAGCTGTATCTGAAACGGCTCATCGTGGGGGGCTTCCCACGCGTGTTCGAGATCAACCGAAACTTCAGGAATGAGGGGATCTCCACCATCCACAACCCTGAGTTCACTATGCTGGAGTTCTACGTCGCCTACGCGGACTATACCGACCTAATTGGATTAACGAAGGAGCTAATTGGGCAGCTCGCGAAAGAAATACTCGGCACTACCACCATTGAATATCAGGGCCAGCAAATCAACTTTGCCCCACCCTGGCGCCGTTGGTCCTACCGGCAAGCTATTCTGGAAGTCAATGGTCTCGATCCTTCGGTCTTGAGCGATCGCACTTCCGCTTTGAAAGCGGCAGTGCGACTGAAGGTGGAGGTGGACAAAGACGCCGACCTGGTAGCTATACTCAACGAAATCTTCGAAGGAACTGTCGAACCCAAGCTGGTGCAGCCGACCTTTATCACTGATTATCCCATTGAGATCTCTCCGCTGGCTCGTCGCAAGGATTCGGACCCTTCCCTGACCGACCGGTTTGAGCTCTACATTGCCGGACGTGAGATCGCCAACGCATTCTCTGAGTTGAATGATCCACTCGATCAGCGCAGGCGATTTGAGGCGCAGGTTGCCCAGCGGGAGGCCGGTGACGAGGAAGCCCACTACCTAGACGAAGATTTCCTGCGCGCGCTGGAACACGGCATGCCGCCGACCGCAGGAGAAGGGATCGGCATTGATCGACTGGTCATGCTCTTCACCAACCAGGCGTCCATCCGTGACGTGATCTTATTTCCCCAGCTCCGGCCGGAGAAATGATGGCGGCCCTCCCCTACGAGATCTTCGTTGGCTTGCGATACCTGCGCGCCAAACGCCGTCATCGGACCATCTCGCTCAACACATTCGTGTCGGTCGCAGGTATCACCCTGGGGGTGGCCGCCTTGATCGGGACGCTGGGCATCATGACCGGATTCAAGGAGGATCTGCAGGCCAAAATCCTGGGCACGACTTCCCACATTGTCATCCATGAGCGAACCAGGGATAACATGTCGGACTATGACCCCTTGGTGAAGCGAGTGGAGGAAGTACCGCATGTACTGGCGGCAACACCCTTCGTATTCCGCCAAGTCCTGCTGACCTCCCAGTCCGCTGTGCAGGGCATTATCCTGCGCGGAATTGATCCGCAGCGAGAACGGCGTGTGACTGACTTGGCCAAGAATGTGAAGGTTGGGCGACTTGAGGATCTTGAGGTGACTGGGGCAGTAAACACCGAGCCAGGTGCCGCTTCAACGCCTATCCATCCCGGGATTCTCTTGGGTAAAGAACTGTCCATGCGTCTGGGCACCTTCCTGGGAGACAGTGTGAACGTGGTCTCACCGGTCGGTCCCACCAGCGCAATCGGCGGAGTCGCGATGGTACCCAAGATCCGGACCTTTACCGTGGTGGGAGTGTTCGAATCCGGAATGTATGAATATGACTCCTCGTTGGCCTATATCGCGCTGGGCGAGGCCCAGAAGTTCTTTAACATGGGGAACACGGTCAGCGGCATTGAAGTCAAGGTGGACGAGATCTTCATGACCAATCAGATCGCGCGGGCCATCGAGCAGGCGCTGGGGCTCACCTACTGGGCCAGGGACTGGATGCAGCTCAACCGGAATCTGTTCTCGGCGCTCAAACTGGAAAAAATCATGATGTTTCTCCTGCTGGTGCTGATTACGATCGTGGCCTCCTTTAATATCGTCAGCACCCTGACCATGATCGTGAGCGAGAAGCAGCGTGAGATCGCGATCTTGAAGGCCATGGGCGCGACTCGCAAAGCCATCATGCGCATCTTTATGTTGAACGGATTGATCATCGGACTCACCGGCACCGTGATCGGCATTCCCTTGGGTTATGCATTTTTGTGGCTGATCCAGACTTACTGGACCTTTGACCCGACCGTCTATTACATCTCGCACGTGCCAGTTCACGTGCAGGCGTTGGATGTTATCCTGGTGTCGTTCTCGGCGATCCTGATCAGCTTTGCCGCAACGCTTTACCCATCCTGGCAGGCCGCGAAACTGGACCCAGCCGCGGCGCTGCGATACGAATGAGTCAGAGTTATGTACAATTTTCATAAAGAACTTCCACCTGTCCCTCCCAAGCCTCGTAGAAAGCCAGATCAATCTTTTGTGCAATGGTTAAAGGCATATGTGTCCTAGTATGCTGCTTTATATAAGGAAACTGGACTTAGTCGAATGATTATTCGACTGTTCAGAAAGGAATAACGTTGATCAGAGTCCTTGATCTCTACAAGTCCTTCCCGATGGGCGGACATGAGTTGACAGTCCTCAAGGGAATCCGTCTGGACATTGGTCGGGGTGAGATGCTCGCGATCGTTGGGGCGTCCGGAGCGGGGAAAAGTACCTTACTGCACATCATCGGCACGCTTGACAGGCCAACCAGCGGGACTGTGCTCTTTGAGGGGCAGGACCTCTTTCGTCTATCTGATCAGGAGCAAGCGGAATTTCGAAACCGACGAATCGGGTTTGTCTTCCAGTTCCACCACTTGCTTCCGGAGTTCACCGCGCTTGAGAACACATATTTGCCGGCGCTCATTCAGAAACGCCCCACAGCTCAGGTGCAAGCCGACGCAGCCGCGCTCCTCAAAGACGTGGGATTGGGAGACCGCCTGCACCACAAGCCAGGAGAACTGTCCGGAGGAGAACAGCAACGGGTGGCTGTTGCTCGCGCCTTGATGCAGAGACCGGATCTCGTCATGGCGGATGAGCCGACTGGAAACTTGGATACCCACACGGGCGAAGCTTTGTTTGCGCTGATGCGGGAACTGAACCGATCCCGTGGCACCACCTTCGTCATCGTCACCCACAACGAGAAACTCTCAGCCCAAACTGACCGCATCATTCATATGGAAGACGGTAGGATCATCTCCTAAACTTCTCCCTTCTCCGAAAACCTCCAACCTAGCTCCAAATCAGCTTTCGCTTGACCGCTTTGCGATGGTTTCGTATTCTCCGCGTTAGGCCTACATGTGCTCGTCCGCATTCCAGGAGGTGGAGGTCTATGAGAAGACCTGCCGATGCAGCGTGGATCATCATCCTCGTGTCGTTCATCGCGACAGACTGGCTTTTCCCAAGTGACGTCCGAGCCGTCGAGTTCACAATCGTCGGACCACGGGCAATGGGCATGGGTGGCGCAGGCGTGGCGGTCACAACCGACGCCCTTGCGACCTATTGGAACCCTGCAGGCCTCGCCATGCAGAAATCCGTGGACATCCGGGTGCAGGCCAGCGGGCAGATCACAGACCGGCTGGGCATCGCAGACACGATCGAAGAGATCAATGACATCAACACCAACGACACCTCGCAGGCCAACCGCGACAGGCTTCAAGGACTGCTGAACAGACTGAACGGCGCCTCGGTCTCGGCCGCTGGTGCGGCCGGCCTCTACCTCAAGGGCTATTTCGGGGACCATGTCTTCGGCTTCAACGTATCCGATGTTGCAACCGGTGGATTGTTTACGCCTACGCCGCTCACCGCGAGCGTCAGTGGAACCACACTAACCGTTAATGGACAGCTTGCAGTAAGAGGGCTTGAGGCTCGGCAAGCCGGACTCTCTTACGCCTATGCCTTGGCAGACAAGACTCTGTCTTTAGGCACGACCGTGAAAATTATCCAGGGAGCTGCCTATGCCGGCTCAGTCCGCGTCGTTGGGTCGGAAGGCGATTTCGGCTTTACTAGCGATCTAGGCAAGGCGAACATCTCGACTGCAATAGGCATTGATGCTGGGGTGATTTATCATCCATTTTCCTGGCTGCGTATTGGCGTGGTCGGCAAGGACCTGAACCAACCAACGTTTGATGCTCCAGGCGGCGGCGAGTTTAAGCTCATCCCACAAATCCGCGGTAGCGTTGCCGTCAATCCCTATTCGTCGCTGACCCTCACGTTCGACGGGGACCTGACCTCGAACAAAACGCTGCTGCCTGGAGTAAAAAGTCGCGTGCTGAGCATCGGAGGAGAACAGACACTCTTCTCGGAAGCGCTCTCGCTGCGAATCGGCGCGCTGAAGAATGTTGAAGATGCCCAATCTATAGTCATCCCAACCGCGGGGTTGGGGATCGGGATCGGCGCCTTCAGGTTGGATATCGGGGGTGGGTATGATTTCCGCGAGCGTCAGGCCCTCGCGTCAGGCTCACTTGCTCTAACTTTCTGAGCAGCTCCGCATAGGGTACACGTGCTCTCGCATGTCAGGAAGCACGCTGCACGCGTTTGTACACCTTGGCCCCAACAAACAGTTCAAACAGATGGGCATCCACTTGCCCGTCCCTGGCCTTCTCTTCGATGATCTCAAGGGCTTTTGTAGAGGGCACTGCCACCTTGTAGGGCCGGTCCGAAGCGGTCAGCGCATCATAGATATCGCAGATGGTCATCATACGGGTCTGCACGGAGATCATCTCGCTCGAGATCTGCCGTGGATAGCCACTCCCGTCCAGTTTTTCATGGTGACCATAAGCGATCGAAGGGACATTCTTCAAGGTCCTGGTCCAGGGGATCCTGGACAGGAACTGGTAAGTATGGGTCACGTGGCTTTCGATCTCGCGGCGCTCCTCCAGGGTCAGGCTTCCCTCCGGAATCGAGAGCACCTTCACTTCCTCGGTCGTCAGATAGGGTTTGGAGCCATCAAACGATTCATAACTCAGTTTGGCGATCTCCTGCAGCCGCTTGAATCCTTCCTGCGGCAAAACGGAGGGCTGGTTGCATTTCAGCAGAAACTCCAAGATCCCGTCCACTTCCTTCATGCGGCGCGACAGGTCTTCATCCAGTTGGGACAGAAGCGCAGCCGCTGCAGCCTGGTCATGTGATGCCAGAATCTCCACCTTTCCTCGAAGTGTCTGCACTTCCAGCGTGCGTTTGATGAAATCAAAGCGGGCCCTCAACAGGTCGAGATCACCTGGGAATAGCTTCTTGGCCTTGACCAGGACATGTTCGCGTACACCGACTTTACCGAAGTCATGCAGTACGGCGGCATAGCGAATCTCCTTCATCTGATCGTCATTGAACTGAACGTCGGCATAGGGGCCCCGGTCCACCCGATCGACGACTTGGGCCAACCCACATGTCAAGGCAGCGACTCGCTCGCTATGACCGCTGGTGGTAGGATCCCGGCTTTCGATCGCCAGCACGCTCGCGGAAATAAATCCCTCAAATAATCGGTTAATTTCTTCATACAAGTTTGCGTTTTCAATAGCTATTCCAACCTGATGTCCAAGACTCACAAAAGTCTGGAGATCCTCCTCCGTGAAGAGGCCGCCGTCCCTTCTGTTGATGGCCTGGAGCGCGCCGAGCATTTTGGTGCGTGCCTTGACCGGTACACAGACCATGTTGCGTGTCACAAAGCCACTTTTGTTATCCGCTACTCGCGAGAAGCGAGGGTCCTTTTGGACATCATTGACGATGACCGGCACTCCAGTTTGCGCCACATGCCCGGCAATGCCCTCTCCAGGCTTCAAACGAATCTCTCGGACCTCCTCACCTTTCTCTCCCAACGCCACTTCGAAATACAGTTCCCCCGTCGGTTCATCCAATAAGAGTAACGAGCCGGCCTCAGCTTCCATGAGGACGGTTGCTGCTTCGATGGCCCGATTCCTGATCTCGGATTGATTGAGGCTGGAATTGAGAAGCGCGCTAATCTCCTGAAACTTTCGTAGCGCGTGACCTTTCACTGGTGGGCTCCTAAACAGCCGATTCGTGCTGGCTACGGGTAACCCCGTTTCTGGTTACCCAACTGAGTTGACGGCAGCTCGCAAGGACTGGACGAATTGCCCTGTACATTCTGGCATACGGGGATCATGCTGATGTTCCGCGATCTGCCGGACGACCGCGCTTCCCACGATCACTCCATCGGCGATGGCAGCGACCTTGGCCGCTTCCTGCGGAGTGGCAATGCCAAAGCCTACGGCAATCGGGACATGCGCCACCCGGCGGATCTTAGCCACGTTCCGGCGCACATCCTCCAGGTCGGCCAGCTTTGCGCCGGTAATACCGGTGAGCGAGACATAATACAAAAAGCCCTGTGATCGGCGAGCCACCTGGGTGCGCCGTGCCGAGGTACTGGTCGGCGCCAGGAGAAAGATCAAGAGTGGGCCGCCTTCGGCAGCCATGGCCGAGCTGAGCGGAGTCGCTTCCTCAATCGGCATGTCTGGTACGATCAAGCCGTCCACGCCTGCCTTCACAGCCTGCGAACAGAACGCCCGTTCACCCATTGCGTGAATGGTGTTGTAGTAGACCATGAGGACCAAAGGAATCTGCGTGCGCGTGCGCAGGCGAGCGACAGTGTCAAGGATACGAAGCAACGAGGTGCCGCTGCGAAGGGCTCGCTCGGCTGCCTTCTGGATAATCGGGCCATCGGCGATCGGGTCAGAGAACGGCACACCAAGCTCGATGATGTCGGCCCCCGCGCGTTCAAACTCAAGCACAAGGGTCTCTGTATCCTGGAGCGACGGGTCCCCCGCCATGAGGTAAGGAATCAGCGCCTTCGTTTGGTTGACCCGGAGCCGTTCAAACGTTGTTTCCAGCCGATTCGTCACAACGTCATGCCTTTGATGCGAGCTACATGCTGCACGTCCTTATCTCCTCGCCCGGAGAGATTGACGATGATCACCTGCCGTTTCTTCAGTCTGGGCGCAAGCTTGACGACCTCGGCGATCGCATGCGCGCTTTCGAGCGCGGGCATGATGCCCTCCTCGCGCGAAAGCAGGTCGAAGGCCGTGAGGGCTTCGTCGTCCGTTGCTGAGGTATATCGAATGCGCTGAGCATCGTGATAGAAACTGTGCTCCGGCCCCACGGCCGCATAATCCAATCCGGCGGAGACCGAGTGCGTCAGGTTAATCTGGCCGTCGTCATCCTGCAGGAGATAGGTCATGGTGCCATGCAACACCCCGGGGCGCCCCGTGGCAAATCGGGCTGCATGCTTCCCACTTTCAATCCCCAGTCCTGCGGCCTCGACCCCGATCATCTTGACTTTGGAATCCTTGAGAAAGGCATGGAAAAGTCCGATAGAATTACTCCCACCTCCAACGCAGGCCACGAGATAGTCCGGCAATCGCCCCTCCGCGGACAGAACCTGACGGCGGGCCTCCCGGCCGATCACAGACTGGAAGTCCCGGATCATCATGGGATAAGGGTGCGCGCCGAGCACGGAGCCGAGGATATAGTGAGTGGTGCGTACGTTCGTCGTCCAATCTCGCATCGCTTCGCTGATAGCGTCCTTGAGTGTCCGGCTGCCAGCATCCACGCCGGTGACTGTCGCACCCAACAGCCGCATCCGAAAGACATTCAGCGCCTGGCGCTGCATGTCTTCCGTCCCCATGTAGACCTCGCATGTCAGCCCGAACATGGCAGCGACTGTCGCCACCGCCACGCCATGCTGACCGGCGCCGGTCTCAGCGATCACCCGGGGTTTTTTCATACGCTGTGCCAACAGCGCTTGCCCGATCGTGTTGTTGATTTTGTGCGCCCCAGTGTGGCAAAGGTCCTCCCGTTTGAGATAAATCTTGGCGCCTCCGAGCTTGCGTGTCAGCCGCTCCGCGAAATACAACGGCGTGGGCCGACCGACGTAGCGCATGAGATAGTCTCGCAGTTCAGCCTGGAACCGGCGATCGCGGCGAGCCTCCAGATAGGCTTGCTCCAGTTCCAGCAGCGCCGGCATCAGAGTCTCCGGCACATAGCGCCCGCCGAACTCCCCGAATCGGCCTCGTTTGTCAGGTAATTGTGCCATGAAAACCCCTTGGGGCTCTCTGCAGTTCTCGACTCTCAGGAATTAGAACGTTCAGGCTTAGATAAGAGTTGAAGTATAGACCGAGGGCCGATTTCAGGCAAGCTTCGCTGCCTGAATGAATGCCTGGATCTTCTCGCGGTCTTTCTTGCCCGGACTCGCTTCCACACCACTGCTGACATCCACGCCGTAGGGACGAACTGCCCGGATCGCCTCCTGTACATTCTTCGGCGTCAGTCCTCCGGCCAAGAGCACCGGTGCAGCTTTCGCGACTTCGGCCGCAAGGAGCCAGTCAGCCACAAGGCCCGTCCCTCCATAGGCGTTCTCAGAAAAGGCGTCTACGACAAATCCTCTGACCTGGGCGCGCCCTATGTATTCCCCGGCAGCCAACAAGGAACCCCTATCGCGCAGTCTGATAGCCTTGAGCACTGGCCGTGCCAAGGTTTCACAGTAGGAGGCATTCTCATCACCATGCAGTTGGGCAAGCACCAAACCGCATTCGTCCATCAGATCACTGACCACCTTCACATCTTCGTTGACAAAGACGCCAACAGGCAGCACAAAGGGTGGAAGCTCGACCACAATCTGCTTGACTACCCTCGCTTCCACGTATCGAGGACTCGAACGATGGAACACGAATCCGAGAGCATCCGCGCCTGCCTCCACAGCCGCCAGCGCGTCTTCAACATTCGTGATCCCGCAGATTTTAATCTTGAGGCTTCTCACCACAGCAAGGATGCTCTTCCTTCAACAACAATCTGTCAGTTCCATGCAAGTGACTTCTTCCTTGTCGATCATGCGACACATCAGAAGAAGTACCTTATGGACAACTATTTTGACTCCGTCGGTCACCGTAAAAGCCTCGGTACGTCCACTGGCAGGCAACACCACGTGGGTCAAAGGTGAGTGAGATCGAATCCACGGTGTCCGGTCCTGTCCTCATCGACCACTCACAGACTTCACCGCCAGAACGAAACGCATGGCAGCGAGTTGGTATTCCTAGCTCGCGAACCCGGTCATCTTTACTTGTCCCTAACCAAGCGTCCCACTTGTGAGCTGAGTCATCCAACGCACTCCCGGTACAGCCAGCCAGTCCCATAACAAGTCCAAAGAGCACTAAGTAAAGGCTGGCAGGCCTTTGGTTCCGAATCATCGCTCATTCTCCTGTCGATCGCTCATCAACTCTTTCATTTTGGCCACGATATCCTCCGCACGGATCAGCGACTCTCCGACCAGCATCGCATGGACTCCCGCTTCCATCAAGCGCTGCACATCATCCCGCTTGTGAATCCCACTCTCACTCACAATGACCTTGCCCGGAGGGATGCGTTTGACAAGCCGGAACGTGATAGCCAAGTCTGTCGAAAACGTCTTCAAGTCGCGGTTGTTGATGCCAATGAGCCGCGCGTCCGGTAACCACTCCAAGACGGTGTCAAGCTCCCGCTCGTGATGGACTTCAATCAGTGCATCTAACGACAGTTCCTTGGCCAGGGCAAAGAAATCCACGAGCTGCCGCTTTTCCAGTGCCGCCACAATGAGCAGCACCGCGTCAGCGCCGTAAGCCCGTGCTTCATAGAATTGGATTCCGTCAACCATGAATTCCTTGTTGAGGGTCGGGAGTCCCACTTTATCTTTGACGGCGAGCAAATAGTCGAGGCTTCCTTGAAAGTAGTCTTTATCCGTCAAGACTGAGACGGCGGATGCTCCATGATCGCGATAGGCTTCCGCGATCTTGACCGGATCAAATTGCTGCTCAAACTCAGGGCGGAGGAGGCCCAAGCTTGGCGATGCTTTCTTCACCTCGGCGATCAGCACAGGGCTCGATGACCGTTTGGTCGCCTCCAAAGCCACAGTGAATTCTATCGGCGGGACGCGGTCCCGAATTTTCGACTTCAACTCGGCCAAATACCCTCGACTCTGCTTGTGCCGAATCTCCGCCCGCTTATGCTCCAGAATCCGATCCAGGATCATTCCTCTGCACCCTAAGCAAAATGCTGGTTCAGAAATTGTCGAACTGGGCTAAGGTAGTCAGCGAATGCGATCCAAGCAATTATGGCTAGAGAGATCACCAACAATGCAACCATAAGTCTATAACCCACTCTAATCCACGAAAATTGTTTGTCAGCAGTTCTAGTAGTGACCCATGTTCCGATGTGACTTCGATCTGCTCTATCCCACAAGAGTTCGCCGAACCATTCCATGAGGATGTAGGCAGGAATCCCAATAAGTATGACGATGGCCCATCCGACAGGTGTCTTGGGCAAGGTTGGAGCTATTTGAAGCAAAACGAGGACTGTGTATAACACTAACAGAGCACCAATCCCTGTCAAAGTCTCTCTCATCTTCCTTTGTCCTCTTCATTTCTAAGTTGTATGCCGATCTGTATGTATCCTTACTCCTCCCTTTTCACACATGGGGTGGTTGGGTTGCCCCTAATTGCGCACGTCCATCGAGCACATTCTGATCGTGCGCGATGCGTGAGCACAAGGGGCAGCCCGACCACCCCATCCCCCTTTATTTGTTCGTAAACGCGATGAGCCGTTCCAACTTTTCCATCGCGGCGCCACTGTCAATAATCCGCCCTGCCAGTTCGAAGCCTTCCTGCAACGTCTTGATCTTGTGGCCGGCGACAAAAGCCGGGGCGACATTGAGGCAGACCACATCGCGCTTCGGGCCCTTTCGCCCTTGAAGAATCTCCCGCGTGATGTGCGCATTCTCCTCGGCTGTGCCTCCAGCAAGATCCTTGAGCCGGACACGCTCTAATCCAAAATCGCTTGGGTCCAGGTAGTAACTGGACACGACGCCACCCTTGCCCTCTGATACACGAGTCCGGTCGGTCAACGTTATCTCGTCCAGGCCGTCCATTCCGTGCACCAGAAAACAGTGTTTCGTGCCAAGATGGATCAGCACCTTGGCTAGCAGTTCAGTCAACCCCTCGTCATAGACGCCAAGCACCTGGATGGTAGCTCCTGCGGGGTTAGTAAGCGGCCCTAAGATGTTCAGCAATGTCCGAACTCCCATCTCCTGTCGGGGCGCCGCGCAGTGCTTCATGGCACCGTGGAAGAGCGGCGCGAACAGGAAGCCGATGCCTAGTTCGTTCACGCAATCCTGGACCGCTTCGGTCGGCAGATCGATCCGAACCCCAAGCGCCGCCAACACATCGGCGCTCCCTGATCGGGACGACACAGAGCGATTCCCATGTTTGGCGACCGTGAGTCCTCCGCCGGCCACGACAAAGGCTGCTGTAGTGGAGATGTTAAAGGTATTGGCTCGATCGCCGCCGGTTCCACATGTGTCCACTACCAATGGATCGGCCGCCCTGATCCTGGTAGCCCGGGACCGCATCGCTCTGGCGGAGCCTGCGATCTCCTCTACTGTCTCACCCTTCATCCTGAGCCCCATGAAATAGGCTGCGATCTGCGCCGGAGTGGCTGCGCCATCCATGATTTCCAGCATAACCTCTTCGGCCTCTTTCTCGGAAAGGTCGGTCTGGTCTGCCAGTTTGGTGATCGCGTCCTTGATCATGGTCAGCTCAGATGAGAGGTCAGAGACACAAGGCTAGGGACCAGTCGAGAAGACTTTGGCTGCAACATCGCCTCTCGCCTCGTACTGTAACCTACAGCTTGAGAAAATTGCGAAGCAGGTCCTTGCCGGCTGCCGTGAGAATGGATTCGGGATGGAACTGCACCCCCTCCACACCGAGGGTTCGATGCCGGAGGCCCATAATCTCGCCTTCAACGGTCTCGGCTGATACCTCCAGGCTATCAGGAACCGTTGCCCGGTTCACCAGCAAGGAATGATAGCGGGTCGCCTCAAAGGGATTGGGGAGATCACGGAAAATGGTCTTGCCATCATGGTGAATCATACTGGTCTTCCCGTGCATCAGCCGCTCGGCACGAATAACCTCTCCTCCGAAAGCTACAGCCAGGGACTGATGCCCCAAACAGACCCCAAGGACAGGGATACGCCCGGAGAAATGATAGATGGCTGACACCGATATCCCGGCCTCTTTGGGCGTACAGGGGCCCGGCGAAATCACCAGTCGCTGCGGGTGCAAGGCTTCGATCTCATCGACTGTGATTTTGTCGTTGCGATACACCTGCACTTCTTCCCCCAACTCCCCGAAGTACTGCACAAGGTTATAGGTGAAGGAATCGTAATTGTCGATCATCAGCAACATGGGTGACCGTTTCCTACCTACTTTTCAAGGTGCTGGGCTGCCTCCTACTGCGCGCGTCATCACCCGTTGCATTAGGGAGAGCAACGGGTACCCGGCACTTCTGACGTGCACGATGCGCGAGCATGGGAGGCAGTCCAGCGCCATTACTCCAACCCCTGCTCGGCGAGCTCGATGGCCTTCATCATGGCCCTCGCCTTGCTACAGGTTTCCTCATATTCGCGCTCCGGATCAGAATCGGCAACAATTCCCGCTCCGGCCTGGATGTAGGCCAGACGGTTCTTGATTACGATCGTGCGGATATTGATACAAGTGTCCATGTTGCCGGAGAAGCTGAAGTACCCCACCGCGCCGGCGTAAGGCCCGCGCTTGGTCGGTTCAAGTTCCTCGATGATCTGCATCGCGCGGATCTTGGGCGCGCCGGATACAGTCCCGGCCGGAAAACAGGCCCTCATCACGTCATAGGCGGTCTTGGATGGATCGAGGTCCCCGTGGACCTGCGAAACCAGGTGCATTACGTGCGAGTACCGCTCGACTTGCATCAAACCATCCACGCGAACCGAGCCCCTTCGAGCTATATGCCCGACGTCATTGCGACCCAGATCTACCAGCATCACGTGCTCGGCCCGCTCCTTGTCGTCCGCCAGCAACTCGCGCTCCAATAGATTATCCTGCTCCTCGGTCGTACCGCGGCGCCTGGTTCCAGCAATTGGCCGGACCGAGACCCGGCCTTCCTCGCACCGGACGAGAGTTTCCGGCGAGGACCCGACCAATTCCACTCCGCCTACTCTCAAATAATACATATAGGGTGAGGGATTAATGACCCGGAGCGCCCGGTAAATTTCAAAGGGAGCCGTCTGGATTCTGATGTTCCACCGCTGAGAGATTACAGCCTGGACGATGTCTCCCGCCCGGATATACTCCTTGGTCCGCATCACCATCTTCTCGAAATCCGCCTGGCTCATATTCGCCTCAAAAGCAATCGGCTTGTGGTGGCGTTTCGGACGAATCCGGCGGAGTGGCCGTTTCAGGCGATCGATCATCTGTTCAATGCGTGTCGTGGCATCAGCGTAGGCACGTCTGAGTTCAGATTCCCGTCCACCTTCGACATGCGCGTTGGCGACCACTTTGATCTTTTGGGCGACATTGTCAAAGATCAGGAGCGTGTCCGTGAGCAGGAACGCAAGGTCAGGGAGGCCGAGGTCATCCTTGCGGCGAGATGGGATTTCTTCGAAATAGCGAACCACGTCGTAGCCAAGATACCCGACTGCGCCTCCGACGAACCGCGGGAGACCGGGCACTGTCACTGGGCGGTAGGCCAACATGATGGCTCGGATTCGGTCAAGCGGGTTTTCACCAGGCTTCTCTCCAACTGGCACGCGCTGAACGCTGGTTCCCCTCGTGACCAACAGAGTCCCGCGCTCTTCGCGCACTACAACCGGCGAGCCGCTCCCTAAAAAGGAATAGCGAGCCCAGTTTTCCCCTCCTTCGACGCTTTCCAGGAGATAAGCAGATGGGCCGTGGTCAATCTTGGCAAAGGCTGAGACTGGCGTTTCAAAGTCCGCCAGGATTTCCCGGTAGAGGGGGATCAAGTTCCCCTGCGAGGCGAGGGTGCGGAACTCATCAAAACTGAGTGAATAGGGAACTCTGTGCATCGCGTCGTCGCTCACTCATAGCCGACGATCAACTTCTGGCCTACTTCGATCAGATCGTCCTGAAGATTATTCCACTTCCGCACCTGCTCTAATTGGACCCCGTACTTGCGAGCGAGCCGGAAGACCGTCTCTCCTGGCTTGACCTGATGATAGATCGGGATGCGGCCCTCCGCTGCAACGCTCTCGGGTTTGCCGGCAAGTGGATCGGTCTCCTGCGCAAGAATATTCCTTTCCGCTCGCTTGGGTTTCGAAGCCGGATGGGGTGCCCGGCCGAGCTCCTCTCGCGCTTTCTTTTCGAGAGCGGTGGCTTCCCGCAAGGCGTCGGCCTCTTCCTGGACTCTTGCCATCTGCTCTCGCACAGCCTGAACCTGAGCGGTCAGCTCTCGGTTTCTCGCTTCCATCTCGGAGGCTTCGCGCTTGACACGCTTGAGCTCGCTATCCAATTCGCCTGTCCGCTTCTCTTCCTGCGCCAGCAAGCGCTGAAAGTTCAGCCCACGGGCCTTCTCCGCCTCGTACTTCTCAGTCATCACGCAGCCCGTCAGCAGGAGCGTGCCGAGGAAGACTGTCGAAAGAGAAACCTGCTTGCTGATTGTCATGCGCTCACCAGTCCTTTCTTGGTCTCTTCTTGGGTCCTGCCGAGTCGGAAAGCACCCAGGTCTTGCCGCCCTATATTGAGTCAGTCTCGTGCCCCTACATTTGGGACAGGACCAGCCATGCTGGGTGCCTAAGAATAGTGGTAGGAACGATGAAAGTCAAAGCGAAAGAGGCGTAACGGGAGGTTTGACCCTCTGCCAGAGGCTATGCTACGGTTTGGACAGTATGCGACAGACCTCTGAACCTCGATCAAGCCGCTCCGTGCTAGTGGACGGGGTCACGTTGCGCCTGGCCCAGCCGATTGACTTAACCCAGGAATGGATCGGCGACCGCGAGATCCTGAGGCAGCTCCTCGCCTGCTGGCTGGTGATCGACGAGAGCGACCTGCCGCTCTCACCTCGCATCACCGGCTTTCCCGGCATTGGCAAGACGACTCTGGCCATGGCCGGAGCCCGGGAACGCGAACAAGACCTGTACATCTTTCAATGCACGGCCGACACCAGGCCGGAGGATCTTTTGATTACCCCGGTCCTAGCCGAATCAGGCACAATCGCCTACCATGCTTCTCCCCTTGTCTCCGCGGTGTTGACCGGCGGCGTCTGCGTGTTAGATGAGGGGAACCGCATGAACGAAAAGAGTTGGGCCTCCCTCGCTCCATTGCTCGACCACCGTCGGTGCGTCGAGTCCATTGTGGCCGGTATCTTGGTCAAAGCGCACCACGACTTCCGATGTTGCGTGACCATGAACGAGGACGCTTCAACCTACGAAGTCCCCGACTACATCCTGTCACGTCTCCAGCCCACCCTGAACTTGGGATTCCCTCGTCGAGACGACGAACTGGCTATTTTGCGCTACCACATACCCTTTGCTCCGGCAGAGATGCTGACTTTGACGGTGGACTTCCTCCAGGAAGCCCATCAACTCAACCTGGAATATTCGGTGCGAGACGGCATTCATCTCTTGCAGTACGCACTCAAACGTCTGGCCCAGGATCCCGTTCACCCGCTCTCCAAGGATGTGGCCTGGCGCGAGGCCTTGATCAAGATCTTGGGTGAGGAGGCGCTTGACCTTGAGGGACTGGCTCACCGTCGAAAGCGGGCGCTTGGGGATCAACCGCTGCCGCGGGGGCTGGGAGACTTCTTCTTCGAAGGTGACGATCCCCTCCATCCAGAGCGGTAAGATGACGTGCCTTTCTTATGGCCCATGTAACTAAGACCGCCGACGCAGTCCTGCGGCTCTCCCCACGCATCGAAGTCCTGCCGATCCTTTATGCCAGCGGTGACATGGCACAGGAGGTCCGTGAAACTCTGATCGAACGCCGGTTCGACTGCCTTGCGGTGCCGGTGCCTCCTTCGGTCGAGGAGAAACTTGAAGCGGCAGTCGAAGCTTTGCCCGGCATCAGCCTAGTGGTGATGCCGGAGCCGGATCGTGACGGCGTGCCGGTGGTCAGCTTCATCCCGGTCGATCCATGCCAGGCTGTGATCATGGGGATACGAGTGGCGATGGGAGAAGGAATCCCCCGGGCCTATATTGACAGGGAAGTGACTGTTTTCGAGCCCATACCAGTTGCGGCGCCGGACCCTTATGCGCTCAAGCACGTTTCCTTAGCCTCGTTCGCCTCTGCAGTCATCCCCTCCCTGCCCACTCCGGCCCAAGACAGTCAGCAAGAAGCCCGCATTGCGTGGATGGCTTTCCGCCTGCACGAGCTTGAGCTGGAATACGAAGCCATCCTGTGCCTCTGCTCGCTTGCTGACTGGCCCTGGCTCCGAGCGGCCTACCGGGAACGGAAGCCATACATTCCACCGGAACGGACCATGACGTCACCGGCCAGTTATCCGGCCTCTCCCTCCACCTTGTACTTCGTGCTGGGTGAACTGCCGTTTCTGACGGAACTCTACGAGCGCCGACGGGCCGAGGTCCGCTCAGACCGTCACCTCACCGTGGACGGCATGAAGGAACTGCTGCTGGAGACTCGCACCCGCTGGACGACCAGCCGCATGACCGACACGAATTCCGTGGCGAATTGGGTCACGCCCCAACTCCTCCAACTCTATCTACAGTACGTCCGGAACTTAGCCCTGATGGAACGCCGACTGACCCCAGACCTCTACACCCTGGTGCTGGCTGCCAAGGAGACGGCGGGAGATGAGTTCGCTATGACGTTACTGGAAACGGCCAAGGCCTATGCCTTCCAGGAGGAGACCTCAGAGTTGACCGAGCCTGCTGTTTCGGCTGGCATCGGCAAGCTGGAGTTTCCGGACGGCCAGATTGCTCTGGCTAAAAACCGCCTCCAGGGCACTCCGATGGTTTGGCGATCGCTCTCTCTGCGACCCACTCCGACTCGGACAAAGAGCCGACGATGGGCGCTCCAGTGGAATCCTTTCCGCCAGTGCTCCTGGCCACCGGAGGACGAGCGGATCGAGAGTTTCACGAGCCATGTACGCGAGCAGGCCCGCGCGATCCTGGGTGCGGATCTCGCGCGGATCGAGAAGTTCACCACGTCGGTCAAGGACGGAGTGGACCTCCGCGAGAGCCTGCGTCATTGGTACACGGCTTACAAGGGCAATCAGGCTAAAGGTCAGGGTCGCCCTGAAGGGCGAGGTCGAATGGAGATTTACGTCAAAGAGATTCCGCCTGCCAGAGGCAATGTGGAGGTCGTCATCTTTCTGTTCGACACACCGGCTGATCCAGACGTCTATAGTTGGCAGGCAACCTGGTACGCGGAACATGCCGAAGAGTCCACACTCTGTTTCTATGCCAGCCCTTTCCAGGAACAAATGGTGGGACCTGGTATCGGCCAATCACGCTACGGCGGCGCTCTGTTCCTGTTTCCGCCCAGACCGATCCCCAATATCTGGGAAGATCCCAGGCTGAACTTTGCCCAGACCTTAGAAGAACGGCTCATCGGTGGAGCGGCTCTCCATTCCCAGGAGCCCCATATCGTCCTGGTGTCGCCGATCCCGCCACGGGCGCGGTGGCGAAGGATCGTTCGGCAGTTCCATCGGCGGTTGATCACGATTCCACTCAATCGGTTTTCCGGGCAAACTGTGGATCGGCTCCGTCGGTTTCACGTCCTGAACGGTCATGAGATCAGGAGCTACGCGGCCCGGTACATCCGATAGGCCCTCCCACTGGCAGACACCGATGACTCGTCAAGCCAGTCACCCAGCCGACACGGACGCAGAGAAGCGCCGCAAAGCCCAAGATCGGATCGACTCTCTGCGGAAAGAAATTCGACACCACGACTATCTCTACTATGTCAAGAACCGCCCTGAGATCTCGGATCAGGAGTATGACCGCCTGTTTCGGGCGCTGACAGACCTGGAAACGGCTTATCCAGACCTCATTACCCCGGACTCCCCTACGCAACGTGTCGGGGCTCCGCCGCTTGATGAGCTGAGAAAGACCCAGCACATCAGGCCGATGCTGAGTCTCGACTCCGTCACTGGCGTGGAAGAGGTGATGGCCTTCGACAAGCGTGTCCGTCGGGAATTGGGCCGGGACCTGGGTCAAGAGCTGGACACAGCCACGGTTCAATACAGCGTGGAACCGAAATACGACGGCCTGTCGGTCGAGCTGATTTATGAAAATGGCACGTTTATCCGTGGCGCCACCAGGGGGGACGGGACAACCGGCGAGGATGTGACTATCAACCTCCGGACGCTCAGATCGCTCCCTCTCCAGCTTCAAACCAATGCTGATCTGTCCTCCCATCTAGTCGTCCGAGGCGAGGTCTATATGAGGCTGGACGACTTCCAAGCGCTCAACCGGCGCATCACGGAGCGAGGGGAGGAAGCCTTTGCCAATCCACGGAACGCAGCCTCCGGTGCGCTCCGCCAACTGGATTCTCGGATCACCGCGGAACGACCCCTGGTCATCACTTGTTACGAGATCATGGCCCAATCAGGAGCTCTCCCGCCCACTCATTGGGATGAGCTGGAGTGTCTGGCCCGCTGGGGGCTGCCGATCCCGATGCAACGGCGTCGTTGCGAGGGTATCAACGAGGTCATCGCCTTTCACGCTGAGACCGAGGCAGGCCGCGAACAGTTGCCCTTTGAGATTGATGGCGTGGTCGTGAAGGTCAACCGGCGTGACTGGCAAGAAGTCCTCGGCGAGAAATCCAGGAGCCCGCGTTGGGCCATCGCCTACAAGTTCACCCCTCGCAAGGAGATCACCCAAGTGCAGGACATCGTGATCTCGGTCGGCCGCACCGGTACGCTGACGCCACTGGCACTGCTCAAGCCAGTCGATGTAGGAGGGGTCACGATCAGTCGGGCGACGCTCCACAATGCCGATGAGGTCGCAAGGAAGGACATCCGGGTCGGCGATATAGTCAAGGTTGAGCGGGCCGGAGACGTCATTCCGGCTATCGCGGAACGCGTAAGCATTCCGGGCGAGCAACGGGCCGAGCCCTTTCGCATGCCGGATCACTGTCCCGTCTGCGGCTCCGCAGTCGCCCGTGAAGGAGCCTATTATTGCTGCTCCGGTCAGACGGCTTGTCCGGCCCAACTAAAAGGCGAACTGGAGCATTTTGCCTCCAAGAGCGCCCTGAATATAGACGGACTGGGTAAGAAGACAGCCGCTCAATTTGTCGAGTATAGGCTGGTTCGGGACTTGGCTGACCTGTATACACTCACGAAGGAACAGCTTCTCACGCTAGATGGATTCGCCGATCGCTCGGCCTCTCTCCTGCTAGAGGCCATCGAACGCAGCAAGCAGGTTTCTCTGGAGCGATTCCTGTTCGGACTGGGGATTCGGCAGGTTGGTCAGCATATCGCGCAGGTGCTCGCGCGCAGATTCGGCACGCTGGACACCATCATGGCGGCTGACAGGGATACCTTTGAAGGCGTTCATGAGATCGGACCGGAGATCGCGGCCAGCCTGGAGTCGTTCTTCCGAGAAGAACGGAACCGGCGCGTGATCGACCGCCTGCGTGCACTTGGGCTGCAGATTGAAACAGCGACGCAGCGGGAGTCTCAGGGGCAAAGACCTCTCGAAGGAAAAATCTTCGTGTTCACCGGTGGACTCGAGCGGTTCAGTCGAGAGGAAGCCAAGCGGCGCGTGGAGCAATTAGGGGGTCGTGTGACGTCCAGCGTCAGTAAACAGACTGACTACGTCGTCGCTGGAGTAGATCCTGGCTCCAAGCTGGAACAGGCCAAACGGCTGGGCGTCACAACGCTCACAGAAGCAGAGTTTGGTTCATTGCTGAATCAGACCTAAAGGGCTCTCCTTTGTGCCGCGACAGGGCTCGCTTCATCTGAAACAACTGCGGCTTCTATCTCGGTTGGCTGAGCAGCCTTTTCTTCCTTGAAAATCTGCACGCTCTTAATGGACTTATGGTCGGCCTCGTGGACGACCAATCGGCACTGCCCAGCACGAAGCTCTTCGCCCACTGACGGGATCCGGCCGAGACGGTCCTGAATCAACCCGCTGATGGTGTTGGCATCATCCTCCAGATTGACCTTCAGGAAATCGTTGACGCGGCGCAC
>Ga0187892_10003340_pt1 | contig 29537 bp, 38 predicted proteins | sample MA1701073metaG_FD_139345 | JGI IMG/M metagenome (GOLD analysis project Ga0187892, IMG submission 139345) | Bio-ooze microbial communities from a basaltic lava cave in the Kipuka Kanohina Cave System on the Island of Hawaii, USA - MA170107-3 metaG ... | reverse complement strand
TGGACCAGCGCTTCGGCGGCACCCTCTTCGCGGGTGGCGGCGGGGGCCAGGCCATCTGGCAGCACACTCTCTGGCTGTTCGGCCGACCCGAGATCTACCTGCTGCTGCTGCCCGGCCTCGGCGCCGCATGCGACATCGTCGCCACCCACGCCGGGCGCCCGCTCCTCAGCCAGGATGCGGCCCGGGCCGCGCTCACGTGGTTCGCCTTCCTCAGCCTGGGTGCCTGGGCCGCCGGCCAGGGCGTGGTGGACGCGCTGGTGCTCCCCACCTACAGCCCGCTCACCGCCCTGGTGGCGGTGCCCGTCGGGCTGGTCGTGCTGGTGTGCCTCGGCACGCTGGCCAAGGGCCGCCCCCAGCTCCACGTCAGCCTGCTGTTCGTGGGCGGCTTCGTGCTCCTGGCGGGCTTCGGCGCGCTGCACGCCGCCATCGCCGGCGTGGTGGGCGTGGACGGCGAGGCGTGGGCCACCGGCCACCTGCACACCGTGGCTTTCGGCCCGGCGCTCCTGCTGCTGGCCGCCGCCCTCTACCACTGGGCGCCCAAGCTGTTCGGCCGGGCGTTGTCGGAGGCCATGGGCCGGCTCTGCTTCCTGGCCCTCCTCGGTGGGTTCCTTCTCATGGGCCTCGGGAGCTACCTGGCCGGCTACGACGGCGCCCCGGCCGGCCTGAGCGACTTCCCGTTCACCGGGAACGGCACCACCTACGGCGGCCTGGCCGCGCTGGGCGCCGCCCTGATCGTCGTGGCCGTCGTGGCCCTGGGTGCCGACGTCGTCCGGGCCGCCGCGCAGGCCGGCTTCAACCGGGCGGCCGACGACCCCTACGGCGGCCTCACGCTGGAGTGGGCGACGTCGTCGCCGCCGCCGCCGCACAGCTTCGACGTCGTGCCCGAGGTCCGCTCGGCGACGCCCCTGCTCGACCTGCGCCGCGCCGCCGCCGCCGACCAGGTGACCGGAGCGGGCCGTGACTAGCCCTGTCCTGGCCCTGCCCTCGGCCGGCGCCGACCGGCCCCGGAACCTGGTCCGCACCGGCGTGCTGCTCGGCGCCAGCAGCGCCACCATGTTCTTCGGCGGCCTCCTGGCCGCCTACCTCCACCTGCGCCGCACGATCGTGCCCTGGCCGCCCGAGGACCTGTCGATCGACCAGTACTTCGGCAACATGATGGTCCTCACGATGCTGCTGGGCATCGTGCCGGTCGAGTGGGCCTGCTACGCCCTGCGCCGGGGCCTGGTCCGCCAGGCCATGTCCGGCCTGGCGGTGACGATCGGCCTCGGCCTCGCCTTTCTGAACCTGCTGTCCTATGCGGCGGGCCACGTGGAGTTCGACGCGGCCAGCCACCCCTACGGGTTGGTCCTCACCGCCCTGGTCATGCTGCTCGGCCTCGCCGTGGGCGTGGGCGTCGCCATGCTCACCCTCACGCTGATCCGCACAGCCGGCCGCCAGCAGGGCCCGTCCGACGCCGAGCAGGCCCGGGTCACCGCCTGCTGGTGGCATTTCACGGTGGGCGCGTCCATCGCCGTCTGGTACGCGGTCGTCGTACTCAAGTAGGAGCCAGACCCGTGTTCAGTCTCGCCAGCAAGCTGTTGTTCGCCCTGACCGCCGTCGCCGTCGCGCTGGCCATCGGGTACGGCTTCGACGTCGACGAGCGGGCCGGTGTCGCCATCTTCGTGTTCGTGGCGGTGGCCGCCGCCACGGCCGGCGTGGCTCTGGGCGGCGCCGCCGTTCCCGACCTCGCGCCCGAGGTCCCCCCCGACGCCCCGCCCCCGCAGTGGCAGGCCACCTCGCTGGCGCCCACGCCGCCCGGCACCGGTTTCACGCTGCTGGCCGCCGTCGCCGTCACCCTGCTGGCCGCCGGCGCGGCCGTGTCCTGGGAGCTGGCGGCGGGCGGCGCGGTGCTGTTGACCGTCGCCACCGGCGGCTGGCTGGCCGGCGTGTGGCGGCTCCACCCCAACTGGACACCGCGTGTCCAGTCGCGGGTGAGCATGCGGCTCCTGGTGCCGGTCGGGCTGCCCCTGGCCACCGTCGGCCTTGCCCTGCTGATCGCCGGCAGCGTGTCGCGCATCTTGCTGACGGTGTCCAAGAACGGCGCCGTGATGGTGGCCTTCGTGGTCGCCTCGGTCATCTTCGGGGCGTGCGCATGGGTCGCCTCGCGGCCGCGCCTGGCCTCCTCGGCGCTGGTCGCGCTGGGCGCGGTTGCCGCCACCTCGATGATCGGCGCCGGCATCGCCGGCGCGGTGGCCGGCGAGCGCGAGTTCCACCACGAAGAGGGTGAGGAGCCCATCGTGGTGGTGGCCGAGGAGGTGGCCTTCGACGTCAGCGAGATAACCGTCACGGCCGGCGAGCCGGTGGTGATGGAGTTCGAGAACCGCGACGACGTCTTCCACAACGTGGCCGTCTACGCAGGCGAGGGGCCCGAGGCGAAGCCGGTGTTCAACGGCGTGGGCTTCGCGGGCGAGGACGAGCGGACCTACACCTTCGACGCGCCGCCGGCCGGCCGGTACACCTTCGTCTGCGACTTCCACGTCAACATGAAGGGGACCTTCGTGTCGCTGCCCGAGTCGGCCGCCAAGCCGCCGGCGGGCGCCGCCGAGGAGCCGCACGGTGAGTGACGCCGGACGCTGGACCTCGGGCCGGCGCCGCCTGGTCCTCGTCGCGGCGGCGGGGATGCTCCTGGCCGCGTGCGGCGACGAGGAGCTGCCGCAGAACACCTTCGACCCCCAGGGCCCGGTGTCCCGGCAGCTCGACGACCTCATCAAGCCGGTCGGCATCATCGCCGGCGTCGTCTTCGTCCTGGTGATGACGCTGGTGATCTACAGCGCCGTGCGGTTCCGCCGCCGCAGCGAGGACGAGGCGCCGGTGCAGGTCCACGGCAACGCCAAGGCCGAGCTGGCGTGGACGGTCGCGCCGGCCGTGGTGCTGGCGGTGGTGGGTGTCTTCACGGTCGGCACGGTGTTCGAGATCAACGAGGTCCCGGCCGGTCCCGACGTGCTGGAGGTGACCGTCACCGGCCACCAGTGGTGGTGGGAGTACGAGTACCCGGGCGCCGGGGTCACCACGGCCAACGAGATGCACATCCCCGTCGGGCGCAAGGTGGCGGTGAAACTGTTGTCCGATGATGTCGTCCACTCGTTCTGGCCGCCCAAGCTGGCCGGCAAGGTTGACGTCATCCCCAACCGGGTGAACAACATGGTCATCGAGGCCGAGAAGCCGGGCATCTACTACGGCCAGTGCGCCGAGTTCTGCGGCCTGTCCCACGCCAACATGAAGCTGCGGGTGGTCGCCCAGAGCCAGGCCGACTTCGATGCGTGGCTTGCCTCCAACGCCCGCCCAGCCCGGCTGCCCGACGCCGAGCTGGACCCCGAGGCCGCCGCCGGTGCCGCGCTGTTCCGGGCCCGGGGCTGCGCCAGCTGCCACACGGTCAAGGGCTACGCGGCCGGCACCGTGGGCCCGGATCTGACCCACCTCCAGCAGCGGGAGACCTTCGCCGGCTCCATGTTCGACCTCGACGAGAAGAACCTTCGCCGGTGGCTGCGGGACCCACCCGCCGAGAAGCCGGGATCGCTCATGCCCGATCTGGACCTGAGCGAGGACGACATCAGCAGCCTGATCGCCTACCTGGACACCCTAGAGTGACGCCCGGAGACGCCATGACACCCCCCGCCGCACCCCGCGCCTCGCGCGCCCTCGGGACCTCCACCCCGTGACGACCGTCCTCGAGCCCACCGTCGGTCCGGTGCCGCCGGAGGCGGATGACCCGGGCCTCCTGCGCCGCCCCTCCGACCCGAGGGGCGTGTGGTCGTGGATCACCACCGTCGACCACAAGCGGATCGGCATCCTCTACGGCGTCACCGCCTTCGTGTTCTTCCTGCTGGGCGGCATCGAGGCGCTGCTGATCCGGCTCCAGCTGGCCAAGCCCAACGGCCAGGTGCTGTCGGCCGAGGCCTACAACCAGCTGTTCACCATGCACGGCACGACCATGGTCTTCCTGGTGATCATGCCGATGTCGGCCGCCTTCTTCAACTATCTGGTGCCCTTGCAGATCGGCGCCCGGGACGTCGCCTTCCCCCGGCTCAACGCGTTCAGCTACTGGCTGTTCCTGTTCGGTGGCCTGTTCCTGTACTCCAGCTTCTTCCTCGGTGGAGCGCCCAACGGTGGCTGGTTCGGCTACGCCCCGAACACCTCCATCACCTTCTCGCCGGGCCACAACATCGACTTCTGGATCTTCGGGCTCCAGTTGCTCGGCATCGCGTCGACGGCCGGCGCCGTCAACCTCATCGTCACGATGCTGAACATGCGGGCGCCGGGCATGACCCTCATGCGCATGCCGGTGTTCACGTGGATGACGTTGGTGTCGTCGTTCCTCATCCTGTTCGCCATGCCGATCATCACCGTGGCGCTGTTCCTGCTGATGTTCGACCGGAACTTCGGCGCCAACTTCTTCAACCCCGTCGCCGGGGGCGATCCGCTGCTGTGGCAGCACCTCTTCTGGCTGTTCGGCCATCCCGAGGTGTACATCCTCATCCTGCCGGCCATGGGCATGGTGTCGGAGATCCTGCCGGTGTTCGCCCGCAAGCCGCTGTTCGGTTATCCGGTCATCGTCTTCTCCGGCATCGCCATCGGCTTCATGGGCTGGGGCGTGTGGGTGCACCACATGTTCGCCACCGGGCTGGGGCCGGTGGCCATCTCCGCCTTCTCGATCTCCACCATGTTCATCGCCGTCCCGACCGGCGTGAAGATCTTCAACTGGGTCGCCACCATCTGGCGCGGTTCGCTCAGGCTGAACACGCCGATGCTCTTCGCCATGGGCTTCATCGCCATGTTCACCATCGGTGGGCTGTCCGGCGTCACCCACGCCGTCTCCCCCCACGACCGCCAGCAGACCGACACCTACTACGTGGTCGCCCATTTCCACTACGTGCTCTTCGGGGGCGCCCTGTTCGGGATCATGGCCGGCATCTACTACTGGTGGCCGAAGATCTTCGGCACGCTGCTCGACGACCGCATCGGCAAGTGGCACTTCTGGATCTGGTTGCTCGGGTTCAACCTCACCTTCGCCCCCATGCACCTCCTCGGGCTGCAGGGCATGCCGAGGCGCATCTACACCTACGACGACAGCCTCGGCCTCAAGGCGCTCAACATGGTGAGCACGGTGGGCTCGTTCGTCATCGCCGTGGCCGTGCTCATCTTCATGTACAACGTCTGGTACTCGACCAAGAAGCGCCGGGTGGTGGCCTCGAACGACCCCTGGGACGGCCGGACGCTGGAATGGACGATCCCGTCGCCCACGCCCCACTACAACTTCGCCGAGATCCCTCTTGTCCATTCGGTCGACGACTTCTGGCACCGCAAGTACACCGAGGACGAGAACGGCCGACCCGTGCGCGTCGAGTCGACCGATGTCGCCGCCGCCCTGCCGCCGGGCGACGAGCCCGATGCAGTCGGACACTCCGGGTACGGCGGCCATGGTGGCGGCCACGAAGACCCTCCTGGCATCCATCTCCCGTCGCCCAGCTACTACCCGATCCTGGCCGCGCTCTCGATGCCGGTCATGTCCTACGGCCTGCTGTACGGGCGGGACTCCGGGCAGAACTACCTGGTGGCCGTGGTGGGTGCCGTCGCCTTGTTCGCCGCCCTCTACGCGTGGGGCCTCGAGCCGTCGGCGGAACCTGCGGAGCCGGCCGAGGCCGAACCGGCGGAGGTGCCCGCCCCTGTGGGCGCGCCGGCCCCCGAGGCCCTGGACGCCGGCGGGGCACCCGTCGACGGCGCTCCGGGAGGCGGCGCCCCGGTCGATGGGAGTGGCCACTGATGGCCAGCCACACCGCCACCGTGGGCCACGAGCAGGAGGCCACCACCGAGCACTCCCACGGCCACGTCACCAACACCGGCTTGTCCAACGAGAAGCTGGCCATGTGGGTCTTCCTGGGTTCCGAGTGCCTGTTGTTCGGCGCCCTGATCTCGTCCTACTTCTTGTACCGCGGCCGCAGCACCACCGGGCCCGGGCCCGACGACCTCTTCGACATCCCCTTCACCTCCGTCAGCTCGTTCGTGCTGCTGATGAGCTCGCTGACCATGGTGCTGGCCCTGGCCGCCATCCAGCGGGCCGACTATCGCCGGCTGCGGATCTGGCTGATGGCGACCGCGCTGCTGGGCGCCACCTTCATCGCCGGCCAGGTCTACGAGTTCACCACGTTCATCCGTGAGGGCCTCACCATCCGGACCAACCTGTTCGGGAGCAGCTTCTTCGTGCTCACCGGCTTCCACGGGGTCCACGTCACCCTCGGGATCGTGATGCTGCTGTCGCTGTGGAACCTGTCGGTCCGGGGCCGCCTCACCCGGGAGCGAACCGAAGTGGTGGAGATCGTCGGTCTGTACTGGCACTTCGTCGACGTGGTCTGGATCGTGATCTTCACCGTCATCTACCTGATCCCGACATGAGCGGGGCGGAAACGCACGAGGCGGGGGAGCACGGCGCCCACCCGACCGATGCCCAGTACGTTCGCATCGCCGCCATTCTCGCCGTGGTCACCGGCATCGAGGTCGGGCTCTTTTACACGAGCTTCGCCGAGGTGGCCACCAACGTCGTGCTGCTGGTCCTGGCCGGCATCAAGTTCGCCATCGTGGCCGCCTACTTCATGCACCTCAAGTTCGACAACAAGATCCTGCGGCGATTGTTCGTCACCGGCTTCGTGCTGGCCTGCTTCTGCTATTTCGCGTACCTCCTGACCTTGGGCGTGTCGGTCTGATCGTGCTCGCGTCCGGCCGCGTCTCGCCCTGGGCGTGGCACGCCCACCCCGACGTGTGGCTCGTGGTCGTCGCCCTGGCGGTCGCCTACTGGTGGTCGGTGCGGGCACTCGGCCCGGCCTACGCGCCCCCCGGCCGACCGGCGGTGACCCGCCGGCAGGTGACGCAGTTCGCCCTCGGACTCCTGGCCCTGTGGGTGCACGCCGACTGGCCGGTGCACGACATCGGCGAGCAGTACCTGTTCAGCGTCCACATGGTCCAGCACATCGGCTTCACGCTCATCGCCGCGCCGCTGCTGATCCTCGGTACGCCGGCCTGGCTGGTGCGCCATCTGCTCGGCACCGGCCGGCGGCGCGCCCTGTTCGCACGCCTGACCCGGCCGTTGGCCGCGGGGCTCATCTTCAGCCTGGTCACCGTCTTGACCCATTGGCCGCTGGTCGTGAACCAGGCGCTGGAGTCGGAGCTGATCCACCTGCTCGTGCACCTGGGGATCTTCGTCAGTGCCGTGCTGATGTGGTTCCCGGTGCTGAACAGGGACGGGGCGTTGCCCACCATGTCGCCGCCGGCCCGGATGCTGTACGTCTTCCTCCAGTCGGTCATCCCGACCATCCCCGCCGCCTTCCTCACGTTCGCCGATACCGCCCTCTACCGCTTCTACGACGAGGTGGCCCGACCGTTCGCCATCTCGGCGGTGGAGGACCAGCAGCTGGCCGGCGCCCTCATGAAGGTTTACGCCGGGCTGCTGCTGTGGGGCGTCATCGTGGTCATGTTCTTCCGGTGGTACGCAGCCGACTCGCGTGACAAGGCACCGGCCGGTCGCGATGGCGTGCTGACATGGGACGACGTCGAGCGGGAACTGGCCCGGGCCCCGACGGCGCCGCCGGGGTGACCCGGCGGCGCCTCGCCATCGGTGCCGGTGTGGCGGTGCTGGTGGCCGTGGTGGCGTTCGCCCTGCAGCCGGCCGGTGACAGCATCGGGCAGGTCGCGCCGACCTTCGAGACGTTCGACCTCCAGGGCGAACCGGTGCGCCTGGCCGATTACCAGGGGCGGCCGGTGTTGATCAACTTCTGGGCGTCGTGGTGCGTGCCGTGCCGCCGCGAGTTCCCGTTGTTGAAAGAGGCCGAGGCGGCCGGGCAGGTGGACATCCTCGGCGTGGTCTTCCAGGACACCAGGGAGGCGGCGGCCGACTTCATGGCCGACCAGGGCGCCACATGGCCGGGCCTCGTCGACCCCGATGGCGACATCGCCGAGGCCTACGGCGTGGTCCTCGGGCGCGGCCTGCCCGTCACCGCGGCCGTCACCCCCGACGGCCACCTCGCCGCCCGCCACATCGGCGAGCTCCGCCGAAGCGACCTGGACGACCTCATCGCCATGGCCAACCGGCGAACCGCGTAGGGAACTGGGGCGGTTTTCGAGTACTACACGGGCCAGTTCGCCGCCGATCTGCCTGAAGGGGCACCGGCGTCGGCACGTGGGAGCCCGTCCACCCGCGAACCGCGTCGAGAACAGGGGCGGAAACCGCCCCCTGTTCTCGACGCGGTTCGCTACCGTCGCCGGACCATGATCGACATCCGGCTGGTGCGGAGCGAGCCCGAGGCGGTGAAGGCGGCGTTGGGCCGCAAGGGCGTCGACCCGGCCGACGTGGACCGGGTCGTCGCCGTGGATGCGCGGCGCCGGCAGCTGATGGGCGAGCGCGACGAGTTGCGGGCGCAGGTGAACGCGGCGTCCAAGGAGGTCGGCGAGGCCCGCCGCGAAGGTGACCACGCCCGGGCCGACCAGCTGGCGGCACGGAGCCGCCAACTGGGTGCCGACCGCGCCGAGGTGGAGGAACGAGCCGAGGCGGCCGACGCCGAGTTGGCCGACCTCCTGCTCCGTCTGCCCAATCTGGCGTCGCCGGACGCGCCGGACGGCGCCGGCCCGTCCGACAACGTCGTGGTCCGCACCGAGGGGCCCGATCCGGCCGATTACCCCGAGCACCAGCGCGTTCCCCACTGGGAGATCGGGACCAGCCTCGGCGTGCTGGACTTCGAGTCCGCCGTCCGCATCTCGGGCTCGATGTTCGCCATGTACCGCGGTCTGGGCGCCACCCTCAACCGGGCCCTGTGCCAGTTCGCGCTGGACCGCAACGCCGACGCGTTCGAGGAGGTGCGACCGCCCACCCTGGTGCGGACCGCCACCCTCACCGCGACCGGCCAGTTGCCGAAGTTCGCCGACGACGCCTACCACCTGCCGCGCGACGACCTCTGGGCCATCCCCACCGCCGAGGTTCCGCTCACCTCGATCGGGCGGGACCGCGTCTACGACGAGGCCGAGCTGCCGGTGCGGCTCATGGCCTACAGCCCGTGCTACCGCCGGGAGGCCGGTTCGGCCGGGCGCGATACGCGGGGGCTGCTGCGCCTCCACGAGTTCGACAAGGTCGAGATCCTGGCGTACACCACGCCTGCCCAGGCCGCTGCCCTCCATGCCGAGCTCCTGGCCCGGGCCGAGGCCGTCCTGGTCGATCTGGGCCTGGCCTACCGGCTCCTGGACATCTGCACCGGCGACCTGGGCCAGAGCCACGCCCGCCAGTTCGACCTCGAGGTCTACGCGCCCGGGTGCGACCAGTGGTTGGAGGTGTCCTCGGTGTCGTGGTTCAGCGACTACCAGGCCCGCCGGGCCAACATCCGCTACCGCCCGGCCGCCGAGAAGGGCCCGGCGCTGGTCCACACCCTCAACGGCTCGGCCCTCGCCGTGCCGCGGGTCTGGGCCGCGGTCGTCGAGACCAATCGCCAGCCGGACGGCTCGGTGCAGATCCCACCGCCCCTGCGGCCCTACATGCGCGGTGCCGAGGTGATCCCGACGCCGGGTCGGTGAGAGGGCCGGTAGCGTCGTCGGTGTAATGACGCTACGGCCCGGTAGCGTCGTCAGTGTGACGACGGCGCAGGTGTTGTTCGCCGTGGCCCTCGGCGTGGTGACCCTGGTCGTCACCCTGTTCGCCGCCTACGTCATCTCGTCCACCATGTGGGCGGACCGATGGGTCAGGCGCCGCCGGTGAGCCGGTCCCGTGCCACTGTGTACCGGGGCCGGTCGGGCCAGTGGGCCTTTCTCACGCACCGGGTCACCGGGTTCCTGGTGTTCCTGTTCCTGCTCCTGCACATCGTGGACGTGTCCCTGGTGGCCCGGCCCGACCTCTACGACCAGGTCCACGATCTCTACGGCAACGTGCTCCTCCGCCTCTTCGAGGTCGGCCTGCTGTTCGCGCTGGTGTTCCATGCCCTCAACGGCCTGCGCATCGTGATGGTGGACTTCTTCCCCGGTGCCATCCGCAACGAGCGGGCGATGCTGAAGGCGGTCGTGGTGATCACGACGGTGGTCACGGTGGCCGGCGGGTTCGTGATCCTGGAGCCGTTCCTCGCCGGGCGGGTGTGGTGACGCCGACCGCAACGCCGACCGCCGAACCGCCGGCCGCCCGGCGCCGCCCGGCCCCGGCCAGCTTCGAGACGTGGTCGTGGCTGTTCATGCGGGTGTCGGGCCTGATCCTGCTCTTCCTCGCCCTCACGCATTTCGCTATCACCCACATCGTCAACGACGTCACCGAGACCGACATCGGCTTCGTGGCCGACCGGTGGGACAACCCGCTGTGGCGCGTGTTCGACTGGGCGCTGCTGGCGCTGGCGTTGCTGCACGGGCTGAACGGGCTCCGGTGGATCGTCGACGACTACGTGCGGTCGCCCGGCGCGCGGACCGCCGTCAAGGCTGCGTTGTACTCGGTGTCGGCTGCGCTGTTCGGGCTCGGGACCCTGACCATCGTGACCTTCTCGGGCCCGTGAGCAGCGCGGTCAGGGCCGTCGTCGAGCGTGAACTGGCCGAGGCCCGGCGGCGGTCGCTGGCGCTGTTGGACGCCCTCGACGAGGACGACCAGCGCCGCCAGCACTCGCCTCTCATGGCGCCGCCGGCCTGGGACCTGGGCCATGTGGCCAACTACGAGGAGCAGTGGCTGCTGCGGGCCGTGGCCGGCCCGGCCGCGGCCCTAGCGATTCGCGACGACCTCGACGACATCTACGACGCCTTCCGCCACCCCCGCCCGAGCCGGCCGGACCTGCCCTTTCTCGGCCCGGCCGAGGCCCGGGCCTACGCCGCCGCGGTGCGCCAGCGTGCCCTCGACGTGCTCGACCGCGCCCCGCTGGACGGCGGCACCCCGCTGCTGGACGGCGCCTTCGTCTACGGGATGGTGGCCCAGCACGAGCACCAGCACGACGAGACCATCCTGGCCACGCGCCAGCTGATGGGCGAGCGGGCGACGCGCCCGGAGGGCACCGCCGACCCGCCGCCCGGCGGACCGCTGCCGGCGACCGAGGTTCGGGTGCCGGGCGGCGTCTACGTCGTCGGCACCGACCTGGAGCCATGGGCCTACGACAACGAGCGGCCGGCCCACGCCGTCGAGCTGGCGCCGTTCTGGATCGACACGGCACCGGTCACCAACCGGAGGTACCTCGACTTCGTCGACGGGGGCGGCTACGGCGAGCGCCGGTGGTGGAGCGACCAGGGGTGGTCCTGGCGCCACGACGAGCGGGCCGAGCACCCGCTGTTCTGGCGCCGTGAAGGCGGCGGCGCGTGGAGCGTGTTGCGTTTCGGCCGGCGCCTCGACCTCCCGCTCGACGAGCCCGTTCAGCACGTCAGTTGGCACGAGGCCGAGGCGTGCGCCCGCTTCCTGGGCCGGCGCCTCCCCACCGAGTCGGAGTGGGAGGTGGCCGCGTCGGTCGGGCTCGACGGCACCAAGCGCCGGTTCCCGTGGGGCGACGACCCGCCCGACGGCCGCCGGGCCAATCTCGGCCAGGCGGCCGACGGTCCGGCCCCGGTGGGCGCCTTCCCCGGCGGCGCCAGCCCGTGGGGGTGCCACCAGATGCTGGGCGACGTCTGGGAGTGGACGGCGTCGGAGTTCGACGCCTACCCGGGGTTTCGCAGCTTTCCCTATGACGAGTACTCGCGGGTGTTTCACGGCCGCGGGTACCGGGTGCTGCGGGGCGGGTCGTGGGCGACGGCGGCGGTGGCGGCGCGCGCCACGTTCCGGAACTGGGACCACCCCATCCGCCGGCAGGTATTCAGTGGCTTCCGCAGCGCGAGGAACGGGGAATAGCCCTCCTGGCATGTGCCGTCTCCTTGCCTACCTGGGCCCGCCCGTCACGCTCGCCGCGCTGGTCGTCGAGCCGCCGCACTCCCTGCTGCGCCAGTCCTGGGCGCCGCGCCGGCAGCGGAACGGCGTGGTCAACGCCGACGGGTTCGGTGTCGGTTGGTACGACCGCGCCCGCCGGCCCGAGCCGGCCCGGTACCGGTCCCCGCGGCCCATGTGGGCCGACGCCTCGTTCGCCAGCCTGGCCGGCGTCGTGGCCAGCACCGCCGTGCTGGCCGCGGTACGCAGCGCCACCCCGCCGACCGCGGTCGAGGAGTCGGCCACCCCGCCGTTCACCGACGGCCCGTGGCTGTTCGCCCACAACGGCGCGGTGGCCGGGTTCCACGCCGGCGTGTCGTCCCGCCTGCGCCGATCGCTCGGCGAGCGACGCGACGCCGGCATCGCCGGTCCGACCGACAGCGAGGTGCTCTTCGCCATGGTGCTCGACCGGATGGACACCGGCGCGACCGCCCCCGATGCCCTGGCCGGCACGGTCGAGGCGGTGCAGGCCGAGGGCGGGGGCGGCCTCACCATGGTGCTGACCGACGGCGTCGCCGTGCACGCCACGACGTGCGGCGACGCGCTGTTCCTCCGCCGCGACCGCGACGGCGCCGTCGTGGTGGCTTCCGAGCCGAGCGACGACGGCGATGGCTGGGAGGCGGTACCCGACGCCAGCCGCTTCACCGCCGAGGCGGGCGACGTCTCGTGGTGCGGCCGGTGAGTCCGGGGCGCCGCCGGATGGAGGTGCACATCGGCGCCGGCGAGATCGAGGCCGGCCTCCGCGAGGATGTGCGCGCCGGCCTCGGCGCCCGGCCCTACCAGTTGCCACCGAAGTGGTTCTACGACGAGCGGGGGTGTGCCCTGTTCGAGGAGATCACCGGTCTCCCGGAGTACTACCTGACCCGGGCCGAGGCCGAGGTGCTGTCGGCCCGGGCCCGAGAGGTGGCCGAGCTGAGCGGCGCCGACACCCTGGTCGAGCTGGGGTCGGGCACTTCGGCCAAGACGCGCCTGCTCCTCGACGCACTGGCCGGGACCGGTCGCCTCCGCCGGATCGTGGCGTTCGACGTGAGCGAGCCGACCGTCGGGCAGGCCACCGCCGAGCTGGCCGCGGAGTACCCCAGCGCCGAGGTGGTCGGCGTGGTGGGCGACTTTCTCGTCCATCTCGGGCTGCTGCCGGCCGGGGGACGCCGCCTGATGGTGTTCCTCGGCAGCACCATCGGCAACCTGGAACCGTTGGAGCGCAAGCGCTTTCTGGCCGAGCTGTCCTCGGGCATGCGCCCGGGTGACGCCCTGCTGCTGGGTACCGACCTGGTCAAGGCCCCGGCCCGCCTGCGGGCCGCCTACGACGACGAGGCAGGCGTGACGGCCGCCTTCAACACCAACGTGCTGGCCGTGGTGAACCGTGAGCTGGGCGCCGACTTCGACCTCGTGCAGTTCGCCCATGTCGCCCGATGGGACCCGGACGAGGAGTGGATGCAGATGAGTGTGCGCAGCCGTCGGGCCCAGACCGTGGCGGTGCCGGGGGCCGGCCTGGAGGTCACGTTGGCTCGCGGTGAGGAGATCCGGACCGAGATCAGCGCCAAGTTCACCCGCGCCCGGGTCGAGGCCGAGCTGGCCGGGGCGGGCCTGGACCTGGTGCGGTGGTGGACCGACCAGGCCGGCGACTTCGCCGTGTCGCTCTCCTTCAGCCGCTAGACAGCTCGCTTCGCTCGACGCAGCTGCCTAGAGCTCGCGGCGGCGCACGACCCGTCGGGACCGCGGGGCCGGACCGGCGTCGTGCCATTCCTCCTCGACGATCTCCTCGCCGAGGCTCGCCCGCGGCCGCCGCTCGACTACCGGACTGCGCTCGTAGATCACCCGTTGACGGGGACCGCCCCAGTTACCGCGCGACCAAGCGCCGGCTGCAGCCACGAGCACCATGAGCAGGGCCAGGATGATGAAGAAGCCGATCATGGTGCCGCCTGTTCCCCCTGGCCCGAGCGAGGAAACGGCTCTGCACAACGGGTTTGGCGCGTCCGCCACCCGGGCACGGGCCTTTTCACTGAACGTGCCACCAAACGAGTCACCGAACGAGAGGAGGCGGCGATGTACATCGGAATCGGAACCCTGATCCTGATCATCCTGTTGGTCCTGGTCCTCACCTGATCCGGTCAACCGGGTCCACCGGGGAGGCGGGCGGGTCGATCGCACCGGCTGGCGGGACGGCCGGGAAGATGTGGTCCTGGTAGAAGCGGAAGAACCCCTCCTGGTCGGGGCCCACCTGGTGGACGTAGACCTCAGTGAACCCGGCGGCGGCGAACGCGGCGATCGCGTCGAGGTGTCGCGCCGGGTCCGGACCGCACACCACTGATGCGGCGACGTCCTCGGGCCCCACCAGTTCGGCCGCACGCGCGTAGTCGGCCGGGCGGGCCAATTCGCTCAGCAGAGCCCCTGGCATCCCGCCGATCGGCCACAGTCGGTGGGCGGTCCGACGGGCCTCGTCCTCGCTCGCCGCCCAGCAGACATGGATCTGACCGGCGCGGGGCTTGCCGGCCCCGCCCATCCCCTCGAAGGTGTCGATGTGCCGCGCCGACGGGGCGACGCCGAGAAAGCCGTCGGCCAGCCGGCCGGCCAGCGCCGCGCCGGCCTTGGACGAGCCGGCCAGGTAGAGAGGCGGTGGCGTCTCGGGGCGGGTGAACAGGCGGGCGTGCTCGACGCGGTGGTGCGGCCCGGTTCTGGTGACCTCGTCACCGGCCAGCAGGTCGCGGATGATCGCCACCCCTTCCTCCAGCATCTCCCGGCGCTCGGTGGCCGGCGGCCACCGCCGGCCGACCACCTGCTCGTTGAGTCGCTCACCGGTACCGAGCCCGAGGAAGAACCGGCCCTCCAGCATGACGGCCGCGGTGGCCGCCGCCTGTGCCACCACGACCGGGTGCATCCGCAGGATGGGCGCCGTGACGCCCGTGCCGATCCGCAGCGTGGTGGTGACCTGTGCGATGCCGCCCAGGACGGTCCACACGAACGGCGACTGGCCCTGCACCGGGACCCAGGGATGGAAATGGTCCGAGATCATGGCCGACGGAAAGCCGACCGCCTCGGCCCGGGCCGCCAGCGTGACCAACTCACGTGGTCCGTGCTCCTCGCTGGAGAGCCAGTAGCCCAGGCTGAGACAGCTCATCCGCGGCCGGTGGGCGGGGGCGCCGCCGCCCGCACCGTGGCCGCGTCGGTCACACCGACGAGCCGGCCGTCGAGGGTGGTGACGACGAAGTAGGCCTGGGGATGGCGCTTCAGGCGCTCGGCCGCCTCGGCCGCCGGCACGTGGGGCCGGTAGGTGCTCGGGCCCTCCTGCATCACCTCGACCACCGGGCGGGCCGCGTCCAGGTCGAGGGCCTCGGCCCGGACCAGGCCGAGCACGACGCGGCGCTCGTCGATCACCAGGCAATAGGGTGGACCGCCGGCCGGCGCCCGCACCGCGCCCACGGTGTCGTCCAAGCCGCAGGTGGCCACCTTCGGGTCGGCCAGGCTGCCCAGGGTCGGGCCGTCGGCCAGCGCGCCCTCCCAGGGCAGCCCCGCCCCCATCCAGTCCATCTTCGATCCGACGTAGTCGTAGACCTCGCCGAACCCCAGCCGTTCGAGCCGCGCCGCGGCTCGAGGGCTCATGTCTCAGAGCGAGTCGTAGCAGTAGGCCACCACGGGCCGACCTCGGTCGAGCCGCTCGTCGGCCAGTTCGGGGAGGCGGGCCAGCGGGATGTGTACCGCGTCGGCCAGGTGTGACGCCTCCCACTCGCCGGCGCCCATGACGTCCACGACCTGGGCGCCGCCGGCCATCAGGCGCTGCACCTCGTAGCGGTCGACCTCGGTGGCCATCGGCACCTCCCTGTCGGGAGTCGGTCCTGCCCCGTAGGGCCACCGTCGCAACGTCAGCCCGCGCTCCGTCGCATCCAGGTGGGCCGCCCGGGTCTCGATCCCGGCACCTTGGGATTAAAAGTCCCCTGCTCTTCCGGATGAGCTAGCGGCCCCGCGGGAGCCTATGGCCGCGGCCGGGGGTGCCACCGGTGACTTGTAGAGTCGCACCCGATGGAGACCGAGGCGGCCCGCGACCATCTGGAGCAGGAGCGCATCCGGCTGCAGTCCCTCCGCGACGACTTCCACACCGACGGCCTCACCCGGGAGTCCGAGGAGGCCAGCCTCTCCGAGCTGTCGTCGGTGGACCAGCACCAGGCCGACGTCGGCACCGAGACGTTCAACCGGGAGCGCGACCTGTCCATCCTGGAGCGGGTGGAGGCGGAGCTCGACGACGTGCAGCACGCCCTCCGCCGCCTTGACGACGGCACCTACGGCACGTGCGAGGCCTGCGGCCGCGCCATCGACGACGGGCGCCTCGAGGTGCTGCCGGCGGCCCGCTTCTGCCTCGACGACCAGTCCAAGGCCGAGCGGGAGTCGCGAGCCGCGGGCGACCCCGCCAGTGGGGCATAGCTCCGGCTCGTGCGCAAGGCGACCGCCCTGGCCACCCTGGCCGGGCTCACCGCAGCCGGCGCCGGGGCGGGCGTGGCCGTGGCCCGCCGGGACGCCGACCGGCGCCTGCGCTGGGAGCGCCAGGCCCGGGTCTGGCGCCTCACCGCCCGGAGGGGGGCGCACTTCGCCCGGGTGAAGGTGCGCGGGCGGCGGGCCACCGAGGAGGAGCGGGCCAGACTCGAGGAGCAGTTCGCCATCCGGACGGCCGAGGACGTGGCCCAGGTTCTCGGCGGGATGAAGGGCGCCATCATGAAGGCCGGGCAGATGATCTCGTTCATCGCCGACGGCCTGCCGCCGGAGGCCAAGGCGGCGCTGGCCACCCTGCAGGCCGACGTGGCCCCCATGGCGCCGAGCCTGGCCGAGGGCGTGATCGCCGAGGAGTTGGGCGCGCCGCCGGAGCGGCTGTTCCTCGACTGGGATCCCGTCCCCGTGGCCGCCGCGTCCATCGGCCAGGTCCACCGCGCCGTGATGGCGGACGGGCGCATCGTCGCCGTCAAGGTCCAGTACCCCGGTGTCGACAGGGCCATCAAGAGCGACCTCGACAACGCCGAGGTCCTCTACGGGCTGTTCGCCTCGATGGCGCTGAAGGGCCTCGACGTCAAGGCGCTGGTCGACGAGCTGCGGGCCCGGATGGCCGACGAGCTGGACTACCGGCACGAGGCGTCGTGCCAGTCCGAGTTCGCCCGCATCTACGCCGGCCACCCGTTCATCTCCGTGCCGGCGGTCGTCCCCGAGCGCAGCGCCCGCCGGGTGCTCACCAGCGAGTGGGTCGACGGCATGCGGTGGGAGCAGTTCCTGGCCAGCGCCGACCAGGCTGCGAAGAACCGCGCCGGCGAGGTGCTCATGCGCTTCGCCCAGGGGTCGATCCACCGCCACGGCGTGTTCAACGGCGACCCGCACCCGGGCAACTACCGCCTGCATCCCGACGGCTCGGTCACCTTCTTGGACTTCGGGCTGGTGAAGCGCTGGTCGCCGGGCGAGTTCGACCAGCTCAGCCCGGTGCTCGACGCCATCTTGGACAGCGACGCCGATGCCCTGGTCCGCACGTCGGTCGCCGCCGGCTTCATGCCGGCCAACCACGGCTTCGACCCGGCGTTCGTCTTCGAGTACGTCCGCGGCCCGTACGAGCCGTTCCTGGCCGACTCGTTCACCTACACCCGTGAATGGACCGGCAAGGCGCTGCAGACCGTCATCGACCTGCAGGGCCGGTACGGCGAGCTGATCAAGAAGCTCAACATGCCCACGTCCTACGTGATCCTCGACCGCGTGGTCTGGGGCGTGAGCGCGCTGCTCAGCCGCCTGGAGGCCGAGGGCAACTGGCGCGCCATCCTGGCCGAGTACCGCAAGGGGGCGCCCCCGTCCACCGAGCTGGGCCGGCTGGAGGCCGAGTGGGCAGGGTCCGCACCGGCCGGGCGGTAACCCGCTACGTGCGGATGTACGTGGCGCCGCCCCGGTACCGGCGGGCGCGGCGCCTCGTCCTCACCACCGCCGACGGCGTGCGCCTCAACGCCTGGCGCCTGGACGGCCCACCCGACGCCCCCTGCACCGTGGTGGTCGTGCACGGGTTCGTGAACTCGTCGCGGTCGCCGGCCGTCCACGCCTTCGCCTCCCGCCTGTCGGCGCGTGTGCACGTCGTCGTCCCCGACATGCGCGGCCACGGGCGGTCCGGGGGCCGGTGCTCGATGGGACGCCACGAGCCACTCGACGTCGCCGCCGCGGTGGCCGCGGCCCGCCCGGACGTGCCGGTGGTGACCGTCGGCACCAGCCTGGGCGGTGCCGCCGTCCTCCTGCACGCGGGGACGGCGGGCGGGGTGGCCGGGGTCGTGGCGGTGAGCGCCCCGGCGCGGGGCGACCTGGACCGGGTCGGCAGCCACCGGGTACGCCGCTGGGTGAGCGGGCCGGCGGCCCGGGTGGCGCTGGCCGTCCTGCTGCGCACCCGGGTCGGCCCCGACTGCGTCTACCTGCCGGAGGCGGGCGAGGTGGTGGCCGCCATCGCGCCGGCCTTCACCCTGGTCGTGCACGACCCGGAGGACTGGTACTTCGGGCCGGACCACGCCGAGGCCATCTTCGAATGGGCCGGCGAGCCCAAGGACCTGTGGTGGTACCACGGCGCCGGGCACGGCACCGACCTGCTCACCCCGGCGTTCGCCGACCGCCTGCTGGCCGAGCTGGACCGGCGCCTCGCTCCGCCCGCCACGCCGTGATCAGCTCGGACCGCCAGAACAGGGCGGCACCGAGCGACAGTCCGCCGACGGCCACGCCGGCCACCGATACGGCCTCGGAGCTGATCGCCACGCCGACCAGCAGCACGACGGCTCCGACCGCACCCAGCACGCACGCCACGACCAACGGGCGGGGCGTCGGCGGCTTGGCCGGCGCGGTCGGCTCGGTCGGCTCGGTCGGCTCGGTCACTGGTCGTCGGCGTCGATGCCCTTGGCCTGCAGGTAGCCGCGGGCCCGTTCGGCGCGCGGGTACCGGTTCACCAGCGCCCAGAAGTCGGGCCCGTGGTTGGGTACCTGCAGGTGGGCCAGCTCGTGGACGATGACGTAGTCGACCACCCACGGAGGGAACCCGGCCAGGCGGGTGGACAGCCGGACGGTCCCGTCGCCCGGCGTGCATGACCCCCACCGCCACTGCTGGTTGTCGACCCACCGGACCGACGCCGGCAGGGGCAGGTCGTGGCGGGCGGCGAGGACGCTGGCGCGGGTGGCGATGTCCAGCCGGTCGGCGACGGTCCGGCGCTCGATGCGGCGGACCATGGAGGCCACGGCTCGCCGCTCGTCCTCGCCGGTCATCCACGACGGGATGGACACCTGCAGCACGTTCCCGACTTGGCGCGCCGCCACCGTCTTGCGGCGCTTGGCGCTCCTCACCACCTCGACCTCCACGTCGCTGACGGTACCGGCTCGGCGGTCAGACGGGGTCGAGGGCCGGGAGGGCGACGGCCGGGCCGAGGACGGGCCCGGTGCCGCCCAGCTCGACCCAGCGGCCGCAGAGGTTGTCGAGCACGCAGGGGTCGCCGCCTTGGCGCCGCTCCAGGGCGCGGATGACCCCGCCGTGGGTGACGACGAGCACGTGGCCGCCACCGGCCCCGGCCAGGGCGGCCAGGGCGGGCAGGACCCGACCGAGGATCGACGGGTCGGCCTCACCGCCCGGCGTGGCCTGGAGCCGCCGCTCCCGCCACGCCGTCAACTCCGCCGGCCAGCGCCGCCCGATCTCGTGGGTGGTGAGACCGGTCCACGTCCCCACGTCCCGCTCGCGAAAGGCGCGGTCGACCTCGACAGGGCCCAGGCCGAGGCCGGCGGCGACGATCTCGGCGGTGTGCCGCGCCCGCGCCAGGTCCGAGCACACCACCTGGCCGAAGCGGTCGTCGCCTGCCGCGAGCCACCGCGCCGCCGCGTCGGCCTGGCGCCGGCCCAGGTCGGACAGCGGCGGGTCCGCCCACCCCTGCCACCGGTGCTCGGCGTTCCAGGTCGACTGGCCGTGGCGGAGCAGCAGCACCATGGGCACGACCCGTGAGGCTAGGCCAGGCCCGCCCGGCGGGCGGCGGCGCTACCGTCGCGGCGATGCCGCACTCGAGCCCGGGCGTGGGCACCGTCACGGGGGAGCGCGTGTCCACCGTCGATGCGGCCGGCGCGCTCGCCTACGCCGCGGCGACCAACGACGACGGGGCCCGCTATGCCGACGGTCGCCTGGCGCCGCCGGTCTTCGCCGTGGTGGCCACGTGGCCGTCGCTGTCGGCCGCGTTGGCCGACGCCCTCCCGGCCGGGGCGCTGGCGATGGTCGTGCACTACGAGCAGGACATGCACTTCGCCCGGGCTCTGTCGCCCGGCCGCATCCTGGCCACCCGCCATCAGCCCTTCAACGTCCGGCCCGGCCGGACGGGCACCCGCTACACCGTCCACCTGGCCAGCCGGGACGCGGCCGGCGGCGAGCCGGTGCTGGACCAGTACGCGACGATGTTCGTCCGCGGCCTCACCGGCGGCGACGCCGCCGGCCCTGACGCCCCCGACCACGGCTTCCCGCCCCCGGCCCGCGCCACGCCGGTCGGGCAGCACACGATGGTCGTGGACGAGGACCAGACCACCCGCTACCGCGACATCTCCGGTGACGCCAACCCGATCCACGTCGACGACGACGCCGCCCGCCGGGTCGGGCTCCCCGGGCGGATCGTCCACGGCCTGTGCACCATGGCCATGGCCGGGCGATCGGTGCTGGCCGTGGTCGGCGGCGGCGATCCCGCCGGCCTCCGTCGCCTGGCCGTGCGCTTCGCCGACATCGTCCGGCCCGGCGACGAGCTGACCACCACCGTCTACGACGGCGGCGTGGCCGGCGGCCGGCGCATCCACCCGTTCGAGACGCATGTCGGCGGCCGGCTGGTCGTCTCGCACGGCCGGGCCGAGCTCGGATAGCCGGTGGCTGTCCTGCGGCTCTTCGCCGCGGCCCGCGAAGCGGCCGGCACCGGCTCCGAGCCGGTGCCCGGGGCCACGGTCGGCGACGTCCTGGCCGAGGCCCGCTCCCGCTTCGGGGACCGCTTCGCCGCGGTCCTGGCCGGCAGCCGCGTCTGGGTCAACGGGCAACCGGCGGTCGACGGCGATCCGGTGGGCGACGGCGACGAGGTGGCGGTCCTGCCGCCGGTGTCGGGCGGGTCGGGCTGACGGTGGCGGCCCGCTGGTCCCTGCGTGCCGGGCCCGACCCGCTGTGGCGGTGGCGCGACCTCGCCGTCGTGCCCGGGGTGGTCGGCCCCCACGCCCGCCTCGGCGTGGTCTGGGCCGGGCTGGTCTGCGTCGCCCTCGCCGCCGGCCCGTTGGCCATGGCGGGACTGCTGGCGCCGGTGGCCGCGCTGGCTGCGTTGCAGGCCGCCCGCTCCTGGCGCCGGCTGGCGCGCCGGGCCGCCGCGCCACTGGCCGCCACTGCCGCCGCCGCCATCGTCGTGGCGTCCGCGGCCGGGCCCGCCGTCGTCGCGGCGACCGCCGCCGCGGTCCTCGTCGTCCTGCTGGCCGCCACGCTGGTCGGCGCGCTGGCGGCGCGCAAGGAGCGCCGCGCCGACCCGGTGTTGACGGCCGGCGTGGCCCTGTTGACTGGGCTGGCCGCCGGCTCCCCGGTGCTGTTGCGGCGCGACAGCCTGGTCCTGGCGCTGGTGCTGGTCGCGTTCGCCGCGGTCCACGACGCGGCCGCCTACATCGTCGGCACCGGCGCCCAGCACGCGTGGGAGGGCCCGATCGCCGCCATGCTCAGCATCGGCGCCGTCACCCTGGCCGTGGCCGCAATCCTGGTACCGCCTTTTCGCGGCGCCAGCCCCTGGGTGCTCGGTGCGGTGGCCGCGGTCGCCGCGCCTCTCGGACCAATGCTCGGGTCGGTGTTGCTGGGCAACCGGCGGGCGCGGGCGCCCGCCCTCCGCCGGCTCGACTCGCTGCTCGTCCTCGGCCCGGTGTGGGCGCTCACCGCCTCCCTGCTGCTGCCGTAGCCACAACCGAATCGGTTGGGGCGGGCGGTCGAGCCGGCGTTTGCGACGACTGGGCCGGTGGGAACTCTTGCCGACACGTCGGGGCCGGTCCACGGCCCGACCGACGATCTCAGGAGGCACTCAGATGATCGGATTTCTCCTCTACCTCGCACTCCTCGGCATCGTCGCCGGCTTCGTCGCCCGGGCCCTCGTACCGGGCCGCGATCCCATCGGCTTCGGCGGCACCGTCCTGCTCGGAATCGTCGGTTCGTTCGTTGGGGGGTTCCTCGGCGACGTGCTGTTCCGCACTGACGCCGAGGACGCCGGCCTGCGCCCCTCGGGCGTGATCGGATCGATCATCGGTGCGGTCATCGCGCTGCTCGTCTACAACGCCGCCACCCGCCGCAACCGCCGCGGCCTGCGCGTCTGAGGCATGGCTGACGGTCCCCTGGACCCGCCCGTTCCGGTCCGCAAAACGCCACCGTTTCCGACCTGGTTTGCCGACCAGAACGGGCGGTCGAGCCCCGGGGTGACCCTCAGAAGAGCAGCTCCCACAGGAGCACGTAGAAGGCCCACAGCCCGAACCCGGCGATCACGGCCGAGCGGTGGTTCTCCAGGAACTGCTTGGTCGGCCCGGGGGCGGTGCCGCCGATCTTGCCCAGCGCGTTCAGCTCGAAGGCCACCACGATCACCAGCGTGATCGCCCAGTAGGCGCCGCGGGTGCCGCCGGCGGGGGTGATGTCGTAGCGGAACGACAGGTGGCTGGTCACCCCCATGAACCAGAGCATGGCGATGGAGAAGAACGTGTTCGTGCGGGACGCCAGGAACGCCTTGCGGGCCGCGCCCGCCGCCGCGGGGTCGGCCTCGCCGCCGCCCACCACGCGCTGGGCGGACGCGACGACGACGCGCTGGTTCGGCCAGATCACCATCCAGACGTTCATGAACATGGCCAGCGCCAGCAGGATGCCGGTGGAGATGCTGATGCCGGGGATCGTCTTGAAGTACTCACCACCGGTGAGGTTCTCCTGGAACCCCAGGATCATCAGACCGGTGAGCAGTGTGAGCACGGCGCCGTAGCGGAACCACCACAGGGCGCGGGGGACGAGCTTGGCCACCGCATCGGTGCGTGACGAGGCGTCCAGCTCGGCGAACGACGGCACCTGCACGAAGTTGAAGTAGTAGAGCAGCCCGATCCAGGTGATGCCGGCGAGGTAGTGCCCCCACCGGGAGAGCATCTCGCCGCCGGCCTGGCTGAAGATCTCCACGTCAGGCCTTGGTCTGCCAGAAGATCGCCGAGATCGCCTCGATCTGGTCCAGCAGGCTCTGGGCCACCGCCGCGTCGGTGGAGCCCTTGCACTGGCCGGCCGTCTTGGTGGCGTTCCAGAACAGCTCGTGCAGGTTCGGGTACTGCTCGAGGTGCGGGGGCTTGAAGTAGTCGGTCCACAGCACCCACAGGTGGTGCTTCACCAGGTCGGCCCGCTCCTCCTTGACGACCAGGCTGCGGGCCCGGAAGGCCTCGTCCTCGGAGGCGTTGTACTTGTCGATGATGGCCTTGACCGACTCGGCCTCCACGCGGGCCTGGGCCGGGTCGTAGATGCCGCAGGGCAGATCGCAGTGGGCGCTGACCACGGCCGGTGCCCGGCGCCGGTCGGCGAGGGCCAAGAGGGAGGGCAGGATGCGCATGGTGGTGGGCTCCTTGTGGCGGGAGGGCAGTTGAGGCTTTCTACCCTGTCACTTCTGGCCGGTGCCGCGCTCGCGCTGTCCCGCCTCGTCGAGCGGGTCCAGGTGACCGGCGAGAGCATGCGCCCCGCACTGTTTCCCGGCGACCGGCTGGTGGTGGTGCGCGGGCTCCGGCCCCGGGTCGGCGACATCGTCACGGCCGCCGATCCCCGCCGGCCCGACCGCGTCGTGGTGAAGCGGGTGGCCGAGGTGAACGCCGCCGGCGTGGTCATCCTCGGGGACGACCCGTCCACCAGCACCGACTCCCGCCACTTCGGCCCCGTCCCCCGCGCCCGCGGCCGCGCCGTGTACCGCTACGCCCCCGCCGCCGCGGCCACCCGCCTGAATAGGTCCAGGTGGGGGGTACGCTCGACGTGATGCCCGACTCGACCGCGGAGCTCGACCGCCTGCTGTCCGACGGGTTCGTCGAGGGCCTGGCCGAGGCACCCCTGGACGACGTGCGGGCCAGGCGCGCCGAGTGCCAGCAGGTGGAGGTGCAGCTCTCCTACCTGCGCCGCCTGGTCCAGGGCCGGCTCGACATCGTGCGGGCCGACGTGCGCCGGCGGTCCGAGGGCGGGCCGGCCGGGCCGGCCCCGTTGATCGAGAAGCTCCCGCGCATCCTGGCCGGCCCCGCCCGCCCGCCGGGGCCCGGCCGCCTGCCGACCGGTCTCGAACCCGAGGGCAACCACCGCCTCCTCACGGCCGACCTCGACCGCATCATCGAGGCGGACCGGCTGGCCCGCGTGGGGGACCTCTCCGACACCGAGGTGGCGTCGGTGGCCGAGGAGCTGGGTGCGCTGGAGCGGAGCGTCTCGTCCCGGCGCCGTGCCCTCCACGCCCGCCTCGACGCCATCCAGGCCGAGATCGTGCGCCGGTACCGCTCCGGCGAGGTGACAGTCGACTCGCTGTTCCCGTGACGGTCGCCTGAGGTGCGGTCCCTCGCGGTGCTGTCGATGCACACCTCGCCGCTGGCCCAGCCGGGACTGGGGGACAGCGGCGGCCTGAACGTCTACGTCCGCCAGCTCACCGCCGCGCTGGCCCGGGGGGGCACCGCCTGCGAGGTGTACACCCGGGCGTCGTCGCCGGCCCAGCCCGCCGTCGTCCAGGTCGAGCCCGGCGTGCGGGTCCACCACGTGGTCGCCGGGCCGCTGGCCGAGGTGGCCAAGGAGGCGCTGCCCGGCATCGTCCCCGAGTTCACCGATGCCGTCCTGGGCCGTATGGGCGCGGGCCACCCCGCCGACGCCATCCACGCCAACTACTGGCTGTCGGGCGTCGCCGGCCACGCCCTGAAGCACACCCTCGGCCTGCCGCTGCTGACGACCTTCCACACCCTGGCCGCCCTGAAGGCGGGCGGCGATGCCGAGCCGCCGTACCGGCGCCGCGCCGAAGCCGAGGTGCTCGGGTGTTCGGACGCCGTGCTCGCCTCGTGCCGGGTCGAGGCGGAGCAGATCGCCGGTGTCGAGGGCGCCGACGCGTCGCGGGTCGAGATCGTGGCGCCCGGGGTCGACCGGGCGTTCTTCTCGCCCGGCGACCGGGCCCAGGCTCGCCGGGCCGTCGGCCTGCCGGCCGGGGTCCCGCTGGTCCTGTTCGTCGGGCGGGTCCAGCCGCTGAAGGGCGTGGCGCTCGCCGTGCGCTCGCTGGCCGCGCTCACCAGCCTGCCCACCGCGGTGCTCGTGGTCGTCGGTGGGCCGAGCGGGGCCGAGGGCTCCGCCGAGATGGCCCGGGTGCGCCGCCTGGTGACCGACCTCGGCCTGACCGGTCGCGTGATCTTCGTCGACCCCCAGCCCCACCACCTGCTGTCCACCTACTACCGGGCGGCCGACGTGGCCATGGTGCCGAGCCGGTCGGAGTCCTTCGGGCTGGTCGCCCTGGAGGCGGCCGCCTGCGGCACGCCGGTGGTGGCCGCCGCCGTGGGCGGCCTGCTGACGCTGGTGGACCACGGGCGGACCGGCTTCCTGGTGGACGGGCGCGACCCCGCCGACTTCGCCGCGTACGCGGCCGAGGTGCTCCACCACCCGGCCCTGGCGGCCGAGATGGCGGCCCGGGCGTCGCACCGTGCCGGCGCCTACACCTGGGCCCGGACGGCCGACGCCGTGCGCGCCCTCGGCGCCCGGCTGAGCGCCCGCTCGCTCGTCGAGTGCCGCTGAGCAGGGCCGACTCGCACGCACCCGCTGAGGTCTTGTCCGGCCCGGGCGGCGGCGGTACGGTGAGCCCCGCCAGCGGGCCCGAGGGGCGGAACGGCGTCATTCGTTCGGGGAAGTGCGAATGACGCCGGGAGGTTCCTCGGGCCCCGGCGCGTCACGGCCGCCGTTGGCGCTGGTCGTCAGCATCACCCTCACCGGCATCATGGGCAACGTCCTGATCGTGCCGGTGCTGCCGGACATCGCCGCCGACCTCGGGGTGGCGCCCTCCCGGCAGGGCCTGTTGCTGGCCGTGGCCACCGCTCCCGGGATCCTCCTGGCGCCCCTCATCGGTTTCCTCGCCGATCGTTTCGGTCGTCGGGCCGTGGTGGTGCCGTGCCTGGTCCTGTTCGGCGTGGCCGGCGGCGCCGGCGGGCTGGCGCCCAACTTCGGCGTGCTGCTCGCGCTGCGCCTGCTGCAGGGCGCGGGCTCGGCCGGCCTCATCAACATCGCCATCGTCATCATCACCGACCACTGGCACGGCGCCGACCGGGCCCGGATGATCGGGCGAAACGCGGCGGCGCTGACCGCGTCGCTGGTTGTCTTTCCACCTCTCGGCGGCCTGCTGGCCGAGGTCGGCGGATGGCGGGCCACCTTCGTCCCCTACTGGATCGGCGTGGTCACCGCCGGCGCCGTCCTCGCCCGCCTGCCGGGTGGCCCGGCACGACCGACCGAGGGCCTGGCCAGCCAGCTCCGGGCCACCGCGCCAGTGCTGCGGTCGCGCGCGCTTCTGGCGCCGATGGTGCTGGCCTGTGGCGTGTTCGTCATCATCTTCGCCGTGCTGGCCGCCGCGCCGGGTTACCTGGACGCCACCTTCGGCCTCGGCGCCTCGGCTCGCGGCCTGCTGCTCGGGCTACCCGCCGTCACCTCGACGGTCGCCGCGCTGTGCCTCGGGCGGCTCAGCCCCCGCTTCGGTCCCCGGCGGCTCGTCGTCGCCGGGCTGCTGCTGTTCGCCGTTGGGCTCGGCCTGGTCGGCGCCGCGCCGGCCCTCGTCGTGGTCGGTGGCGGGCTGCTGGTCTACGGCCTGGGCGAGGGACTGCTCATCGCCACGCTCCAGGACACCGCCGCCGGTCTGGCCCCGCCGGACCGGCGCGGCACTGTCGTGGCGACGTGGGTCGGCTTCGCCCGGGCCGGCCAGACCGCCGGCCCCGTGCTCGCCGGCGCCGGCGCCGGCATCGCCGGCATCGGCGCACGGGCCACCTTCGGGGCCGTCGCCTCGCTGGCCGTCGTCCTGGCCGCGCTGGCCGGACGCCTGCGCGTCACCGACCGGGCCGCGTTCGCCGCGCCGACGACTGCAGTATGCAGGCAATGATGCTAAAGTGCAGGCATGGGTGTTGCCATCACCGTACGGAACGTGCCCACCGAGGTCAGGGACGAGTTGGCGGCGCGTGCGGCCCGGGGCGGGCAGTCCCTCCAGGAGTACCTGCGGAGCTTCCTTGTCGACTCGGTGGCCAAGCCGACTGCGGCCGACGTCCTCGCGCGGGCCCGAGCCCGGGTGTCGGCCACCGGCGCCCGGGTCGACGTCGAGGCCACCCTGGCGGCCAGGGACGCCGACCGGCGGTGACGAACGGCGTCACGTGCGACGCGTCGGTGCTGGTGGCCATGCTCGTCGACGGCGGTCCTGGCGGACAGTGGGCGACGAGCGCATTGCGGCAGGCGGGCGCACTCCTCGCCCCGCACCTGGCGGTGTTCGAGGCCGCCAACATCCTCCGCCGCCACCAACTGGCCGGCCTGGTCACCCCTGAGCAGGCCGCGCAGGCGCATGCCGACCTTCTCGACCTGCCCATCGAACTCTGGCCCTACGACGTGCTGGCCCGGCGTAGCTGGGAACTCCGCGAGAACCTGTCGATCTATGACGCGTCGTACGTCGCCCTGGCCGAACTCACGAACACCCCGCTGGCGACGCTCGACGCCCGGATCGCGGGAGCACCGGGCATCGGCTGCGTGATCGCCAGCCCGTAGCCACGAATCGGGCAAACCCCCCGGAGCCGCCGGGAGGCGCCCGCCGGGCCCGTCCGGCCGCTACGGTGTGCGGCGGCCGCCCGAGGGCCGACCGGGGGTGAAGACCGTCCGAACGTCGAGATCGTTCCGCCTGCTGCTGGCCGCCATGGCGCTGACCATGGTGGCGACGGCCCAACCCGCCGCGGCACGGGAGTCGCTGGCCGCCACGCGGCGCAAGCAGGAGGAGGTACGCCAGAAGCGGGCGCAGCTGGCGGCCAAGCTCAACACCCTTCGGGCCTCCGACGCGCAGCTGTCGGCCGCGGTCCGGGTGCTGGACCGCCAGGTGGCCGCCGAGCTGGCCAAGTCGGGCGACGCCCGCCAGGCCGTGCTGGCTGCGGAGGCCGCCGTCGCCGAGGCCGAGGTCCGCATCGCGGGGACCGAGGCGCAGCTGACCGGGATGCGCCAGGCCGTGGTCAGCCGGGCCGTGTCGGCCTACATCCGCCCGCAGGAGGAGATGATCACCACCGTCCTGGGCGCCGCCGACTTCGCCGAGGCGAGCCGCCGCAGCTCGCTGCTGGCCCAGGTCACCAACCGCGACCGCGACGTGATCGACCAGCTGCGGTCGCTGCGCCAGGACCTGGGCGACGAGCAGGTCGCCGCGTCCCGGGCCCGGGACGTCGCCGCCGAGCGCCGGCTCGTGGTCAACACCCGCCTGGCCGAGCTCGAGCGGGTGCGCAAGGAGAAGCAGGTCCTCGTGGACGCCCTGGACAGGCGCATCGCCGAGTACCAGGCCCTGGCCGACGAGGTGGCCCGCCAGGAGGCCGGCCTGGTCGCGCTCATCCGCTCCCGGGAGCGGTCCGCGCTGGACACCGCCCTGGGCGCCGTCTCGCGGTCCGGCCTGGTGTGGCCGGTGCGGGGCACGCTGACGTCCTCGTTCGGTCCGCGCTGGGGGCGCCAGCACGCCGGCATCGACGTCGGGGCTCGCACGGGCACGCCCATCAAGGCGGCCAAGGCCGGCGAGGTCATCTTCGCCGGCGTCTACAGCGGCTACGGCAAGTGCGTCATCATCGACCACGGCGGTGGTCTCACCACCCTGTACGCGCACCAGAGCCGCCTGGCCACCTCCGAGGGCGCCCGCGTCGGCCAGGGCGAGCTGATCGGCTACGTCGGCTCCACCGGGCAGTCCACCGGGCCGCACCTGCACTTCGAGACGAGGGTCAACGGCACACCCCAGAACCCGCGTCGCTTCCTTCCGTGACCGTGCAACCTCGACGGCAGGGTTAGCGTCCCGTGCCCGTCCGGCTGGTCGTGGTGGGAGGGGGCCGGATGGGCGAGGCCCTGGTGTCGGGCCTGCTGGCCGCCCGGTGGTGCGCCCCCGGCGAGGTGGTGGTGGCCGAGGCCAGCGCGCCGCGGCGCGCCGAGCTGGCCGGCCGCCTGGACCAGGTGGCCACCACGGCGGCGCCGGTGGCCGCCGACGGGGCCGTGATCGCCGTGAAGCCGGGCGACGTCGCCGGCGCGTGCCGGGCGGTCGCCGCCGCCGGTGCCGGCCGGGTCCTGTCGATCGCCGCCGGCGTCCGCCTCGACGCGCTGCAGCGCTGGCTGGGCCCCGAGGTGGCGGTGGTCCGGGCCATGCCGAACACCCCGGCCCTGGTCGGTGCCGGGGCGTCGGCCATCGCCGGCGGGGCGGCCAGCGGGCCCGCGGACCTGGACTGGGCCGAGTCGGTGCTGGCCTCGGTGGGGCTGGTGGTGCGGGTGGCGGAGGCCCAGCTGGACGCCGTGACCGGGTTGTCGGGTTCGGGGCCGGCCTACGTCTTCCTGGTGGCCGAGGCCCTGACCGAGGCGGGTGTCCTGGCCGGCCTGGGGCGGGAGGTGA
>Ga0187892_10003339_pt1 | contig 29543 bp, 23 predicted proteins | sample MA1701073metaG_FD_139345 | JGI IMG/M metagenome (GOLD analysis project Ga0187892, IMG submission 139345) | Bio-ooze microbial communities from a basaltic lava cave in the Kipuka Kanohina Cave System on the Island of Hawaii, USA - MA170107-3 metaG ... | reverse complement strand
TTGGGTGATAATGGTTCATGAAGTACAGCGTGGTTTATTCGCACTAAATTAAACGCTGCTCAAAGGAGGCAAGTTTTTTCGGTAGGGAAAATAATTCTGGCGCGCTAGCGCCTTAGTTCAACAGTTTTTCCAGCGGACGGCGAAGCCGAGCATGAATTTCATGATCGGGTAACTCCAACGTCTGTCCTTCGATCAAGCTTCGTCTTCTGCTTCGCCGCCGCTGAAAATCGTGTTAGCCGCGCTCTAAGTTCGAAAAAGGAAGTTATGGCAATTCAGAAAGTTTGGATGCAAATTGGGACGGGGTTCGCGGTGCGCCGAAAGGTGGGTGGGGCATTCACGGCGAGTTCGTGGTGCGGCGAAGTTTCGGTTGTCAATTCAAAGTTAAGCGTTTCTGTCGAAACGCTAAGTTTTATTGGACTTAACAAATCACAACAGGTAAGAAAGGAGATTTATTGCTATGACGACCAGCATAAAACGCTATTCTCTTGTTGTTCTGCTGACGCTCGGAACTCTGGCAAATGCTTTGGGCCAAGGGAAAACGGCCCCCGCAATCATGGCCTGGGCGGACTCGCTCAAAGGCCAGGAGCGATGGCTCAAAGTTGATGTTTTGAAATTGGTGGATTCCGGCAACAGCAAGGACCCCACGAATATCGACATGAAAGGTCACGTTTACTATCGAGCGGCCATCGCGGGTGAAGTAACGAGTGTAACTCAAACCACAACAATTGAAGACTTCGAAGAAGCGGCAAGAGTGATGTACGACAGAGCGGCAATAAAAGGAGACAAGCCCGGCCACACCTGGAAATACGTGCGAGGCACCAAAGTCCGTATTGACGAAATCGACCTGAGCAATGAGGATATCAAGATTGAGATCAAGGAGGGAGAAAAGGGCAAGAAGACGGCGTTGCGTTTGAAATTCGAGAAGAAAGAGTACACGAGGGATGAGGTGCAGCGCTTGTACGCCGCAGCATTCGCGGACAGCGAAAGCGGCGTGGTCGAGACAGTGAACATTGAGCTGGGCATGACGCCTGAGCAGGTCATCGCGGCGAAGGGGCAACCAATCTCAAGGACAAACCTGGGTCCGAAAGTCATCCTGACCTACAAAGACATGAAAATGATATTCCAGGACGGCAAGTTGGTTGATGTCCAATGAACAAAGTAAAGTGTAATGAATTTGAGTAAAGTACGTTTTCTCAGTTAGGGAGTCTTGTGCAACTTAAAAACGCCTAACGCAAGCCGTTAATAAAAGCAATCGACCCATTTTCACAATTTATTTTTTGAAGGAGCTTTGACCCATGAACTCAACTTCCACCACGTACCCGGTGTCCGACGCAAAAGCCGAGGCGCGGGCGGCGTTTATCACGCGCACGTATCTGCATTTACTGGTCGCCATTCTTGGCTTTACGGCGATCGAAGTGTATCTTTTTGAGTCCGGCCTTGCCGCGACGATTGCCCGCGCCATGCTGGGCACGTCCTGGTTGTTGGTGCTGGGCGGCTTCATGGTCGTCGGCTGGCTGGCGAGCCACACGGCTTATAAAGCGCAATCGTTGGGCGCGCAATACGCGGCGCTGGCCGCTTTTGTGGCCGCCGAGGCCCTGGTGTTCACCCCGCTGCTGTTCATCGCCGAATTCAAATTCCCCGGTGTCATCCAAAGCGCGGCGCTGGTCACCGTTGTCGGTTTTTCCGCGCTGACGGCGGTGGTTTTTTATACGCGCAAGGATTTCTCTTTTCTCGGCAGCGTGCTGAGATGGGGCGGCATCGTCGCGCTGGTGTTGATCGCGGCCGGCGTGCTCTTCGGTTTCCAGCTCGGCACCTTCTTCTCCGTGGCGATGATCGCCTTTGCCGGCGCGGCGATTCTGTACGACACTTCCAAAGTGCTGCATAACTTTCCGGAAGACCGTTACGTGGCTGCCTCGCTGGAGCTTTTCGCCTCGGTCGCGCTATTGTTCTGGTACGTGCTGCGGCTGTTCATGTCGTCGCGGGATTGAGGAGAAGCTTGTCGGGCTGGAGCAGTATACCGGAAGAATCTTTTTATACCCGGCGCTGTGCTTGATAACAAAAAAGATGTTTCCAACATGACAGGATAGGAGGCCATTGATAACTGAGCGATGACCCAAAGAAAAAAATCTTGACAAAATCCTTTCTTTTTGTATACTATTCCCACCCATCTAAGTAAATCGCGCGCTGTAAAAAACACCTAAAAACGGAGGCGGATATGCCATTCTCGCAAGCTTATATGTTCAGTGCGTTCGGGATCTTAATCAGTATCGTGCTGCCCATACTGAGAGAGATGATACCATCGGGTGGAAAGATGAGAGGTTTCCCCGAGATGTGGGAAATCATCAAGCCTTATTTGGCCATCTGCATGTTTTCATTGCTCACCGCGCTTCTGGTCGTCGCTTTCACGCAAGAAACGCTCACGGACTGGAAGGCGGCGCTATTGGCGGGTTATGCGTGGGATTCTACGATACAAAAACTAAAGGGATGACGGCGGCAAAAAATAAAAACCGGTGACCTCAACTCTCTTATTCCGAGAGCCGTCGGCCACCGGTTTGAAATTCTCCTCCGAAAACTCAATCACCCCAATAATTATCTTCCCACTTCTCGTCGTCGATGCGAACGCCGGCGGCATCGGCGCCGCCGAGCCGGGCTTCGTGGCTTTTTTGGCATCTCAAGCAAAAGGCCGCGGTGGGCACGGCTTCCAGGCGCGCGTCGTCGATCGGCTGGCCGCACACGTCGCACAAACCGTATTCACCGGATTCAATTTTCGCCAGCGCCGTGTTGATTGCCAGCCAGTGTTGGCTGTCTTCGTGCTGCAGCATCGCGGCGATCTCCTTGGAGCCGTCGATGGTGGCGCGGTCATACACGTCCGACGCCACTTCCACGACCGTTTCACGGTAATCGCGGTGCTCGTGGGCCAGCTCGCGGAGAATCTCGGCGCGTTCTTTTTCCAGCAACTTTTTATAAGAATTTAATTGTCTGCGCGTCATCCTGCATCACCTCATCGAAGTTCCGACATGAAAATTAACTTTTACCTCAGTTGATTAAACCCTCTGCACAGCTTTTTGTGCTTTTAACGTAGCTCGCTCAATTTTGTTCCGCGCCATTCTCCCCGTTTGATCCCGCCGCCGGCGGCGAGGAACTTGTTACGCTTTCTTCTTTTTCGCGGTGCTGGCCAACGATGACTTTGCTCGGCCGCAAAACCTTGCCGTTGAACATGTAACCTTCCTGCATCACCGAAAGCACCACGTGATCGAGCGCCGGGTCCGGCGCCGGCTGGGTGAGAACGGCCTCGTGGCGCTCATAATCATACGGCTGGCGCAAAGCGTCAATCTTTTCTAAGCCTTGCTTGGCCAAAAGTTCCGTCATTTTTTGGCGAATCAGCTTCGCGCCCTTGGCCAGCCGTTCCGGGTGTTGCGTTTCATATTCCATCATCAAGCCGAAATCGTCCAAAATCGGCAGCAGCGCCAGCGTGAAATCCCGCCGCGCCCAGTCGGCAATTTCAGCCCGTTCCGCTTCGTTGCGCCGCTTATAATTAGCGAAATCGGCGGCCAATCGCAGAAAACGATCCTGCCATTCGGCGAGGGAAGTTGGCGCTTCCGCCGCCTCGCCGTTGGCCGGTTCCGGCTCCTCTTCGGGTTGAGGCGCCTCCGTCTCCGCTGCCGGCTGAGTTTCCACAATCAGCTCGTCATCATGCTCAGCCGTTGGTGAAATTTTGTCGTCGGTTGAATCTGGCATATCGTTTTTTAACTTTTATGCTTGACTATGCTACAAAAACTTCCTTCTTGGCGCTCCTGTAGAAATCCGCTTGCAAATTCACGCTGAGCGCCTAAAGGCGCTACTACGAAAAACTTACTCAAGAATTAAACAGCAACCCCGACTCCGACGCATCAATCGTCAGAAAATCGCCCTTTTGCAGCTTGCCTTCGAGAATGCGGGTGGCGATTTCGTTGACCAGTTCTTTTTGCATGACGCGCTTGAGCGGGCGGGCGCCGAACACCGGATCGTAGCCCTTGGCGGCGAGATACTCTTTGGCGCGCTCGGTCAGCTTGCCGTCCAGTCCCTGGCGCTGCATGGTTTTCCGCACCGTGCGCTCGAATTGAATCGACACGATCTGATGGATTTGCGCTTTGTCCAGCGGGCGGAACACGATCATTTCATCGACGCGGTTCAAAAATTCCGGCCGCAGCTTTTGCTTGAGAATTTGCATGATCTCGCCGCGCGCCGATTCGTAAACCCGCTCGCGGTTGGCGTCGTTGATGTTCTGAAAGCGCTGCATGATGTAATCCGCCGCGATGTTCGAAGTCATGATGATCATCGTGTTTTTGAAATTGACCACGTGGCCTTTGCTGTCGGTCAAGCGGCCGTCTTCCAAAATTTGCAGCAGAATGTTGAAAACTTCCGGATGCGCTTTTTCGATTTCGTCCAGCAGCACCACCGAATAGGGCCGACGCCTGACCGCCTCGGTGAGTTGGCCGCCTTCGTCATAGCCGACGTAGCCCGGCGGCGCGCCGATCAGACGCGACACGTTGAACTGTTCCATGTATTCCGACATGTCGAGGCGCACCATGGCGTTCTCGTCGTCGAACAGAAATTCGGCCAAAGCCCGAGCCAACTCGGTTTTGCCGACGCCGGTGGGGCCGAGAAAAATGAACGAGCCAATCGGGCGGTTCTCTTCGCTCATGCCGGCGCGCGAGCGGCGCACGGCAAACGAAATCGCCTCGACGGCTTCATCCTGGCCGACGACCCGCAGCCGCAAACGGTCGGCGATGTGCAAAATCTTTTGCTTCTCGCTTTCCAACATGCGCGTGACCGGAATGCCCGTCCAGCGCGCCACAACTTCGGCGATGTCCTCCTCCGTGACTTCCTGCTTCAACAGCGCGCCGTCTTGATGCAGCTCGGCTAATTTGCCGTTCAACGCCTCGAGCTGTTTGTTCAGCTCGATCAGACGGCCATATTTCAATTCCGCCGCTTTGTTCAAATCACCGGCGCGCTCGGCTTTTTCCGCTTCCATTTTCGCGGCTTCGACCTGCTCTTTGACGGCGTTGATTTGCTTGATGGTGTCTTTTTCAACCTGCCAGCGCCCTTTCAACTGCGACGATTGCTCTTTTAAATTCGCCAGCTCGATTTTCAATTTTTCGGCGCGATCTTTCGAGCCGGCGTCTTTCTCTTTTTTCAGCGCGACCAGCTCGATCTCCAACTGTTTGCTGCGGCGCTCGATCTCGTCGATTTCTTCGGGCATCGAGTCGATTTCCGTGCGCAGTTTCGCCGCCGACTCGTCGATCAAATCAATCGCCTTGTCCGGCAGAAAACGGTCGCTGATGTAACGATGCGACAGCGTCGCCGCCGCCACAATCGCGGAGTCGGTGATGCGCACGCCGTGATGCAACTCGTAACGCTCTTTCAAGCCGCGCAAAATCGAGATCGTTTCATCGACCGAGGGTTGATCGACCAGCACCGGCTGAAAACGGCGCTCGAGCGCTTTGTCTTTTTCAATGTATTTGCGGTATTCATCCAACGTCGTGGCGCCGATCAGACGAAGCTCGCCGCGAGCCAGCATCGGCTTCAACATGTTCGCCGCATCCACCGCGCCCTCCGCCGCGCCGGCGCCGACCACCGTGTGCAGCTCGTCGATAAAAAGAATCACCTCGCCTTCGGCTTCCTCAATTTCCTTGAGCACGGCTTTCAAGCGTTCTTCAAACTCGCCGCGGAATTTGGCACCGGCGATCAACGCGCTGATGTCGAGCTGGGTGACGCGCTTGTTCTTGAGCGATTCCGGCACGTCGCCGTTCGCCACACGCTGCGCGATGCCTTCGACGATGGCGGTTTTGCCGACGCCGGGATCGCCGACGAGCACGGGATTGTTTTTGGTCCGCCGCGACAGCACTTGAATGGCGCGGCGAATTTCGTCATCGCGGCCGATCACCGGATCGAGCTTGCCGCGGCGGGCCAGCTCGGTGAGATCGCGGCCAAAACGCTGCAACGCCTGATATTTGTCTTCGGGATTTTGATCGACGACTCTTTGCGAGCCGCGAATGTCTTTGAGCACGCGGAAAATCGCCTCGCGCGTGACGCTCTGTGATTTCAAAATCTCCGCCGCCGCGCTGCCTTTTTCCTCGGCGAGCGCGATCAACAGATGCTCGGTGCTGACGTACTCGTCTTTCAACTGGCGCATCTCGTGCATCGCCATGTTGAAAACGTTGTTCACTCGCGGCGAAACATAAACGTTGCCGATTCCGTTGCCGCCCTGCACGCGCGGAATTTTGCGCAACGCCTCGTCAACGCGGCTGGCGATGAGGCTCCCGCCTTGCGGGACGCCGAGCTTTTTGAAAATCGTCACCGGAACGCCCTCGTGATCTTCCAGCAGTGATTTGAGCAGATGCTCGGTTTCGATCTGCTGATGATTGTGCTCGCTCGCCAACTGCTGGGCGCGCACGACGGCTTCCTGCGCTTTTAATGTAAATTTATCGAGAGTCATGATTCTTGTATGAGTCAAAACGCATAATTTACTGCTTTTCATAAAATCCAGTTTCAAATTTACAAAAATAATGCCATATCTTGCAAGAGAATTATCCTAAGAAAAAACAGGCATCACTCTGTTTTTTGAATTCTATTCAGAGTCAAATTGACAGCAATAAGTGTTTGGATTACGGAAGCTTCGGCGAGGAAATGACAAAAAGGCAGATTCTGATTGTAGCGAAAGCTTTTTACAATTCTACGGCAGGTTTTCAGACAAGCTGAAAGCTGGAGCCCCGCGGGCAGCAAGAACTTCAAAAAGTTTTGTAAAACATGGAGCAACAGAGATCACGGAGTGGCACGGAGAAAATTTTAAAGATATAAAACTCTCCGTGTTCTCTCAGTGTGCTCAGTGACCCCGTGTTTGATTGGATTTTGAATTAAGAAAACTTTCAGAATTTATTCTAACTTTTTGGCGTTAACGCCTGCTGATTCTGTCACAGCCGCAACGCTCGCAAAGCCGCGTCAAATCGCTCGATCACCTTATCAACAACCCCCTCGTCGATAATCAACGGCGGCTCCAACCGAATGATTTTTGGATTGGCGAGAATCGACGCGACGAGCACGCCCTGTTCAAAAAACAAGCTGTAGAGTTTGTCGCCGATTTCATCGGTGTGAAACTCCATGCCGATGAACAAGCCGAGGCCGCGCACTTCCTTGAAATATTGCGGATATTTTTTGGCGAGTTCGCGCAAACGCTTCAGCAAATAATCTCCGACTCTTGCCGCGCGCGCCGGCAAATTTTCTTTTTCCATCACGTTCAACGCCGCCAACGCCGCCGCGCACACCAGCGGATTGCCGCCGAACGTGCTGGTGTGCACCGTCGGCCATTCGTTGAGCGGCGCCCAAACTTTTTCCGTGCCGACGAAGGCGCCAATCGGCATCACCCCGCCGCCGAGCGCTTTGGCGCTGCACAAAATATCCGGCGCCACGCCGTCGTGATCGCAGCCCCAAATTTTACCGGTGCGGCCAAGCCCGCATTGAATCTCGTCGAGAATCAACAGCACGCCGCGGCGGTCGCAAAGCTCCCGCACTTTTTTGAGATAACCCGGCGGCGGAATATTGATGCCGCCCTCGCCCTGAAACGGTTCGAGCAGCACCGCCGCCGTTTGATCGGTGATGGCGGCTTCGATAGCAGCCGCATCGCCAAACGCGACATGCTTGAAACCGGCAACCAGCGGCTCAAACGGATCGCGGAATTTTTTCCGATACGTTGCCGACAGCGCGCCGAGCGTTTTGCCGTGATAGCCGTCAATGGTGCAAATGAATTCATGTTTTTTCGTAAAAAGCTTGGCGAGTTTGATCGCGCCTTCCACCGCCTCGGTGCCGCTGTTGCAAAAGAAAGAATATTTCAAATCGCCCGGCGTAATCTCGGCCATTTTCTTGGCAAGCATGCCGCCTTGCGGATGCAGCAATTCCTTTGAGCCAAGCGGCAAACGATCAAGTTGCTCTTTCACTGCCGCCACGACGGCAGGATGCCGATGGCCAAGGCTGAAAATTCCATACCCCCCGAGGAAATCGATGTATTCATTTCCTTTTGTATCTTTGATGAGATACCCTTCCCCGCTCCATTCCATGGCTTTGTACTTTGCCGAAATCGTCCGCGTGCCATAGACGCGGTTGAGGTGTTCCGTCCAGTTGTTGAGAGATTCGGTAATGAAGTTTTCCGAAGCGATGTCGTGTTTCGTCATGGGAAGCTCGATGCTGGTTGCTGGTTACTCGTTGCTTGTCGCTCGTTAAAAAGCAATAAATTTGTTAAAGAAGCAAGAGGATTTTCGATGCCGATAAACTTGACTTTGTAGCGACAAATTTTAGATTAAAATTTTGCAAGAATTTAGCAATATGAACCCAGCATAAAAAGCCGCCCACAGAAATAGAAATACCACCAAAATTAATCTTTTTGAGTTCTATTCAGTGGGATTTCCAATTTAGTGGGCGAAAAATTCAAGCAGCTAAATTCCTACAAAATTTTCAATTTATCTTTCATGGCTAAAATCGTTCTCGGTGTAGACGCCGCCTGGACGGCGCATCATCCTGCCGGTGTCGCGCTCGTAAAAATTCCGCAGCGAAATCGACCGCGGCTGCTTCGCGTCGCGCGCTCCTACGAAGAATTTTGCCAAATGGCCGATAACCAAGAAATAGATTGGCCGACGAAAGTTCATGGCAGCGAGCCGAATATTCCAGCGCTGTTGGCGGTTTGCGAAAGAATTGCGGGCGCCATGCCGAATGTCATCGCGCTCGATATTCCAATTGGGCCGCAATTGATAACGAGACGAAGGGCGGCGGACAGGATGGTGACAAGCGCCTACATCACCCGAAAAGCCGGCACACATTCGCCAACGGCCACACGACCAGGCCCGATCAGCAAAATGCTGTTTGAGCAACTCTTGGCTTGTGGCTTCGAGTGGTTACATGCCAAAGCTGCGTTTTCTCGAAACAAAAATTTTCGCGTCTTCATCGAGGCTTACCCGCATCCGGCGATCATCGAGCTGCTCAATCTTGAGGAGCGGCTCAAATACAAAGTGAGCAAGCTGCAAAAGTATTGGCCGAATTTCAATCGCAATGAACGCTGGGCGGCTGTCGCGCAGAATCTGACTCGACTCCGTGCGGCGCTCGATAAACGCCTCGCCGGTGTAGCGGACTGGTTGCCCTCTGCCAAATCATTGATTAAAAACGGGCCGGCGTCGCGCTTAAAAGGCTACGAAGATGCGCTTGATGCCATCGTCTGCGCGTGGATTGGCTGCGAGTTTCTGGCGGGACGATGCGCAGCTTATGGAGATGAAAAATCGGCAATTTGGCTGCCGAGGCCGGCATGAATAAGCCAGAATTTTTTTATGACTTTAACTTTTTCAATAAATTCTTGACGTTTGCCGGCGGCTTGATTATATTGTCTCACCTCAAAACCACGCGGAAACAAAAGACCCAACAATTTTCGGAAGGGAGAAAAAAAGATGCGACCGGTTCATACTTCGATGGGCAAGAAATTCGTTCTGTCCTCCGCTCTCTTTTTTATCGCCATCTGTGCGGCATGTTCCCAAATGAGTGAAGAGCAGCTCATCACCAAGGCTCGGGACATTCACGCGCGCGTGTTGACGATTGACACGCACGACGACATCCCCTTTGATTTTGCCACGGCGGAAGTCGATCCGGGCGTTCGGGATGATCGGCAGGTGAATATCCCCAAAATGCTGGAAGGCGGATTGGACGCGGGCTTTTTCATCGTCTACGTCGGGCAAACCGCCCGAACGCCGGAAAATTACGAGAAGGCCAAGGCCGATGCGATGACCAAGTTCAACGCTATCCACCGCATGGCGAAGGAAATGCATCCGGATAAAATCGAGCTGGCTTTTAGCGCCGCTGAGGTCGAGCGCATTCACCAGAGCGGCAAGCTGGTGGCGTGCATCGGCATCGAGAACGGTTACGTCATCGGCAAGGATCTGAGCCTGCTGAAAAAATATCACGAGCTGGGCGCGCGCTACATTACGCTGGCGCACAACGGCCACAACGATATTTGCGATTCCGCCAATCCGCAAAAGGATTTTGGCGATGCGGAAGCGGAGCACAACGGCGTCGGTGAATTTGGCCGGCAGGTCATCGCCGAGATGAACCGGCTGGGCATCATGGTGGATGTCTCACACATATCGAAAAAGGCGATGCTGGATGCCGCGCAGCTCTCCAAAGCGCCGGTGATCGCCTCGCACTCCAGCGCCCGCGCGCTTTGCGACGTGCCTCGCAACATGGATGACGAACAACTGCTCGCCTTGAAAGAAAACGGCGGCGTGATTCAGATTACGGCGGTGAGCAATTTTATTAAAAAAGCGGCGCCGGAAAAGCAGGAAGCCGAGCTGAAGCTGCGCGAAGAAATGGGCCTCACCAGCCCCGCCTCATTTGAACAGTTGACGAAGGAACAAGAACAGGAATACAACCGCCGACGAAAAGAATTGGACAAAACCTGGCCGCGCGCGACGGTGAAGGAATTTGTCGATCACATCGATCATTGCGTGAAGCTCATCGGCGTCGATCACGTCGGCATCAGCTCCGATTTCGACGGCGGCGGCGGTATTGAGGGCTGGGACGATGCCAGCGAGACGTTCAATATCACACTTGAAATGGTGCGCCGCGGCTACACCGAGGAGGAGATCACCAAAATCTGGGGCGGCAATTTGTTGCGCGTCTGGCGCGAGGTGGAACGCGTGGCGTCTTCGGAGATGACTTCGGCAAACGGCGTCTCGCCATAAACGCGAAAATTTCAGGAGCCAAAACAGCTTTGGTGTTTGCAGTTCATCTTTCGGTAACAAAACAGAAAGGGCCTAATGATGAAAACTTTCATTTCTCTTTTCAAAAATTTTTTTTCTGCCGGCGCGATCATGCTATTGCTGGCTTTTGCGCTTCATGCTCAGGAAAAACCCAAAGCGATTCCCGAGGCGCCGTCCCGGCCGAGCGGAGAAGGCGACGGGCCGTTTAATCGCCTCATTCTGCGCGGCGCGACGATGATCGACGGCACGGGCGCGCCTCCCATCGGCCCGATCGATATCGTCGTCGAAAAAAACCGCATCGTCAACATTAAAAGCGTCGGTTATCCCGGTGTTCCGATTGATCAGGAAAAAAGGCCGAAAGCCGCAGCCGGCGACAAGGAGCTGGATCTCACCAACATGTTTGTCTTGCCCGGTTTTGTGGATATGCACGGCCACATCGGCGGAAATCAGCAGGGCACGCCGGCGGAGTATGTTTTCAAATTGTGGATGGGGCACGGCATTACCACAGTGCGAGATCCCGGCAGCGGCAACGGTTTGGAGTGGACGCTGGCGCACAAGCTCAAAAGCGCAAAAAATGAAATCACCGCGCCGAGAATCAAAACCTATGTCACTTTCGGACAAGGCCACGACGGCCCCATTGCCACGCCGGAAGCCGCGCGCAAATGGGTGGCGCAGGTGGCCAAGCAAGGCGCGGACGGATTGAAAATTTTTGCCGTCAGCCCGACGATCATGGCGGCGACGCTCGACGAAGCCAAAAAGCAAGGCATCAGAACCGCCTCACATCATCCGCAATTGAGCGTGGCGCGAGTGAACGTGCTGCAAACGGCGCGGCTGGGTTTGACCACGATGGAACATTGGTACGGCCTGCCGGAAGCGCTGTTTACCGACCGCTCGATTCAGAATTATCCGCTCGATTATAATTACAACGACGAGCAACACCGTTTCGGCCAGGCGGGCCGCCTGTGGGAGCAGGCCGCCAAACCGTTCAGCGAGCACTGGAACAAAGTGATGAACGAGCTGATCGCGCTGGATTTCACGCTGGACCCGACGATGGTCACGTACGAAGCCAGCCGGGATTTCATGCGGGCGCGGACGCTGGAATGGCATCAGGAATACACCCTGCCTTCGCTCTGGGAATTTTACAAGCCGAACCGCATTTCGCACGGCTCGTATTGGTTCTACTGGACGACTGAAGATGAAATCGCCTGGAAAAAGAATTTTTCGTTGTGGATGACGTTTCTCAACGAATACAAAAATCGCGGCGGCCGGGTGACGCTTGGCTCTGATTCGGGATTCATTTACAACCTCTACGGTTTCGGCTTTATTCGCGAAATGGAGCTGTTCCGCGAAGCCGGTTTCCATCCGCTGGAGGTGATTCGCTCGGCGACGCTGCGAGGCGCCGAAGCGTTGGGAATAGAAAATGAAACCGGCTCCATCGAAATCGGCAAGCTGGCGGATTTTGTCGTGGTCGAGGAAAATCCGCTGCAAAATTTGAAAGTGCTTTACGGCACCGGCGCCGTGAAAGTGAGCGAGAAAAACGAGCCGGTGCGCGTCGGCGGGGTGAAATACACGATCAAAGACGGCATTATTTACGACGCGAAACAATTGCTCGCCGACGTGCGCCGCCTCGTCCGCGAAGCCAAAGTCCGCGAGAAATACGACATCACCCAGCCGGGAATGCCGAAGCCGCCAGCAGATGAAAATATTTCCGGGCGCAATTAAACGATGCAAAATAAAACCGCTCCGGAATTAAAACGCGCGATCGGCTTTCCCCACGCCACCGCGATGGTCGTCGGGACGATCATCGGCGCCTCCATCTTCGTGCAGCCGTCCGAGATCACCAGCCACGTGCCCTCGATTCCGGGTGTGTTGCTGGTCTGGATCATCTCCGGCGTCTTGACGCTTTTCGGCGCTTTGGTGTGCGCGGAGCTGGCCTCCATTTTTACGCAGAGCGGCGGCGTTTATGTTTACTTGAAAGAAACCTATTCGCCGGCGCTCGGGTTCTTGTGGGGCTGGGCGATGTTCTGGACGATGCACTCCGGCATTATCGCCGTGATTGCGATGATCTGCGCCAGATACGTCGCGTATTTCATGCCGATGGGAGACGCCGCCACCAAGGGCGTTGCCATTGCGGTGATTTTTATTCTCTCTGCGGTGAATTATGTTGGGGTGAAACATGGCAGCACGCTGCAGGCGCTTTTTACTTTGGGCAAGGTGGTGGCGATACTCGCCATCATCGCGCTGGGTTTTGCGCTCGGCCCCGGCGCGCCGGTAAATGTTGCGCCGGCGGAGACTGCGGCGGCGCCAATCAATCTCCACGAATTTGCTCTCGCGCTCGTTGCCGGACTTTTTGCCTTTGGCGGCTGGCACATGGTGACGTACAACGCCGAAGAAACCGTCAATCCGCGGCAAACGATTCCCCGCGCCCTCGTGCTCGGAACGATGATCGTTACGGCCTGTTATCTGGCGCTGAATGCCGTTTACTTTCACGTTCTTCCACTCGCTACCGTCGCCGCTTCGACGCGTGTTGCCGCTGATGCCGCCAACGCCGTGCTCGGTTTCGGCGGCGGCGCCATCATGTCGGGTCTCGTCATCTTCTCGACGTTCGGCGCGCTGAGCGGCATCATTCTCTCCGGGCCGCGCGTCTATTTTGCCATGTCCCGCGACGGCCTGCTGTTTCGCTGGCTCGGTGAAATTCATCCGCAATTTCACACGCCGCATCGCGCCATTCTCGTGCAAGCCATTTGGTCGGCGATTCTCGTCGGCACCGGCACGTACCGCGCGCTGTTCACCCGCGTCATTTACACCGAATGGATTTTTTTCGGCGTCATGGCCATCGGCCTGTTTATCTTGCGCCGGAGACACGTCGCGCGGCAATATGCCGTTTGGGGTTATCCGCTCGTGCCGGTTGTGTTCATCGTCTCCGCCTTTGCGATCGTGTTGAATCAAATTTGGTCCGACCCCGCGGAAAGCCTGTTGGGATTGTCTTTCGTGCTCATCGGCTTGCCGGTTTATTATTTCTGGGCAAAGGCGAAATAAACACGAACGCGAAAGAACGAAGGAAGAATAAGATATAAAATATTGCCCCAATTTTTTGAACACGGATTACGCGGATGACACGGATTTTCACAGATTAAAAAATCTGTGAGTATCCGTGTTATCTGCGGCATCCGCGTTCAAAAGCTTTTGTTTTTCCGCTGGCTGGAAAACAAAGGTTTTCAACTTATTCTGGATTAATGCGAGAGGACAATATCATGATCATCGATTTCCACAATCACTATTATCCCCCCGAATACCTCCAAGCCATACAAACCGGCCCCAGCAATGTGAAAGTGACTTTCGATGCGGAGAAAAATCCGCTGCTGCACTATCCCGGCGATTACAACATCGCCGTGCCGGGACATCGGGACATCGCCTACCGCGCAACAGTTCTGGAGAAGGCCGGCGTCGATAAGCAGATTTTGACCTTCACCTCGCCGGGGACGCACATCGAATGCGCTGCCCGCGCCGTCGCGTTGGCGCAAATGGTCAACGACGCCCTGGCGAAAATCAAAGACGAGCGCCGCAATCGCTTTACTGCCCTTGCCACGCTGCCGTTGAACGATCCAATCGCTTCGGCAAAGGAATTCGAGCGCGCCACGAGTGAATTGGGATTCAAAGGCGTCATGCTTTTCAGCAACGTGAACGGCGTCGCCTTGAGCGACGAACGTTTTTGGCCGCTCTACGAAAGCGCCAATGAAATCAACACGGTCTTTTACATCCATCCCATCCATCCGGTCGGCGTCGAAGCGATGCTGGATTATTGGCTCATGCCGTTGCTGGGATTTACTTTTGACACGACGCTGGCCGCGGCGAAATTGGTTTTCAGCGGCGTCGTCGAGCGCTTTCCGAAAATCAAGTGGGTCTTGGCTCACCTCGGCGGCGCCATCCCGTATCTCGCCGAGCGCCTCGATCGCGGCTATTACGCCTTTGCAGATTGCCGAAAGAATATTCGCCGGCCACCAAGCGAATATCTCAAAGAATTTTATTACGACACGGTGAATTTCGACGCCAACGCTTTGCAGCTTGCCATAAATTTTGCCGGCGTCGACCACGTCGTTGCCGGCAGCGATTACCCGCATCAGATCGGCAGCCTGGAAAAGATGCTCGACAGCATTAATACGCTGAATATTTCGCCCGAGACAAAAGCAAAAATTTTGGGCAACAATGCGGCCGGGCTGCTGGGGTTGAATTGAGCGTTGGTGAATCGGTTGTAACGACTCAACCCGGACTAGCCGGAATCAAATTAGAAAAAAGCTTTTTGTATCCGGATTTTACGAATCGCCCGGATCAAAAACTATTGGCTTGAATCCCGATTTTCCTTTTTTATTTTCCGAAGGAGGGTCGGGATTCGGCAAATCCCTGCGGGCGCAGCCGAATACCATCATCAAAAGTCTTTGTTTTTTGCGAGGAAAATCATGCCGAGACGAGATGTCGTTGTAACGCTGGTTTTGTCCAGTTTCATTTTGCTGAATCTTGCTCCCGCCAACGGCCAACGAATCGACCGCGTCCGTTTGGAAAAGCTCACCAAACAGTATTTCAAATCATCCTTTGCCGAGCTGCGCGAATGCTTGAGCCTGCCGAACGACGCCCATTTTCCCGAGCACGTCGAAAAAAATCTGCAATGGATGGACGAGGCGTTCAAGAAACGAGATTTCCGCACCACGGTTCTCGCCACGCCGGGCACGCCGTTGTTGCTGGCGGAATATCCGGTGAAAAACGCCCAAAAGACGGTGCTGGTTTATCTGCAAGTCGACGGCCAACCGGTTGATCCTTCCAAATGGCATCAGCGCAGCCCGTACATTCCGGTTCTCAAAAAATTTGAGGGAACGCAGTGGCAGGAAATCGCCTGGGAGAATCTCGACAAAGAGATCGATCCGGAATGGCGGATATTCGCCCGCTCCGCTTCGGACGCCAAAGGCCCGATCGTGATGTTTCTCGCCGCGCTCGATGCCATTCGCGCCGAGCGCATTGCACCCACCTTCAATCTCAAAGTCATTCTTGATTTTGAGGAAGAGCGCGGCTCGCCGAATTTGCCGCTTGCCGTGGAAAAATACAAAGACCGGCTCAAAGCCGACGTGCTGATCATCTTCGACGGCCCGCGTCACCTCACCAACCGCCCGACGCTCACCTTCGGCGCGCGGGGAATTGCCTCCATCGAGCTGACGGTTTTCGGGCCGAAAGTTCCGCAGCACAGCGGGCATTACGGCAACTATGCGCCCAATCCGGCGCAACGTCTCGCGCGCCTGCTGACTTCGATGGAAGATGACGACGGCAAAGTGAGCATCGCGGGATTTTATGACGGCATCACGCTCGATCAAAAAACTTTGGAGGTGATGGCGCGAGTGCCGGATGACGAAAACGATCTCAAGCGCAAATTGGGCATTGCCGAAACCGACAAGGTCGGGCGCACTTATCAGGAGTCGCTGCAATATCCTTCGTTGAACATTCGCGGCATGGCTTCCGGCTGGGTGGGCGACGAAGTCCGCACTATCATTCCGAGCTCGGCAGTGGCCGAATTGGACGTGCGGTTGACGCCGGAAACCGACGCCGAACGCTTGATCGCTTTGATCAAGCAGCACGTTGAAAAGCAGGGATATTATTTGACCGCAGGCCCGCCCACCGACGAAGAGCGCGCGCAGCATCCCAAGATCGCTTCGTTCAATTATAATATTTCCTACGCTGCCTTCCGCACGCCGATTGATTCCGAAGCGGGGAAGTGGCTGAGCAAAGCCATGATTCGCGCTTTCAATGAAGAGCCGATCAAAATTCGCATGTCCGGCGGCTCGATACCGATATCGCCTTTCATCAACACCCTGAATATTCCCGCGGTGACGGTGCCGACGGTTAATCGCGACAACAATCAACACAGCCCCAATGAAAATCTCCGCGTGGGAAATTATATCGAGGGCGTGAAGACGTTTCTGGCGATATTGACGCAGAGTTTTGATTAAAGCGTTGTGGCATTTGAAGCCTGATTTGCTTGCAGAAAAAGAGAAAACTTTGAATGTTGTTTTAAAGCGCCCCAACTGATAGATGAACCCAACTGATAAAACTAAGTCATTGTGGAGCAAAAGTTAGAAAAAATTCTAAATTTTTTATGCCCAACGGATGGAAAAACGACCAACGGATTTAAAAGCTTTGTTTTAAATAAAGTTTTATCCCGCCCCTGGCCTGCGGCAGGGCAGGCGCGGCGGACGATGCGCCTTATCCGTTGGCCGTTTTTTAATCCGTTGGAAATTTTTTTAAAATTTTTTTGAGGTTACCTTCGTCATGAATTTCAAAAATCAAAAAAGAGATTCGATCCACAATTTCATCGGTTCGTTGGCAATAAGCCTCATGGCTTGCTTGCCGTTCGTGCTGTTTGCGCAAGAGGCCTTGACTGATAATCGGCCTCCGAAATCATCCGGCGCGCTGCTGCAAGAAGTGGAAGCGTTTCTCCAAATTCCCAGCGTGGCCGGGCGCGAGCAGGAAGCCGCCCAATTCATCCAAGGCCGGCTCGGTGCGCTGCCGGTGAAGCAGGACGCGCTCGGCAATCTCATCCTCGTGATCGGTTCGGGCAAACCCCGCCGGCTTTTCACCGCCGCGTTGGATGAGCCGGGATACGTTGTCACGCGGATTCAAGAGAATGGCTATCTCCGGCTGAATCCGGTTGGCAGCGGCGGCCGCGGGAATTTGTGGGATCAATTTCACGAGGGCCAAAAGGTTGTCATCGCCACCGAGGCCGGCTTGGTTCCCGGCGCGCTGGGCGTGCGCTCGACGCATCTGCGCCGAGGACGGCGCGATTCCGACGAGCCGTTTTCGTTGGAAGATGCTTACGTGGACGTTGGCGCCGAGTCCGCCGAGGAAGTTGCGGCGCTTGGCATTCAGCTTCTCGATCCGGTGACGTTGATCAAGCGACCGATCATACTGCGCGACCGCATGATCGCCGCGCCGTTTGCGCAAACCAAAGCCGCGTGTATCGCCCTCGTTGAGGCAGCCCGACAAGCCGCGCGTTCGAAAGCGCAAGGCACAACGGTGTTTGCCTGGACGGTGCTTGAAACCGCCGGTCGAAAAGGTTTGGAGCACGTTGTACAGTCACACGGCCCCTTCGAAGAAGTTTTTCTGGCGAGCCGAAATTTTGGCCTCGCGCGCGAGGGGAGAGAATTGCGTCGCGTGGATATTTCGGCGCCCGGCTCGGGTGTAATTGCCGCCGGAAGAATTGCCGCGCCGCTGGCGGGAACAAAAGCAACGGCGCACGTCGAGCCGTTTCCTGCTTCGTACACGCGCGGTCCGGATTGGGGCAACGCGCAAGTCGGATATTTGGGAATTCCGTCGCGCTATCAGGACACGCCGGTTGAGCTGGTGCACGTCGATGATATTCAGCAGCTCGCGGCGGCATTCATTCGCGCCGCCGGCGGCAACGCTGCAAATGACAATGTTGAAAGGCCGGAGCTGCGATCTCATGCCTCGCTGCGCGAAGGCGGAAAAGGGCATGAACGATCTGCCGAGGTGTTGGGCGCGCTGATCGCGGAATATGGCGTGAGCGGCGCGGAAGCGCCAGTGCGCCGGCGCATTCAATCGCTGCTGCCGTCGTGGGCAAAATCGAAAACCGACGAGCACGGCAATCTTCTTTTCACGTTCGGGCAGGGCAAGGAGCACGTCGTCTTCGTTGCGCACAGCGACGAGGTCGGCTTTCGCGTCGAGTCCATTCTCGAAGATGGGCGACTGCAACTGCAAGCTCGCGGCGGCCTTTATCCTTCGCTTTGGGAAGCGCAAGCCGCTTTGGTTCACGGCAGCCGCGGCGACGTTCCCGGTGTGTTCGAGCCGCGCGCCAATTTTTATGACGGAGATAAGCGCACGCCGCCGGGCCCGTTGACCGTGTACGTGGGAGCAGCGTCGCGCGATGAAGCTCTTGCGATGGGGATTGAAACCGGCAAGAGTACGGTGACGATGCCCAAGCAGATGCTGCGCATGGGCCGCCATCGTGTGCTCGCCCGAAGTTTTGATGATCGCGTCGGCAGCGCGGCGCTGGTGCTCGCCGCCGAAAAGATCGATCCGGGCAAAGTGAAGAAACGCGTGACTTTCGCCTGGGTGGTCGAAGAGGAGATCGGGCTGATTGGCTCGCAAGCGCTGGCCAAAGCGCTCAACGAGGTGACGCGCGTGTATCCGGTTGACACTTTCGTTTCCTCGGAGGCGCCGCTGGAGTCGGATCGATTCACTCATGCGCCGCTCGGCAAAGGCGCGGTGATTCGGGCGATGGATAGCTCGAATCTTGCACCCAGAAGTGCGATCAAAGAAATTCTCGGTCTCGCCAAGAGCAACGGCATTGCGATTCAATACGGCATGACCAGCGGCGGCAACGACGGCGCGCCGTTTTTGGTTCAGGGCGCGATCAACGTGCCGCTTTCATGGCCCGGCCGCTACTCGCACTCGCCGGTCGAAGTCGCCGATCTGCGCGATCTGGAGGCGCTGGTGGAGCTGGTGAAGGCGATCGTGATGAATTGAGCGAGGGTTGCAAAAAATTTGACTATTAAAAGGCAAAACGATTTTGGGCAAAACTATTAAAAGCATCATAGAGATTTATCGTTTTGCGCCAAATGGTTTTATGGCCCCAAACGCTTTGAACACGGATTGCACGGATTAGACGGATTTACACGGATAAAGCAACAATAAAAAATCCGCGAAAATCCGTGTTATCCGCGTCATCCGTGTTCAAAGGCTTTTGCTCTTGAACTACTCTCGAAGATTTCAGCGTTCAACTCGACCAAAAATCTCATGCAAAATCTTATACCGCAAAGGAGAAAATTCAAGACATGAACCTCATCTCAACGCCAAACGCGCCTAAACCTGCCGGGCATTATTCCCAGGCCGTCGTTCACGGCAACACGGTTTACGTTGCCGGGCAGTTGCCGATTGACCCGCACACCGGAGAGAAAAAGCTCGGCTCGATTGAAGAGCAGACGCGGCAGGCGCTGCAAAACGTGGCGGAAATTCTTAAAGCCGCCAATAGCGGCATCGAACAAGTTCTCAAAGTGACCGTCTATATTTCGGACATCGGTTTGTGGAGCCGGGTGAACGCGGCCTATGCGGATTTCTTCGGCGAGCATCGCCCGGCGCGGGCCGTCGTGCCGACCCGCGAGCTGCATTACGGTTTTCAAATTGAAATCGAGGCCATCGCCGCAGTGACGGGCGAAGCAGGTAAGTTGGCTTGAGCAAAAGCTATGACAGAAAAATGGAGGACAGAAAAATAAAATTTTTCAGTTCAATTCAGTGGGATTTCCATTTCAGTGGGCAAAAATTTGAAGTGGCTAAATTTTTACAAACATGAACATTTCCGAATTAGAAACGCCCTGCCTGATCCTCGACCAGGGCAAAATGGCGAGAAATATCGCCGCGATGCGCGATCATATCGTTCGGCTCGGCGTGAGATTGAGGCCGCATGGCAAGACGCCAAAGTGCATTCAAGTGGTTCGCGCGGCATTGGCGGGACAGGCCGAGATGATCACCGCCTCAACCCTCAAAGAAGCGGAATACTTTTTCAGCCACGGCATCACGGACATTCTTTACGCGGTGGGAATCGCGCCCGTCAAGCTCGAGCGCATCGCCAAGCTGCGACAGCAGGGCGCGGACGTGACCATCATTCTCGATTCCATCGAACAGGCGCGCCTCGTTGCTGCGCATGGGCGAAAGCTTGGCTGCAACTTTCCGGCTTTGATCGAGCTGGATAGCGACGGCCATCGCTCCGGTGTGACGCTGGGGCGACTCGGCGCTCGTCGAGATTGGCCGCATTCTTCATAATGAAGCGGGCGCGGAGCTTAAAGGCGTGATGACGCACGCCGGCGAGTCATACAATTGCAGAACCACGGACGCTATCCGAACCATCGCTCGGCAAGAACGCGACGTTGCCGTAAGAAGCGCGGAATTATTGCGCGAAGCGGGATTGCCCTGCCCGGTTGTTAGCATCGGCTCGACGCCCACGGCGAAGTTTGCGGAAGCGCTTTCCGGTGTGACCGAAGTGCGCGCCGGCGTGTACATGTTTTATGATCTCGTGATGGCCGGCTTGGGTGTTTGCAGCGTTGATGACATTGCCCTTTCCGTTCTCGCTTCCGTTATTGGTTACCAAAAGCAAAAAGGCTGGATCATTACGGATGCGGGATGGATGGCGTTATCGCGCGATCGTGGAACGGCCAATCACGCAATAGATCAGGGTTATGGGATAGTGTGCGGCATCGATGGCATGGCGTTCAATAATCTCATCGTGAGCGGCGCCAATCAGGAACACGGCATTATCAGCGACCGCGAAAAAAAGATTCCGGGCTTTAATGATTTTCCCATCGGCAGCGCGGTTCGGATTCTGCCCAACCATGCCTGCGCCACCAGCGCCATGCACGAGCGCTATTACGTGGTTGATGGTTCACCCGAAATTATCGACGTCTGGCCGCGCATCAATGGCTGGTAAATTGAATCCGTCGCCCCAGCCTGAAGGCGTGGGGCTAAGAGATGAAATGCCGCTCAAGCGGCATAATAGTCGCTAAGAATATGGCACAGAAAATTTTTTGCACGTATTGGATTGGTTTTAAACTCCGCTAGGAGTGCAATGTTTATAGTGAAGCACCCCCCAGTTCTGGAAACTCCGGAGGAGTGAAATGTGCTTTCCGGCAAATGGTCGATGCTTCGTATCAACGAAATGCAACATGTCACTCCTCCGGAGTTTTGATAATTATTGAGGATTGCATTTGCTATAAACATCCCACCCCTAGCGGGGTTACTCAACAGCACTTGATTGATCCCTGCTGTGGTGTTCCTACGTACAAAATTCAGGTACTACGAAATCTTTTTCATCGGAAGGGAGTATGCCAATGATTCATTTCAATCTCCAAACAAAAACTTCGCTTGCCCGTCGCCACGTGCTGCGGGCCGCGCTCATCATGCTCGTGCTGTCGCTGCTCGCCGGCTGCTCCGATGCCGGAAAATCTTTTCGCGTGGCGGTGATTCGTTACCAACACGAAACCTGCACCTTTTGCCCGGGCGGAGATACGGAGGTGCAGGATTGGACGCGGATTCGGCCGCCGCTGGAAGGGGACGAAGTTTTGGAGGCGGATGCTTACATCAAAGGATTCGTTCAGCAAGCGCGGGATTACGGCGACGTCGAGCTGCTCGGCATCAACTCGCCCTACGAGGTTTTTGGCGGCTCATCCCGCAGTTGGAATTCATCGGAAAGCTTCGAGCATTTCATGGGCCTCATCCTGGCGGACCTCCGCAAGAAAATGCCGGTGGATGGCGTTTACCTGGCGCTGCACGGCGCTTTGGCGGTGCGGAACGTGCCGCGGCCCGAGGCGGAAATTGCCCGGCGCGTTCGGGAGCTTGTTGGCGAGCGCGTCCCGATTGTCGGAACCTTCGACCTGCACGGAAACGAAGACGAGGCGTTTCTGCGCTGGGCGAACGGCGCCTTCGTGACCAAACGCTTTCCGCATTACGACGCGTATCTGCAGGGCGAGCGGGCGGCGCGTTTTCTGCGCCAGATCATGCGCGGAAATTATGCGCCCGCCACCGCCACGCGCAAACCTCCGGTGATCACCGCCACGGTTCTGCAGTGGACCGGCGCGTCTCCGTCGATGGATATTATGGAACGCGCCCGGCGCTGGGAAGCGCGCGAACCGGAGGCCTACGTGAGCATTTTTTATGGATACCCGTGGTCCGACGTTGCGGACGTGGGAGCGACGGTTCACGTCATGACCAACAACGATCAAGCGTTGGCGGATAAAATCGCCGACGACATGGCTGAATTTATTTGGCGAGTCCGTGCAGATTTCGCGCATGGAGATTTCCCGATGCCTGATGAGGCCGTTCGCCAAGCCCAACGCGCCATTGCCTCGGGCGCGACGCCGGTGGTGCTGGCGGACTATTCGGATCGTCCTGGCGACGCCACGTGGATTCTCCGGCAGCTCATCGATCAAAAAGTGAGCCGCGTTCTCTACGGCGCGCTTCGCGACGAACGGGCGCTTGATTCGCTGGCGGCGCGGAATGCGCGCCCCGGCGATCCTTTCGATATGGAAGTCGGCGGCTTCACCGGTCCGCAAGCCGGAGCGCCGGTTCGAATCACCGGAACCGTCCGGCACTTTGGGCCGCAGTGGCATTACGAGCGCGTCGCCGCCATCGAGTTCGGCAACAACAACATGCTCATTCTCACGCCGGCTTACGAACAAATCATCTACCCCGAGCGGCTTCGCTTCGGTCCGGTCGAGCCGGAGGCGTATCAAGTTTTTGTGTTGAAATCGCGCGCCCACTTCCGCCGCGGCTTTGACGAAACCGGATATGCCAAAACGATTCTGGTTGTCGATGCGCCCGGCCCCTGGGTGGGCACGACGCGGCTGGACGCTTTGGATTACCAGCACGCGCCTATCAAACAGCTTTATCCATTTGGAACGCCGAATTGGAAACCTAACGAATGATCGAGGAGGTTTACCATGCCTAACCAAATGACTCGCCGGCAATGGCTCGCGCGCAGCGGCGCCGCGCTTGGAGGAGCGATATTGGCAGGATACGGCTGCTCCGGACGAAAGCTCGTTTCGCTTGCCAACGCGAGCTCGCATCCGCCCATCCGTATGATGTTCAACGAAAATCCTTACGGGCCTTCCGAGCTGGCGCGCCAGGCCATGATCGCGGCGTTTGACGAGGGCGGCCTTTATTCGCGCGCGGCTTACAACGAGTTGCGCGAATTGATCGCCAAGCAGGAAGGCTTGACGCCCGAGCATATTCTCATCGGCGCCGGCTCTAGAGAAATTTTGCAGGTGGCGGGATTGTCTTGCGGATTGGCGGGCGGCGAGCTGATCTCGCCGCATCCGACGTTTGAGGCGCTCAACACCTACGCCGAAACCATCGGCGCCACGGTGCATCGCGTTCCGCTGGATGAATCAATGCAAATCGATCTGGCGGCCATGCGGAACAAGATCACCTCGAAAGTCAAATTGGTCTACTTGTGCAATCCCAATAATCCTACCGGAACCATTCTTCCGGCGCCGCAACTGCGGGCGTTTTGTGAAGAAGTTGCCAAAGAGACGTTGATTCTCGTCGACGAAGCTTATCACGAATACGTCGATCATCCCGAGTATCGCTCGATGGTAGAGCTGGTGCGCGAGGGTCGCAACCTCATCGTTTCGCGCACCGCCTCAAAGGTGCACGGATTGGCGGGACTGCGCGTCGGCTTTGGCCTGGCCGATCCGCAACTCATCAGGCATTTGCAGGAACGGCTTACCGGCACGACGAATATCATCGGACTCCGCGCCGCGATTGCCAGTTATCGCGATGGGGAGTTTCAGGCTTTCAGCCGCCAAAAGAATCGCGCCTCAAAAGAAATCGCGTACAAGCTGATGCGCGACACCGGACGCCGGTTTCTGCCTTCTCAAACCAATTTTATTCTCTTCCACGCCGGCAAGCCGATTGAAGAATTTCAGCCGATGATGGAACAACACGGCTTTCTGGTTGGCCGGCCTTTTCCGCCGTATTCGGATTGGTGCCGCTTGAGCATGGCCAAGCCGGAGGAAATGATGAAATTCGCGGAGGCGTTTCGGAGCGCGGCGGCGGTTTGACTTTCGTAATGAATACCAAACATGATGAAGCAATCTATCGAAACCAATAGCCATCCCTGGGTGGCGCTGGAAGAGCTGATCAAAGCCGGTAATGCCAAACAACTCAACGAGTTTCTGGATGGCATTTCGCCGGCAGAGACCGCGCGGGCGGTTTCGCGGCTGGCTGAAGAAGAGCGGATCAATCTGCTCGTTCTCCTCAGCCCGGAAGACGCCGCCGAGGTTCTGCATGATCTGCCGGATGAACAGGCTGCCGACATGATCGAAGACATTTCGCCCGAAGAAGCGGCAGCCATCATCGCGCAAATGCCCGGTGACGAGCAGGCGGACATCCTTGCCGACATCGACACGGTGGATGCCGAGGCCATTCTCAACGCCATGTCTCCGCGTGAAGCTGAAAAAACCCGGCAATTGCTTCAGTACGCCGAAGATACCGCCGGCGGAATTATGAGCACGAAATATCTCGCCTATCCGGAAATGATGACGGTGGGCGAAGTTCTCGATGATTTGCAAATCCACAACGAGGCGTATTCGGACTACGAGGTTCAATATGCTTATATCATCTCTGCCGAGGGCCGCCTGCGAGGCGTCCTGCCAATGCGCGATCTCTTGCTTGCCAACCGCAGCAAGCCGGCCGGCTCCATTATGAGATCAGATCCGATTCGCGTTCGTGATGATGCTCCACTCGAAGAGCTGATTCAATTATTCGAGGAGCACGCTTACCTGGGTGTTCCGGTTACGGATAAATCCGGACGCCTGGCCGGGATTGTGACGCGCGCGGGCGTCATGGAAGCCTCCGGCCATCGCGCTGAAAATTCCTATCTCAAAGCCAGCGGTATTGTCGGCGGCGAGGAATTTCGCTCCATGCCGCTGGCGCACAGATCCTTCCGGCGGCTGTCCTGGCTCAGCATCAATATCGTTCTCAACGTCATCGCCGCCAGTGTTATTGCTTTTTACCAGGAGACCCTCTCTGCCGTTATCGCGCTCGCGGTTTTTCTTCCGATCATTTCGGACATGAGCGGATGCTCCGGCAATCAGGCCGTCGCCGTAAGCATCCGCGAGCTTACCCTGGGGCTTATCAAGCCTTATGAGGTCGCCAGAGTTTTTTTTAAGGAAGTCGGAGTGGGACTTGCGAATGGTCTCGTCCTGGGAATCCTGCTGGGAGCGGTCGCCGTTTTCTGGAAAGGAAATCCCTACTTGGGGCTTGTTGTCGGCGGCGCGCTGGCCACCAACACCGTGGTCGCTGTTTGCCTCGGCGGTGTGGTTCCCCTGTTCCTCAAGTGGATACGAATGGACCCGGCGCTGGCCTCAGGCCCGATTTTGACGACCGTCACCGATATGTGCGGCTTCTTCTTTGCGCTGAGTTTTGCAACGGCAGTTCTGCCCCTGCTGTCTTAAAATTTATGATCGGTGTCGTTCATTCTTCTCAAACACCAAGCGAGGTGCATCGATGCATCGTTCATTTCGAGGTTTATCATTTATTCGTTGGCTTCTTTTTCTCGCACTTTTAACGGATTTCGCCACTCACCAAGCCTTCGCCCGACAAAACGCAAGCGCTCCGGCTGGTTTGTCAAATGCAGCCCGCGAGTTCATCGAAAGCTTCTACAACGGGATCGCCAGGGATGTCGAAGCAGATAACGTCGGCGGCATGGCCGTCGCCGTCATCCTCGGCAACGAAGTCGTATCGGCGAAAGCGTTCGGCTGGGCGGATCGGGAAAAGAAAATTCCCGCGGATGTCGAAACCGTTTATCGAATCGGCTCGATCTCCAAATCGTTCACCGCCGTGGCGCTGGCGCAGCTTGCCGAAAGCGGCGGGCTCGATCTCGACGCGCCGGTGGAAAAGTATTTGCCGGAAATCAAAAACCTCGACGGTTACACCGCATATCCGCCGATCACCTTTCGCCAACTGGCGAGCCATACGGCAGGACTGATTCGCGAGCCGAAGCTTGAGAATGCCGCTGCCGGTCCGATTGCCGAATGGGAGAAAAAAATTTTGGCCTCGATCCCCACGACCTCTTATTCCCACCGGCCCGGAGAGAAATACCAATATTCAAACATCGGCTTTGGCATCCTCGGCCTGGCAATCTCCCGCGCGGCGCAGAAGCCGTTTATGGAATTGATGCACGAGCTTATCTTTGCGCCATTAAAAATGAAACACAGCGCTTTTATTGCGACGCCGCAAATGGAAAAACCTCTCGCGGTTGGCTATGCCAATCGCGTCGACGGAACCATCGACGCGGAATTGCCGGCGCGCGAGCATGCCGGTCGCGGCTATAAAGTTCCGAACGGCGGCATTTATACAACCGTCGGCGATCTCGCCCGTTTTATCGCCAGCCAAACCGGCGCTTCCCCGGTGCAAATTCTCAGCGAGAAAAGCCGGCAAGAGATGCAACGCATTCAGACGCCGGAGAGCGAGACGCGAGGATACGGTTTGGGATTTTTTATCGAGACCGGAGAAGACGGCATCAAGACGGTCGGACACGGCGGCAGCGTCGCCGGATACAATGTCTATCATGCCTTCGCGCCGGAGTCGCAAATCGGCGTGATTCTTTTTAGAAACTACAATCGCGGGAAAACGAATTTGCAAGAGAAAGGAATTGCATGGCTTCGTCAAATCGTGCTGGCGCAAAGAAAGAGCGACAAGCAGTGAATCACCAATAAAAAAGCCAAGGCAAAACCATTTGGCTACGCCCGTAGGGGGCAAGACTATTACCTGAATTTTGCACCAACTTCTGCCGAAGTCGCGATTCAAGCTGTTTTGATTGGTGCCAAGACCGACCCGTCGGGTGATGCAAGTTTTTTTGTACGATAGAAGCACGATTTAAACTCCGTTAGGAGTAAGATGTTTATAGGAACGCATCAACCACGATTCGAGAAACTCCGTAGGAGTGAAATGTTTTTTGCCTATAATAAACGCGCCTTTTTTGAGCAAACGCAACATGTCACTCCTACGGAGTTCAAAAATTCTAATAATCGAATTTTACTATAAACATTTCACTCCTAACGGAGTTCGTTCAAAGCGTCTAGCAACAGTAGCGAGAGCACGACCCTGTGCAAAATTCAGGTATTAAATTAAATTGTTTGCCCGAAATAGTTTTGCCTTTCAAACCGACTGAATGGAATACAGAGAAAACCACTAAACCAAAGAAGGGAGAGATGAAAATGAAGAACAAATTCATCGCAGCAAATGTGATCGTCGCGGGCGTGTTGCTGATTACCATTTTTGCCGGATGCGCCAATAAAAAGACGCCGGCTGATCTGGTGCTGAAGAACGGGAAAATCGTTACCGTCGATGCGGCGATGCCTGAGGCCGAAGCTCTGGCGATTGCGGGCAACAAGATCGTCGCCGTCGGCACAAACGCCGAGATCGAAGCTTACGTCGGGGCTTCGACCAAAGTGATCGATTTGGCCGGGAAGCTTGCCATCCCCGGTTTCATCGAAGGGCACGGCCATTTCACCAGCCTCGGCCGCGCCAAGAAAGTGCTCGATCTCACTAAAGCAAAGAATTGGGATGAGATCGTAAGCATGGTGGCGGAAGCCGCGCAGCAGGCCAAAGCGGGCGCCTGGATTTTCGGCCGGGGCTGGCATCAGGAAAAATGGGACAAGGCGCCGCAAAACAGCGTCGACGGCGTGCCGGCTCACGACGAGCTGAGCAAGGTTTCGCCGAACCATCCGGTTTACCTCACGCACGCCAGCGGCCACGCTTCGTTTGCCAATGCCAAAGCGCTGCAAAGCGCCGGTATAAATGAGAGCACACCCGATCCTGCCGGCGGCACCATCGTGCGCGACAAGCTTGGCCGGCCCAGCGGATTGCTGCGGGAGAACGCGCAGGACGTCGTCGAGGCCGCCATCGACGCCTATCAAGCGCAGCGCTCGCCGCAAGAAAATGAGGATGAGCAAATCGAATACGTCCGGCTCGCCGGCCAGGAATCGCTGTCAAAGGGCGTGACCACTTTCCACGACGCCGGCTCGTCGTTCAAGACCATCGATTTGTTCAAGAAGCTTGCCGACGAAGGGAAACTTCCGGTGCGGCTCTACGTGATGGTTCGCCGCGAAACCAACGAGGCGATGGATGAGAAACTGCCGGCGTATCGTTTGATCGAGTACGGCAATTCATTTCTCACGGTCCGTTCGATCAAGCGGCAGATCGACGGCGCGCTCGGCGCTCACGGCGCCTGGCTGCTCGAGCCTTACGAGGACATGTCCAACAGCACCGGCCTCGTCCTCGAACCGGTCGCAGACATTACGCGAACTTGTGAAATCGCCGTCAAACACGGCTTCCAAGTCAACACCCACGCGATCGGCGACCGGGCGAATCGGGAAGTGCTGGATATTTACCAAAAGATTTTTCAAGCCAATCCCGACAAGAAAGATTTGCGCTGGCGGATCGAGCACGCCCAGCATTTAAATCCCGATGACATTCCGCGCTTCGCCGAGCTTGGCGTCATCGCTTCCATGCAAGGCGTTCACGCCACCTCGGACGGCCCGTGGGTTCCGAAACGGCTCGGCGAGCAACGCTCATCCGAAGGCGCTTACGTCTGGCGCAAGCTGTGGGACTCGAATGTGGTGTTGACCAACGGCACCGATGTGCCGGTCGAAGACATCAGCCCCATTGCCAGTTTTTATGCAACCGTCTCCCGCCGCGTGGCCGATGGCTCGGCCTTTTATGCCGAGCAAAAGCTAACCCGCGAGGAAGCGTTGAAGTCCTACACGCTCAACAACGCTTACGCGGCTTTCGAGGAAAATATCAAAGGCTCGCTCGCGCCGGGAAAACTGGCGGACGTCGTCGTGCTTTCCGCGGACATCATGGCCGTTCCGGATGAGGAGATTTTAAGCGCCGAGGTTTTGTATACGATTTTGGATGGGAAGATTGTTTATCAGAGCAGCAAGAGCGAAATTGCCTTGAGGTGAGTGCCGTTGCATGCCGGATCGCGTTTCGGCATAAAACATTCGGCGTTCCTTATACAACCAAGCAATGACAAAATTTTCTTTGTGCAAAATCCATTTACAGAAAGACTTCTCTATACTTTAGCAAATTCTGTTCGTAGATTTCCTTTGCTTTTTGCAGCGCCACTTTAAATTCCTCGGTGTCACGCAGAATATAAAAAACCGGATTGTGCAACATGTCTAAATAGTCGCCGCCAGTCTGGTTATACTGCGCTAT
>Ga0187892_10003338_pt1 | contig 29546 bp, 20 predicted proteins | sample MA1701073metaG_FD_139345 | JGI IMG/M metagenome (GOLD analysis project Ga0187892, IMG submission 139345) | Bio-ooze microbial communities from a basaltic lava cave in the Kipuka Kanohina Cave System on the Island of Hawaii, USA - MA170107-3 metaG ... | reverse complement strand
TCGGTCGCACGGCAATCCCGACCAGCCGCTCGGTCGCCCGTGGACAAGGGCGTGGATAACCCTGCACCGCGGTTCGTCACCCTATTTCTCCGTGGCGCTGTTCAAAGAAGTGAAGCCACCTCTGCGTTCCTGCAGTGGAACGCTAGCTTGAACCGGATTCCTCCCGTCAGGTTCCTGCATAAGAGCTGGAGAGACGCAAACTGCAATCGTGCGGCGGCGCTGAGCGGCGACGTACAGAATCAATATGACCTGATCATCGGTAGTGATGTGCTGTACGAGCGTGATGCGAGTGTCGCGTTAGCTGGTTTTATCGATCGTCACCTTTGTGAGAGTGGGAACGTTTGGATTGTGGATCCCAACCGCGGCAATCGAGCGATATTCACTAAGCAAATGGCGGCGCGAGGATTCGTGGCCGACGAGAGATACTTGGTCGCACCGTGCCGGTCCGCACGCGTTCGAGCATACAGGGGACGGCTATTGACGTTCACCCGTTGATAGTTGCAAGGTCGGAGCAAAGTGAAGCGGCAGAAACAGTGGGCGGCGGTGTCGGCCAGAAGTATGAAAGTCAACGAGCCTTAGGTTCGGTCGCGTACGCCTGCGCAACTGCTCTCGCGACGTCTAACGACATCCACCAACTTGCGCGCGGCCCACAAGTCCCGGCCTTTGCTTTTGTGCCGCCAGCGCGTATGCAGTAGCGCGGCCGTCTCGTCGGTTCGGCAATGGCAATAGACAACAGAGGTCGAGTAGGCGGAGGATTGGTAGGCGGAGATTGAGTGGGGATCGCGTTAGCTGAAGAGACGTGGAGGGCCGCATGGCCAATCGGCGAGGGCGTTAGCGCATGGAAGGCCGATTTGCGCTCAGCGGCAACGGAAGTGGATCGACGCTGCGCCAAGGCAACCTAGTGTCAATGACGAATGGGCATGGGACTGTCGGCGCTCATTCGACACGTAACCTAGACCGGAAGACGAACAAGAATGAACGACAGGACGGAGAGGGATGCACTGGCCTATGGGAAGCGCGTGGATGGTGCGCCTGCGCGGATAGGGCTACCGACGGATCGACCGCGCCCGGCCGAACGTTCTCTTGCCACAGGCGACGTCCATTTCGAGCTGGATGCTCACCTGGCGGCTGCATTGCATCAGCTTTGTGAGAGAGCTGATGGCACCCTGTTCATGACAGCAATTGCAGCTCTTAACGTACTCCTCTTTCGCTACAGCGGGCAGACAGACATCAGCGTCGGCTTCGCAGCGGCGAGGTGCCAAAGAGGTCAAGCTGAAGCGCTGTTCGGTTCAGCTCCGAGGCCGCTCGTGTTGCGCACGAACGTGACGGGGCAGTACACGTTTGCTGCGCTCTTGCAGCAGGTGCGGACCGCGATTCTGAAGGCTGAGGCATACCAAGAGCTGGATGCTGAGGAGCTCGTACCGCAGGACCACTTGGCGATCCGTGCACCGGGAGTCACAGTAACGTTCTCACTCTGCGAAGCAGGGGAAAGTAGCACAGCGCCATTTGATCGGAAGGTCGGAGAAGCGTCGACCCAAGAGCGAAACCTCGACCTGTCGTTCGACTTACTGGAGTCGGGCGGAAGCATCAGCGGCGTGGCGCAGTACAGCGCGGATCTGTTCGAGCGGGCGACGATCGAGCGGATGGTGGTTCACTACCGCAACGTGTTGGCGGCAGTGACCGCCGATCCGCAAATCACGCTTCATGACGTACCGTTGCTAAGCGCCGCCGAGCGATCGCTGATGCTCGAGGAATGGAACGACACCGGGTTTGACTACCAGCGGTCGCGGTGTATCCACGAACTTTTCGAAGCCCAGGCCAGCAGGTCACCGCAGGCAATCGCAGCGACCTGCGGAGAGGAACAGGTTACGTACGCCGAGCTTAACGGGCAGGCAAATCGATTGGCGCGTCACTTAGTCGCGCTCGGCGTGGAGGCTGAGTCGCCTGTCGCTGTCTGCATCGAGCGCTCCCTAGCCATGGTGGTCGGCGTACTCGGCATCCTGAAAGCCGGTGGTGCTTACGTGCCCTTCGATCCAGATTGGCCTCATGTGCGCAAGGCTCAGTTGCTGCAGTCGCTGGGCGTGCAGACGGTCGTTGCCAGCAAAGGGACGCTCGGCGAGCTCGAGCATCTAGCCTGGCGATCTGGACAGCGCTTCAATTTGTGTTGCTTGGACGGAGAAACGGTTTACTCCGGCGAGGCAGAACTTGACCGGGCATCGACCGAACAGTTTTGGGACTTCATCGCCAACCGGAGCGACGACGAAGTATTGGCGGGCGGCTTCATCAGCAGCTACACAAACGCTCCGTTCACGCCCGCTGAAGTCAGGGAATACGTCGATCACGTAGTGAGTTTGCTTGGTTCGTTGGGGGCGGCCGGCAAGAGGGTGCTGGAAATTGGCTGCGGTTCCGGCTTGCTTGCGTTCGAACTAGTGGCACGCGGCGTCTCGTATGTCGGCGTCGACCCAGGTGGGGAATATCAGCGCCGCAATCGACAGCGCGCCAATCTACAAGCGGCCAAGGACGCCGCTTTTGAGATCGGCTACGCGCATGAAGTGCGACAGTTGCAAGGTACTTTCGACGCCATTGTCATTGCCAGTGTCGCGCAGTTCTTTCCCGGCTATCGGTATCTCGAGTCCGTTCTTGACGACTGCCAGCGCTTGCTTGCGGAGGGCGGCATCGTGCTTGTCGCCGACGTCATGGACCCGGAACGCCGGGACGTTTTGGCCGCCTCGCTCAAGAAGTACAAGGCAGAGCACCCCAGCGCTTCGGTGAGATTGAACGGCGGTACGGAACTCTATGTTGCGCGCCAGTTCTTCGTTTCCTATTCGGAGAGCAAGAAGGCACCTCTGAGAGTCACGACGCGCTCGGAACAAAGGTTCAGCACGGAGCTCGTGCACCGCTATGACGTGGTCATCGGCAAAGCCGCGGCGCCCCTCACTCGCGCACTGACGGTGCGTATCTTCACGCCAGCGGCGTACACCGCCTACGACGAGCACAATCTGGAACCGCGAACCACGGCCGAGAACACCGCGTACATCATTTTCACGTCGGGGTCCACGGGCCAGCCGAAGGGCGTCGTCGTGCGCCATCGGCCGGTCATCAACCTGATCGAATGGGTGAACCGTTACGCAGGCGTGGTGCCCGGGGATCGGCTTTTCTTTGTCACCTCGCTGTGCTTCGACCTTTCCGTTTACGACCTTTTCGGAACCTTTGCTGCCGGGGCAAGCGTCGACGTTGTGCCTAGCCACATACTGAAAGACGCGCAGGAGTTGGCGGCCTACCTGTCGAGCCGACCAGTGACGTTCTGGGATTCCGCGCCAGCAGCGTTCGACTACGTCGCAGCTTTTCTCTGTCACCACAACGACAGCGTTGCCCGCGCCACGATGAGAACGGTCTTTCTAAGTGGCGATTGGATTCCTCTAAAGATGCCGGAGAAGGTTCGCGCGCTGTTTCCGGGGGCGCGCGTCGTGGCTCTGGGGGGTGCAACTGAGGCCACGGTGTGGTCCAACTCCTTCATGATTGACCGCGTCGCGCCGCATTGGGTCAGCGTGCCCTACGGCAGGCCGATTCAGAATGCCAGGTATTACGTGCTCGATGGTCGACTCTGTCCTCAACCCATCGGCGTCGCCGGCGACCTGTATATCGGTGGCGCCTGTCTTGCAAGCGGGTACTTCATGGACCCCGCCCGGACCGCCGAGAAGTTTGTACCGGACCCGCATGTCGGCCGAGCCGGACAGGTTATGTACTGCACGGGCGATCGCGCGCGATACCTTTGTGACGGCAACATCGAATTTCTGGGTCGCACTGACCATCAGGTCAAGGTGCGGGGCTATCGGATCGAGTTGGGCGAAATTGAATCGGCGCTGGCGCAGTGCGGTGGCGTTCGTCAGGCAGTCGTCAATTTATGGCCGGTGCCTTCGGGCGAGAAGGCGCTAGTTGCCTACGTGGTCGCTGATGGTTCACACCGCCTTGGGGCCCAAGCCCTGAGCACGGAGTTGCAGCGGTTGCTGCCTTCCTACATGGTGCCCAGCTCGTGGGTTTTCCTCGACGAACTGCCGCTAAACGCCAATGGCAAGATCGATCGAAAGGCCCTTCCGCCTCCGCTTGGCACGGACGCAGATGGAGAGAGCTTCATTGCGCCGCGCACGCCGACGGAAGAGTTGCTGGCCAGAATCTGGTGTGAAGTGCTCAAACTCCAACGAATCGGCGTTGGGGACGGATTCCGTGCGGTGGGGGGCAGCTCGATGCAGGCCGCCGAAGTGGCGTTTCGCCTTGGCCGTGTCCTGGGCAAGCCCGGCTTGCGCATCGCACCGCCGGTGGGTAACGCCACGATCGCCGAGTATGCAGCGACGCTTGAAAGTGACCGTGTTAGTCCGATCGAGTCCGCCGCTGGTGCAGCAGCAGCGGCGTGGTCACCTCAGGAGTTGGCTCGCGCGTCCCACGCCCAGGAGCAGCTCGCGTTCATAGAGCAACTTGGCGGGGCGTGGCGCGCCTATCGCTTCCACGCTCGATTGCGGCTGGTCGGACCCCTGGAAGTCCCATTCCTGCAGCGTGCTTTGAGCGCCGTTGTCGCGCGCCATGCGGCCTTTCGCACGGCCTTCGTCGAGGCAAACGGTCAGCTCATCAGGACGGTAGCTGCCGCCTCCCCGGTCGTGATGCCGCTCGTAGACTTGTCGGAGCTGAACGCCGAGGAACGCACTCGCGCACTCGATGCGTGCGTGGCCGACGAGCTGAACTTTCGCTTCGACCTTGCCAGGGCTCCGCTAATTCGGTGGCAGTTGATCAAGCTGAGTGCCGACGAGCATTTGCTGCTGCAATCGGAGCACCATAGCGTGCACGATGGCGTGTCCTTCCGAATCGTGCTCAGGGACATGGCGGAGATCTACAGCGCCTTGAGCAGCGGCCGGATGCCGGATCTGGCGGCCGTCGGCTCCGAGTACGCGGACTTCTGCGTCGCCGAGCACGCGTGGCATCGCTCCGAAGCCTTTTCGCGCCAGGTCCGCGAATGCGCGGAGAAAATTTCGCAGTTCGCTGCGGATGCATGGCTGTTTGGCGAGCTCGCCCCTGCGCAGCTCCGGCGCTTCGTCGGCGATCAGGTTCGGCTGCACGTACCTGCGCAGTTGATGGAACGCATCGATCGCGTCGCCGCAGCCCTCGGCGTCTCGCGATATGCCTTCATGCTTTCAGCGTTTGCACTGCTCTGCGGCTGCCTCGACGGCAAGCAGAGGTTCCTCATCGGCATTGCTCTCGCCAACCGCAGCGCTGCTTGCTACCGCTCGACGGTCGGCATGTTCGTCAACATGTTGGCGATTCCGTTCGAACTGAAGGCGCACGCGACTTTTGCGGAGTTGGCCAAGGGGACAGCGAGCGAGGTCGACTTCGCGCTGACGCATGGCGGCATTCCCATGGGGGAGATCGTCAAGGAGCTCAGGATCTCAAAATGCCTGCAAGGCGAATCGTTGTTCAACGTGGCGTTTTCGTTCCACGACTCGATGCCGCTCGAGTGCAACTTCGATCGCTTGAGGGTCGAGGTCGAAGAAGGTGTAGCCAACGGTTCGTCGAAGTTCGACCTCAACGTGATCGGAATATCAGGCAATCCCCGTTCCGCGCATCCCTTGGAACTTTCCGTCGAATACAACAGCGACCGATTCGAACGGGCAACTGTCGAGCGTCTGGTCGAGCAATACGTAGCTGTGCTCGAGGCCGTGGCGGCAAACCCGCAGCGCACGTTTCAGGCTGCGCTCGTGTTCGCTGGGGCGGACCGAATATCCCGGACTTCGCATGGTCCTGACGACTCCGCGGAGCTGGTCGGCGAGCAGCCGCGCAGGCCGCCAGGCAACGCGAGCGACCCTGTAGCCGACACTCCCGCACGCACTTTGAATGCCGTGCTTGCAATCCTTGGCGAGCTGCTGCCGGGCGCGAAGCTCGCCCTGCATGACGACGTATTCGATCAGGGCCTTCATTCGCTCGCATTGGCTCGTTTCGTATCGCTGTGCCGCGAGCGGCTGGGTGCCGAAATCAAGGTTCGCGAAGTCTACGAACTCGCAACGCCGCTTGCCATCGCCCGTGCTCTGCAGGTGGCGCGACCGACGGCATGAATCTCGGCAGCTTCCTGTGTGTCCGGAACGGACGCACTTCGTCAGAACGAATTGCGCCTGCTTGCAAGCACGCCCAGAGTCGAGAATGGCTGCCGCACTAGCTGTTCCTTATTCTCACTGCGAGGTTCCCAGGCAGGAGGGCGACCTCCAGCCAACCATGACGAGCGCGTTGCTTCAGCGACGGCCCGAACTCGCTCGCGTGCTGGGCGGGCTCTTTATCCCCGCTCCACATCGATTCGCCGGCCCTGTGACCGGAACGGGCTTGTCACTCGAAGTGCTGAGCCGCTGCACGGAAGGAATCGACTGGCAGTTTCTTCCGAGTGAGCTGCAGCGCACAGTCGGCAAGCGAAGGCTGGACTATCTGGCAGGGCGTCTATGCGCTGAGCAGGCTCTCTGTCGCCTTGGATGCTCCGACTGCGCAATCCGCCGGCTCCCATCCGGCGAGCCGTACTGGCCCGCGGGCTTCGTCGGCTCGATCACTCACACCGACGCGGTGGCTTACGCTGTCGTGGCCGTCCGGGACGGCGAGTTTGGCATCGGCATCGACTCCGAAGGTGTGCTCGCAGCAGACTCGGTTGTCGCCGTGAGTCAAGTCTGCTGCAGCGCCGAAGAGATGGCGCTGGTGCCACCGGGGCAGGATGCCGAAGCGCTGGTCGCGACGCTGATATTTTCAGCCAAGGAGTCGGTCTACAAGGCTACTTATCCGGTTGTACGCCAAGTGGTGGAGTTCAGTGCCGTCGAAGTCGCGGCGATCGACTGGCACGCCAAGCGATTGCGAATCCGGGCACGCGCAAACGGCGATGCAGGCGTCCTCGTTCCGCACTGCTATGCCAACTTCGAGATCTGCGACAACATCGTTCACACTGCAGTCGCATTTGACCGAACGGTGAGCGGGATGTCGGCATGAGCGCAACACAGCAAGCACTCCCTGCGGCGGCCGTGCGCCTGGTCGTCAGCCGAGGCATCAGCAGCCTCGGTTCGACACTGACGACATTCGGTCTCGATGTCTGGGTGTTTCGACAGACGGGTTCGTATGCCATCTTCGCCGGTCTCGCGCTGCTGGCCTATCTGCCCGGAGTTCTCTTTGCGCCAATCGCCGGTCTCATTGCCGATCGGGTGGACAAGAGAGCACTCCTGCTCGTGTGCGAAGTTGTGTCGCTTATGGCGGTTGTGTTGGCCTTGCTGCTGTACCTCGGCGGGAACTTCGGCGTCGCCGCAGTAGCCGTGACGATGCTCTTGCTGGGCATCGCCTCCGAGTTGAGATGGTCGGCGCTGGGCCCGACCATCTCTCAGATGGTGCCGAAGGATCAGTTGGGTCGAATCAACGGCCTGAGCGAGACGTTTTACGGCGTCACAACGATGCTGGGCCCGGTGCTGGGCGCGATCGGCTTCGACTTTCTCGGGCTGTCGCTGCTGCTTACCTTGAGTCTGGCCGGTTATCTGATCGGCATCATCGGCGTGATTGGTGTCGGCAAAGCGTTGTTTCGGAGCACCGCTCGTCAAGGCGAACCTGCCCCGGTCTTCTCGGGCTTCTGGGATGAGGTGACGTTCGGATTTCGCTGGGTATTTGCCCACGCCGGTCTGCGGCAGCTACTGATCTTCTTCATGCTGATCAACACCGGAATATCGATCTTCACGGTGACGTTCGCGCCATATGTCCTCTCATTCGAGTCGAACAGGGCGCTGGGTTTTGCGCTCGGCCTGGACGGAGCGGGCGGATTTGCGCTCGGGGGGCTGCTCGCCTTCAGGCGCACGCCTTGGAAGCACGAGTCAGCTGTGGTCGGCGGCGCACTTCTGTTCGGCGTGTGCATGTGTGTCTGGGGCTTGAGTAGGGTGGCGGCCTTGCTGTTCGCGGTTGCCTTCATCAGCGGCGCGTGCGCGACGCTCATCATGGCGTCGAGCCAGGCCATCTGGCAGACGCACGTTCCGCTCGCCATTCAGGGCAAGGTCTTTGCCGTTCGAAAAATGCTGGCGTTCGCACTTGCGCCGTTGTCGATTCTCTTGTCCGTGCCGTTGGCTTCTTTCGTGTTCGCGCCGCTGCTCGAAATGTCCGCCGTCCTGCGTGCGGTCTGGGGCGCACCGCTTGCCGGAGCGCTGGGAATGATGGTTTCGACCCTTGGCCTGGGGGTCGCGGCGGTTGCCACCGTGCTGTGGGCCACCGGCGGCTTCAAACTTCCGCGCGCAGACAGAAGCAACATCGGCCAACAGGCGACCTAGCGATGGCAATTCTTCGGCTGACGCTGGCGCAACGGGGCCTGTGGTTTCTGACAGAGCTGGACTCGGCGGCGGCCGCTGCCTACAACATGGTTTTCTCGTTCGAAGCCTCGGCGAGGCTTGACGTTGGCACTCTGCGCCAAGCGGTCGAAATCCTGGTGCGTCGCCACGAATGTCTGCGGTCATCGGTCAGACCCATCTCCGGCGTGCCGCATCTGCACGTGGCTTCCGCCGAGCTGCCTGTCGACGTTCCGCTACGTATTGAGTTGGGCGGTGCCAGCCTGACGCACCTCGCGCGAGCGGAAAGCGCCGATCCGATCGATCTGACTGCTGCGCCCCCATACCGCATCATCACTACTGTCGGCGCGGGTGCGAGCGTCGGTTGCGTTTTTACTTTCTCGCATCTTGTCTTCGACGAGTTTTCGGCGGCGACTTTCTTCGACGAGCTCGCGCGAACGTATAACGCGCTACGCAAGAATTCCGCGCCTGAGTTGGGTCGGGTGCCTGCCGGCCTCGATGCGATCGAACTGCGTGAAAGGACGTTTCTCAAGGGATCGCGCGGGAGGGAGGCGCTCGATTCCGCTATCGAGCGGCTGCACGGCACTCCAAGTCACTTGGCGCTGCCGCGTCGGGCTCCAGAAGTGCAACGCCGCATTGTCTACCCGGCCGCGATGCGCACGTTTGAGCTTGCCGGGGACGAAGTGGTCGCCGTTCACGCGATTGCGCGGAGCGCACGCGTGACCGCCGGCGCTGTGTATCTGGCTGCCTTTCAGATCCTGCTGTGGCGTTACAGTGGCCAAGTCGACTTTGGTGTATCCATGCCGGTGGCCAATCGCGCCGGCGCCGGTCTTGAAAACTGCCTGGGGTATCTGACCAACCTCGCGATAGTCCGCACCCGCGTAACGCCACGCCAGGCCGTGATCGAGTTTGTCCGTCGTACGCAAGGCGAGTTGTTGGAGGTGCTGAACACTGCCGAGGTGCCGTTTCCTGCGGTCGCCCAGCGGCTGAAGCGCGGTGGCGAGGAAATGCAAGGACCGCTGACGCAGATCGGCTTCAACTACTCGCGGTCGGATCGCCGCACATTGGCGCTCGAAGACTGTGAGCTGCGGCGCGTCGACTTCTGTCCCGAGTACGCAAAGAACGAGTTGAGCCTGGATCTTGCGGAGTCGGCTGATTCGACGCGCGGCTGGTTCCTGTACGACCGAGACGGGTTCGACGCGGACTTGATCGATCGCATGGTCGAGCACTATCACCGGCTGCTCCGGGCACTGCCTGACAATTGCCACAACAGGCTTACCGATTTACCGTGGCTGACTGCGACCGAACGCGACCGGATGCTGATCGGCTGGAACAGTGCCGGCGCTCGGCTACCTGATGCGGAGCTCGTTCACTGCCGGTTTGCAGAGCATGCCGCGAAGCGAGGCGACTCCGTGGCGCTTGCCCTGGACGATCGCCGGCTCTCCTACCGGGAACTGAACGCGAAGGCGAACCAACTCGCACACTATCTGCGCGGATTGGATCTTCCGCCGGACACGGCCGTTGGGGTCTGTGTCGAGCGTGGGTTCGAAACCGTGGTCGCCCTGCTCGCAGTGCTGAAGGCGGGATACACCTACGTTCCGTTGGATACCGAGTATCCGACCGCGCGGTTGGCCAGGATGTTGCTCGATACCGCGGCTCCCGTGCTGCTCACCCAGGCGAGCGTTCAGAACAAACTGCCCGCAGTCGGCACGCGCACCGTTGCGCTCGATACTGACCGAGAGCTGATCGACCGGCAGCCCACCGCCAACCCCCCCAACAAGAGCCTGCCTGAGCATGGAGCCTATTGCGTTTACACGTCCGGATCGACCGGTGGCTCCAAAGGCGTAGTCATTTCCCACGACTCGCTGGCACAGCGCATCGCGGCATGCGTTGCCGCCTACGAGCTGTCCTCCTGCGATCGCTCGCTGCAATTCGCTTCGACCAGCTTCGATGTCGCGATCGAGCAGGTCCTGGCACCACTGTGCTCGGGGGGGGCCATCGTGCTGCGGCCCCAGTCAGTCTGGTCGCCTGATCAGGTCGTCGATGCGATTCGTACGCATGCCGTGACGGTCGCTGACGTGCCGACCGCCTACTGGCATGCCTATGCTGCTACCGCTCATCCGCTGCAGGGCCTGCCTCTCCGGTTGCTCATCATCGGCGGCGAGGCGGCAAGCGCCGCCTCGCTGCCGCTCGAACCGCTACCGTTTCGACTGATCAATGCATATGGTCCTACTGAGGCAACGATCACCTCTTGTCTTCATGAAGTCAGACTTCCGTCGCCATCGCCGGCGGCGGGGCACGTGCCAATTGGGCGGCCGCTGGCAGGCACGCGGATCCATATCCTGGACACGGCACTTCAGCCAGTGCCAGTCGGTGTCGCAGGAGAGATCCACATCGGCGGTGCGGGCCTCGCGCGGGGCTACCTTAACCGGCCGGAACTGACCGCAGAGAACTTCATTCCCGATCCATTTGGCGCGCCGGGTAGCCGGTTGTATCGGACCGGCGATTTGGGGCGCTACGCGGCAGACGGCACGATCGAGTTCCTGGGACGCCTGGACGATCAAGTCAAGATCAGAGGCCTTCGGATCGAGCTGGGCGAGATAGAGAGCGCTTTGCTTCGTTGTGGGGGAGTGCAGCGAGCTGTGGTGCTGGCGCGATCGGACGACGACGGCGAGAAGCGACTCGTCGGCTACGTGGTCGCCGAAGAGCCGGGTGGAATTAGCCTAGACATGTTGCGCGAGGAACTGCGGCAGACGCTTCCTGCGTACATGGTTCCGGCGGCGTGGGTATTGTTGGAAGCGCTGCCGATGAATCAGAGCGGCAAGATCGACCGTTCCGCACTGCCCCCGCCGGAGTGGGCGCACCCCGCGACGACCGTCGAGTACGTCGCGCCGGCAACCGCGACCGAGCGCGTGCTGGCCGAGATCTGGGCTGAAGTCCTCAAGCTCGAGCGCGTCGGCGCCGACGACAACTTCTTCTCTTTGGGTGGGCATTCGCTGTTGGCGACGCAGGTCATCGCGCGCATCGGCAGTCGGCTTGCCGCTCACGTTCAATTGCGGCTTATCTTCGACTCGCCGACGGTGTCGCTACTGGGTGCGCAGGTCGATCGGTTGCTGGGGCAGAAATCTGCCGTGGCGGCGATGCAAACGCCGATAAAGCGGCAATGTCGAAAAGGGAGAGATGCGTGATAGCTGATCGCGACGGCAGCGGCACGGAGGAACTGCAGTTCATCGTGGTGAAGAACGATGACGGCCAATACTCCTTGTGGACCCAGGATCGCCCCCCTCCGGCAGGATGGCATGCGCAAGCCATGGCTGGCTCGAAGGAACAGTGCCTCGAGTACATCAGGACTCATTGGGTTGACATGACGCCCACTAGCCTCAAGCGTGCGCGCGCGGGCTGAACGACGGCATGACGACCGGCAGCGTGCACAACGAAGCGGTTGCAGAGCTGAGGTTCCCGACCTCTCATGCCCAGCAGCGGCTGTGGTTCCTGGACCAGTACGAGCCCGGCACATCGCTATACAACATACGTGCGGCGTGGCGGATAGACGGGTTGCTGGATCGCGACGCCTTGCAGACGAGTCTTTCAGAAGTCGTGCGACGGCATGAGTCCCTGCGCACCACCTTTGCGGCGACCGACCACGGACCGGTGCAGATCATCTCTACCCACGCGCACTTCGATCTGCTCGAGTTCGACCTGGCCGGCCAGGCCCAGGCACGCACCAAGGCGCAGCGGTTGGTGCAGGGAGAGGCCGACCGACCGTTCGAATTAGCGCGTGGGCCGTTGTTTCGCGCTGCGCTGGTGAGGCTTGCCGAGGGCGAGCACATTCTCCTGCTGACACTGCACCATGTCATCGCCGATGGTTGGTCTCTGGGTGTGCTGATGCGCGAGTTGGGTGTGCTGTATCGCGCGTGCCGTCAAGGGCAGGCATCGTCACTGGCAGAGTTACCCATCCAGTACGCGGACTTTGCCGTGTGGCAGCGGGATTGGCTGCAAGGCGATGTGCTTCAGGCACAACTCGGTTACTGGAGGGAGCGTTTGCACGGTGCGCCGCCGCTGCTCACGTTGCCTGCGGATCGACCGCGAGCGCCGCACCCGACGCACAGCGGGGCGCTGGTGCCGTTGGATCTGGGTCCGGAGTTGAGCACTCAGTTGCATCGCTTGAGCCGGCAGACAAACGGTACCTTGTTCATGGCGTTGGCGGCCGCATTCAATGTGCTTCTGCATCGGTACAGCCACCAAGACGACATTTGCATCGGCTACTCCGTGGCCAACCGCAAACGTCCCGAGATAGAAGGCTTGATCGGCTTTTTCGTCAACACCCTGGTGTTGCGCACGAAGGTCGAACCCGCACAGAGCTTCGAATCGCTGCTCGGCCAGGTGCGTGACGCGGTACTCGAGGCTGATGCGCACCAGGATCTGCCATTCGAGAAGCTAGTCGAGGAGATAAATCCCGAGCGTCACCTGAACTACGCGCCGGTATTCCAGGTGATGTTGTCGCTCAACAATACCGCCGAGCGGGAACCGGAATGGCCGGGGCTGCAGCTGCTCCCGACGCCGCTCGACAGCACCACGTCCAGATTCGATCTGACGCTCGATCTAACGGAGCGTCGAGGGCGCCTATGTGGGGCGTTCGAGTACAACACCGATCTCTTCGATCGTTCGACGGTCGAACGGATGGCAGGGCACTTCGAAGTGCTGCTGCGAGCAGTGGTGATCAACCCGAAGGCGAGAATCAGAGACCTGCCGCTGTTGACACGGGCCGAACGTCACCAGATCCTAGTCGAGTGGAACGACACCAGGGCGGACTTCCCGAGCGGCAAGTGCGTTCAGGAGTTGTTCGAGGATCAGGTTGAGAAGAGCCCGGAAGAGATTGCGGTCGTCTTCGAGGACCAGCAGCTGACCTACGCACAGCTCAACGCCAAGGCGAATCAGCTTGCGCACTACCTTCGAGAGTCGGGGGTTCGACCCGACACGCTGGTGGCAATCTGCGTGGAGCGCGGCCTGCTGATGATCATCGGGCTGCTGGGCATCATGAAGGCAGGGGGGGCCTATGTGCCGTTGGACGCGGATCACCCCGAGGAGCGTTTGGCGTTCATGCTCGATGACACGAGTGCGCCGATTCTCCTGACGCAGGACAAACTGCAAAGGCAGCTGCCGCGAACCGATGCACGGGTCGTGTGCCTCGATACGGATTGGCCGGACATCGCACGACACAGGTCGTGCAATCCTCGGTGCGTCACCGGTCCGCTGAACGTGGTCTATTGCATCTACACCTCGGGCTCGACGGGCCGGCCCAAGGGGACATTGAACACACATGGTGCGGTGGTGCAGTTCCTGTCGTCGATGCGCGACCAGCCAGGTATCACTGCCGACGACGTCCTGCTAGCCATCACGCCCACGACATTCGACATCTCCGCACTCGAGATTTACCTCCCGCTGCTTTGTGGCGCCCGTATCGTCTGCGCCGGCCGCACGGACGTGCTGCAGGTGGATCGCCTGGCGGCGCTGATCGAGCGGCTGGGCGTGACAATCCTGCAGGCGACGCCTGGAACGTGGCGCCAACTGCTCGAAATTGGATACGACGGCAGACTCAGGCTAGCGCTGTGCGGGGGCGAAGCGCTGCCAGTCCTGGTCGCGGACTACCTGCCTTTGATCGCCGACGCCGCTTGGAACCTGTACGGGCCCACCGAGACTACGGTCTGGTCCTGTCGAGCGCGCCTGCCGGATAGCGGAACGACGATCGGCAGGCCCATATCGAACACGCAGATCTACGTCCTGGACGAGCACTTGGAGCCAGTGCCGGCGGGTGTGGTGGGGCGAATTTACATCGCTGGCGCGGGACTAGCGCGGGGATATCTGAAAAGGCCCGAGCTCACCGCGGAGAAGTTCATCGCGAATCCGCACGGCAGTCCGGGCAGCCGTATGTACGATACCGGCGACCTCGGACGCTACTTGGCCGATGGTCGCATTCAGTTCATGGGCCGGCTCGATCATCAGGTCAAGATTCGCGGGCTCCGTATCGAGATTGGCGAGATCGAATGTGCGTTGCAGGCTCACGAAGCTGTGCGCGATGCGGTCGTGGTCCTTCGCGATGACGATGCGGGCGACCAACGCCTAGTTGCCTATGTCGTGACGCGGCAGGCCGAAGACAGCCGGGTCGATTCGCTGCTGGCGCATCTGCGGCGTCGCCTGCCCGCGTACATGGTGCCTTCGGCGTGGACGTTCCTGCAGGCGCTGCCGCTGAACGTTAACGGCAAGATCGATCACAAGCGATTGCCCGCTCCGGACAGTTCCGTCCGCGCAGCGGACGTGGCCTACGTCGCGCCGACGAACGCGACCCAAGAGCTGCTCGCGGGGCTGTGGGCGGAGCTGCTGGGCGTCGAACGCGTAGGGCTGAACGACAACTTCTTCGCGCTCGGCGGTCATTCGCTGATGGCGACGCGGCTGGTCGCGCGGATTTCGACCGTCATGCAGGTCAACTGTCCGGTAGCGGCGATCTACTCAAATCAGTCGCTGCGGGAGTTCTCGGCGTTCGTCGCCGAACGCGGGCAGGCTTTGCAAGGATGATGCGGTTGGCAGGCTTTGACCGGGTGCTCGGACGAAAGCTGCACGCCTTCGATTCCGCGTGGCTTGCGCAGATGCTCGCTCGTTATCCTCAGGTTGCCTTGGACATCGGCACCGGCGATGGCCGCTATGTGCTCGACCTGGCTCGGAACGAGCCTGATCTCCTGTGCCTCGGTATCGATCCCGTCGCCGAGGCGATGGAGACGAGTTCGCGAGTTTCGAGTGCGAAGCGAGGTGGCTGCCCCAACGCGATATTTATGCGGTCGTCGCTCGAGCAACTACCCGGGCCGCTAGAAGGCATCGCCGACAGGCTGTCCGTCAACTACCCGTGGGGATCGCTGCTCGCGGCTGTGGCCAGGGCGGAGCGGCGTGCGATGGCGCAACTGCGCGCGACGTGCAAGGTCGGCGCGACGGTCTCCATTTACCTGAACTTCTCGGTGTTCGAGGATCGTTCGTACAGTGATCGCCTCGGCCTCGGCGGCGCGCTGGAGTTCCTGTCGTCGGGTACCTTCGTCGAGGCCTTTGCCGCTTCGGGTTTCACGGTTGTCGCGCACCGCCTCTTTGAGGGCGATCCGCCGTTCCGCAGTGCATGGGGGCGCCAACTCGTCCGCAATTCGGGACGAAGGTCGATGCACATAGAGGCGCGAGCTTGCTCAGTGACGCCGGCTGTCAAGGGTGAGTGAATGAAGCAGGAATCGGATCTCGAATACGACGTCTGCATCGTCGGCAGCGGAGCTTCGGGAAGCATGGCCGCGGAGCGGCTCTGCCGTGCCGGACTGCGCGTCGCAGTAATCGAGCAAGGCCACGCCGCCGATGCGAGCCGGGACTACGATGCCGTCATAAGCGCCTCGGAGCCGGCGATGTGTCGTCTCAGCAACGGCGCGTGGGGCCCGATCGGCTACCCCTGGACGTCATGCAATGTCGGTGGCGGCACGGTCTTCTATGGAGGCGTGAGCTTCAGGTTGCGCGAGGTGGACTTCGCAGCGAGCAGCTTCGTGCCGGGGTGTGATTTGGAGGTCGACTGGCCGATTGGCTATGCCATCTTGCGCCCTTACTACGACGCCGTCGAGGCAGAGCTCGGCCTGTCTGGCGACCCGATCGTCAACGACTCAACGCATCCGGGCGGAGCGGATCCGGTGATGCCCGGCGTGGCGCTGAGTCCCCAGGGCCGGGTGCTGCACGAGGCAGGCTGCGAACTTGGGCTTTCCCCGTTCAAGACGCCTTTGATGGTCGCCACCAGGCCGTACCGCGGTCGGCCGGCGTGCCGCTATTCCTCACCCTGCATCGAGCACCTGTGTTCGAGCGGCGCGAGAGCGGATCCGTTCCGAATTCTTGTCCAGCCGCTCCTGGAGAGCTCGTTGCTGTCCGTGTACCCACACCAGAAGGCGATTCGATTGTTGCCTACGGCGAACGGAACTCGCGCCGCTTCGCTCGAGACCGTCGACGTTCGCACGGGCCTTCGAACAGAATGGCGCGCCCGGGTTTTCGTCATTGCTGCCAATGCGATCCAGTCGGCCGCACTGCTGCTGCGTTCGCGCCAGTCTGAAGGCACCGGTTTCGAGTTAAGCCCCCTGCTCGGAGCGGGCCTTTGCATGAAACTCAACGAGTATGTCGCCGGGTACCCGAGCGGCCCAGGCGTCCCGTTAGCGGACGACGATCCTTGGCGCGGCGGCGTCGGGCCGGTGTCGACTGTCGCCACGACTCGACACTATCTCGACAAGGACTGCCCTTCGGGCATGGGCGGGATCATCTACGAAGCTCGCTACGGCTGGAAGTACGGCGGCGATCCGGCCACGGACGTCGCGCGGCTGGAATGCCTGATCGCCGATACGCCGTCAAGGCAGAACTGCGTGCGGCTGTCCCACAACACTGACAAGTTCGGCGTGCCGCTCGTCGCGATCGACTACCGCGCGCACCCGCGCGACAAGGCGCGGCTCGAATGGCTCGTTGAGCGCGCGAGCCGTTGGCTGACGAGGGCCGGTTATGGGGTCCTTTGGCGCGAGGCCGGCGGCTATGCCCTGGGCAGCAGTCACTTGCACGGTACGTGCCGGGCCGGCTCGGATCCGGCGACCAGCGTCGTCGACGCGTCCGGCCGGCTGCACCATGTAGAGAACGTCTACGTGGCCGATGGCTCGTACATGCCGTTCCCCGGTGGCGTAAACCCGACTTTGACCATTCAAGCCGTCGCGCTGATGGTGGCGGACAAGCTCAGCCGTTCGCTCACGAGCGCGCGTGCGGACGTCGGGCTGGGCGTGACATGAAACGGAGATCCGGCCCGCCATCGGCCCGCCGCTTGCGCGACAAAGCGCCAGGTGCCGTGCCGCTGGTGGAGTTCACGTGCAGTGGGCACGCCCAGGTAAGCGCGACCCACTCCGGAACATTTGAGCTTGTCAGCGAGACAAGCTTGACAGCAGCCGGAACGTGCATCATCGGCGTCGGCGCTAGCCCGGATGAAGGGCAGTTGCTTCAGCTTCGCGGTGAAGTAAAGATCACGCTGACCTGCAGCGACGCCTCGGACTCGGTCCGTGGCTTCGTGAATCCGCTTTACGTCAGCGGCGATCCACTTGTGTTCCGCAAGCACATCAAGCCGCAGCCGCGCTCGCTGTGTATCGCCTGCGACAAGGACTCTGCCGACCTGGACCGCCGCTTGGTGCGCGCGTTGGGCGTCCCGGGAGCGCAATTGCGAGTGCGCATCGAGAGCGCTCGGCGCGACGTGACGCGGGCAGGCGGAGGCGTTTTGTATCTTCTTGGATCTACGCTCGGCAACCCGGAGGATCTCTCCCCGCGCACGCCGAGAATTTTGCGATCGCTCGACCTGATACTCGTCGAGGATACGCGGACAGTGCGGCCGCTGCTGAAGGCAGCTGGGGCATCAGCGCCGGCGATCTCGTATCACGATCACAACGAGGCGCAGCGGCTTGCGCAGGTGCTGCGCGAGCTCGACGGCGGCGCGCGCGTAGGCGTGATCGCAGAAGCTGGTATGCCGCTTGTGTCGGACCCCGGCTTCCGCATCGTGGAGGCCGCGATCAAGCACGGTCACCTAGTGACGGCCGTGCCGAGCGGCGATGCGGTCACCACGGCCCTCTGCGTCAGCGGCATGTCAGTCGCAAAGTACTCTTTTGTGGGCTTTCTGCCGCGACGGCAGAGCGAACGCCGGTCGGCATTGGTCGAGCTCGATGCACTACCGTGGACGTTTGCCTTCTTCGAGTCGCGGCATCGCATCGAAGCGACGCTCGCCGATATATGCACCGTTATGCCTGAGCGGGCGATCGCGGTCTGCGTCGACTTGACGAAGCGCACCGAGCGCGTCGTGCGGGGAACGGCCAATCAGGTGCTCGAAGTCTGTCACAGTCGACCACTCCTCGGCGAGCTAACTGTCGTCGTGCAAGGCCGCGGCCGTGTGGCGCAGCGGGTCGAAGCCTCCGAGGAGATGCAGCGCGCTGTCAACAGCCTCGTCGAATCCGGCGTCTCCACCAAGACAATTGCGAAAGCGCTTGCGGCAGCATCCGGAATGCGCCGGCGAAATGCATTCGCGGAGGTGCTTGAGCTCCGCAACGCCGCATACCCCGATGATCCTGGCGGGTGAGTTCCTTCGTGCGATGGGCGGAGCCGCGTCAGTCGTCGCCGTTTCGCCGCATCCGGACGACGTGGCGCTTTCGTGCGGCGGGCTGCTGCTCGAGATGCGGCCTCTGGCCGACGTCGCGCTGCTGACCGTGTTCAGCGCCTCCCGCTGGATGCTGGGAGCCGACCTCGAACCCATATCGGCCGAGGCGGTCACCGCCAGACGCCAGAGGGAGGAGCAGTGCTACGCCGACTTGCTCGGTGCCCGACTGGTGATGCTGGATGCCGCCGACAGCAGTCTGCGGGGATACGACGCTGACAGCGAGTGCGCCGACCACGCACTGGACGAGCGTCTCGCTTGCCAAGTGGAGACGTCGCTCGCCGAATCGCTCGATCGCATCCGTCCTGATCTGGTCCTCGGCCCGGCCGCGATAGGCGGGCACGTCGATCACCGATTGGTATCGGACGGGCTGCTCTCGCTGTCGAAGACTCGCGACTGGTCTCTGGTTCTGTATGAGGATTTGCCGTACGCTGCATCGACGCCGAATCGGAAGGGCAGGGGGTTTCGGTCCGACTGCGTGGTTAAGGTTTCGATCGCAGCGGCCATTAATCTGAAGATAGAACTGCTGCGGACCTACGCAAGCCAGATCGACGACGCCACATGCCGACGCGTTCGCGCGCACGCCTGCAGGACGCAGGGGGAGATCGTCGAACGGTTCTTGATCGAGAAAGCGCGGAATCCGGGCTAATGACTCGGGGACAGGTCTTAGGGAAGCAGTAAAGAACGGATATCGACAGAATCGACGCGCGATCCGTTGCAGCGGTTTGCAACCAAGAACGGAAGGCAAGAAGTGCAAAGCGATGCGGCTATCCCGCCGAGTTTCACGAGCGCCTCGCCGTCGCGGGAAATCAGCGTGCTCCGACTGACCCCGCACTTCTACTGGCCGCAGCTCGAGCGCAGCGGCTGGCCGGTTCAATTCGACGCCATCGGGGGCATGCAGACGCAAATCTTCGGACAGACAGTTGCGCTTGCGGCCGCTGGAGTTCGCCAGCAGGTGCTGACACTACGCGTGCCGCCCGCGCCGACGGAATGGCAATACGACGCGAAGACATTGATCAAGGGCGTACGCGTCCCTGTGCTGCCGTTGAGATCACGCCTGCGGGGGATGATGGATCTCAACATCTCCTGGCTGCTCGGCATTGCGGCTGCGTGGAAGAAGCTGCGAGATCCATTCAATATCGTGCACGTTCATTGGAGCGGAGTGTCGATCCCGCCGCTCCTGACCTGGGTGATCAAGAAGTTGTGCCGGGCCAAGGTCGTCGTGACAGTGCACTGCTCGGCTCTGGTCACCTACCACCCGATGTCGACGTTCGACAAGCTGCTTTATCGCCTGTCCTGTGCGCTCGAAAGGCGGGCACTGACTGCGGCCGACCATGTCACGGTACTGACGCCGCGGCTCGTCCCTCAGCTAGAAGGACACGGGTTGCAGTTGAAGGGCAAAGTGTCGGTAGTTCCGGACGCGATCGACATCGACGAATTCGTCGGGAACGTCACGCCCGCAGCGACGGCGCAATTCAAGGAGCGTTTCGGCATTCCCGCTGACCGGAGGGTCATCGGATACATCGGGCGCGTCGCGCGCGAAAAGGGCTGGCGCACGCTCCTGGATGTGGCCGCGCTTCTGAACGAGCGCACGATGCACGTCGTCGTCTGTGGCGACGGTAACGAGCGCGACCTGATGGAAGACGAGGTCCGGCGGCGCGGCATGGCGCATCGATTTACTATCACGGGGTATTTGCCGCATCGCGAGGTCGCGGTCGCGCTGTCCGCCTGTGACGTGATGCTGCTGACCTCCAGGCACGAGGAGTTCGGCAGCGTGATGCTGGAGGCCATGGCGGTCGGTACACCCGTTGTCGCGTTCAGAGTCGGCGGCGTGCCGCACGTGTTGGCCGACGGTGAAGCCGGCGTGCTGGTAGAAAGCGGCGCGACGCCGGTCATGGCCGAAGCGGTGCGGACGTTGCTCGATTCGCCCGAGACCTGCGCTCGCCTGCGAGCAGCCGGTCGAAAGCAAGTGGAGCAGAACTTCGGCAGGGCCGCATCGACTAACAGAATGCTGGAGGTCTACATGTCGCTCCTCGAGGAGCGCGAGCCAGTCCCGAAGTCATGACGACGACGGAGCGCATCTGTCCGCCGCAGTGGCCAAAGTGGCCGTTCGTTGATTCGACGGACGGCGTGCTGGCCGCGATGCGCGACGTGCTCGACAGCAGTGTCTGGACTACGCGCGCGCCGGGCAGAGAGGACTCCGCGACGCAATGGGCAGAGGCAGAAATTGCGCGTCAGTTCGAGGTTCGCCATGCGTTGCTCGTGACGTCGGGCACAGTGGCGGTCGAACTCGCGATCCGCGCGCTAGATCTCGCGCCGGGCAGCAAGGTCATCGTTCCGGCGCTGGGCTGGTTTGCGACCGCCGCTGCGGTTATCCGCGCCGGCGCGATCCCGGTCTTCGCCGACGTTTCGCTCGAGACGAGTTGCCTGGATCCGGATTCGGTGAGCCGATGCATCGATCCCGACGTAAGAGCGATCGTCGCCGTCCACCTTCATTGCGCGGTCGCCGATCTCGACAACCTCGCGTCTATCGCCAGGAAACATGGGCTCGAACTCATCGAAGATTGCGCCCAGGTTCCCGGCACGAGGTACGGGGGAAAGCCCGTCGGGAGCATCGGCCGCATGGGCTGCTTCAGTTTTAATCAGGAAAAGCTTATCGCCGTCGGCGAGGGTGGTTGCGTGGTTACCAACGACGGCGAGCTGTTTCAGCGGCTGTACGCACTGCGCACCGACGGCTACGTCAATCGCGAGACCCATGGACGCGCGTTCGTCCCTCATGGATCCGTTCGCGGCGGAAACGCCTGTCCCTCGGAGTTTTCGGCGATCCTGGTACTGGCGCAAATGAAACAGTTCCCGCGGCTGAACGCGAAGCGTCGGGAGGTGGCGGAGAAGCTTGACGCGCAGCTCGCTGACATCGACGGCGTATACCCACTAAGTAGCTCGCCGGGTACCAGCGATCGCACCTGGTTCGAGTATGCGTTTCGCCTGGATCTAAGGAAGTTCGGCGGCCGCACGATACGGCAATGCGGCGGGTTCTTGAGCAGCGAGCTTAGACTGCCGATTCACGCCACGGACGAGCCCACTCAGGATTGCCCGATGCTTCATCTGGCTCGGTGCGGCCGTCCGACGCCCACGGCGCTTGCGCTGTACAACACCATGCTTGTCTTTCATCATCGCGCGCTCCTGGACGAGAGGATCGCGAGAGAGTTTCCTGACGCGCTGCGTCGCCTGCAAGACGAGTCGCTTGAAGCGAGGAGAACCGGTTCGTGAGTTCCATGCGAGCAGTCATCGCCCTGGGGGCGGGGGAGATTCGGGTCGATACGATCGACATCCCGACGCCGGGCATTCACGATGTCCTCGTCAAGGTGCATGGTTGCAGCCTTTGCGGGAGCGATCTCAAACTCATCGCCGGAGATATGGAAGGCATCAAGTTCCCACTGGTCCCCGGGCACGAATGGAGTGGAACGGTCGTTGATGCTCCCTCGGCGCATCGAGATCTCGTGGGCCGCCGTGTGGTGGCCGACATCCTTCAGAACTGCGGACGTTGCGACTTCTGCCACGCGCGAAGGCGCAACCTATGCAGTGCGCTGATCGAGCCCGGCCTTACCACCCAAGGCGCGTTCGCCGAGTACATCGTTGTTCCTGCCGCGTCGGTGCGCGCGATCCCCGATGGCATGTCGATGGATGAGGCGTGCCTTGCTGAGCCTTTGTCGGTCGTGATGCACGCCTTCTCGCGCGCTGCGCCGCGCGCAAACGACGTTGCACTTGTGCTCGGGGGGGGCGGCGTCGGACTGATCACGCTTGCCGCCCTGAAGCGCGCCGGCGTAGGCCGTGTCGCGCTGATGGATCCGCACGTTGATCGCCAGGAAGTTGCCCGCCTGCTAGGAGCTGACTGGGCCGGGCATCCGTCCGACAATTCGAGAGAAATCCTGTCAACCTGCCTCGGCCGGTTGCCGAACCTGGTGATCAACGCGGCGAGCCGCGCCGACGGACTGAAGACGGCAGTGACGTTGTGCGATTCCGGCGGAACGGTGTGCCAGATCGGCTATACCTCGAAGCAGACGGTCGAGATCCGTCCATCGGACGTAATGACCAAAGAGTTGCGGATCATCGGCGCACTTTCGCCCACGTATCCGATGGAGGCATCGCTCGAGTCGCTGCGGAATCTCGGCCTGCGCCGACTGTTGACGCACGACGGTGGATTGGAGGAATTCTCGACACTGTTCGAGCTGGCGAAGCAGCGTCGCGATGGCGCAATTCGCGTCCTGATTCGGCCGGCGAACTGAAGGTGGTCCTACGCTACTGAGTCCAAGGGAACTTCGAAGATGACTATCACGCTTCCAGACACTCCCGAGCCGACCGAGGTCGAAATCGAGCTCACAAACGCGTGCAATGCGGTGTGCACGGCATGCCCGAGAAACAACCTCGAGGCCCCCAAGGGCGTGATGAAAGCGGAAGTATTCCGACGAATCGTCGATCAGTACGCGGACTATCGGTGCGAGCTCGCCATCAATCGGCTGCGCGGTTCGGAGGACTTTCCCTTCATCACGCTTGCCGGTCTCGGCGAGCCGCTGCTGCACCGACAGGCGATCGACCTGATCGGCTACGCAGCCAGGAGACGCTTTCGCACGATGGTGTTCACCAATGTCTCGCGCCTGGACCGGGACAAAGCCGGTCAACTGGCGGATAGCGGCGTCAGCGACGTCTACGTGAGCTTCTGGGGCATAGAGAAAGCCGAGTACGAAGCAGCAATGCACCTCAACTTCGAGCGCAGCCTGCGGAACCTCGAGTACTTCGCGCCGCTGGCAAAGGACCGCGGAATCAAGCTGTTGGTGACTTGGGTTCAGGTCCCGCAGCTGCGCTCAACGTCCGAGGAGATCAAGGCTTTCTGGAAGGAGCGGGGTATTCACGTGGATACCGACGACGACGCCCCCGAGAACCGCAGCGCCAGCAATTCGGTGTGGAACCGAGGTGGCGCGCTGCAGACGATCCCTCAGGCGGCACTTCATTCGCCCGTCAACCGCAAGAAGGAGTTCTGGTGTAGTCAGCTGTACTTTGCCGATACGTACTGCTGGAACGGCGACTCGGTCGTGTGTTCTCAAGACTACTTCCGCAAAGAAGTCGTGCTGGGCAACATCTTGGAGATGAGCCCACGCGAGTTGGGAAGGGCAAAAGCAGAACTCTTCCGCAGCAAGACGCAGAAACCGATCTGCGCGCGCTGCCTCAAGCCCCGCGACTACTCCATCGCCACACACCCGTGGGATGCGGTCCTGCCCGTCGATCAACTGCGCAGGTACCGCTATGACGTTGTATAGGCCACCAGCCAAACCGCAACCGGCGACGAGCCTGTGACGAGTCCTTTGGAACAAGACGCGCTGGAGCAGAGGTATCGGGAGGTTTGCAGCAACTCGTACGGCTGTGTTCCGTACGGCCGTTCGCGCTCACGAGTCAGGGTAAGAGCGCCGCTGATCCAGTTCAGTTCGGCATCGGGATGCGTACTCACGACACCGACTGGCCGGGAGTACATCGACTTCAGCAACGCCTTTGGCTCGGTCACACTTGGCCACGGTGATCCCGTCGTCGTCGCCGCGGTCGCGAAGGCAGTGCAAAGCGGACTGCCAGCAGGACTTGGATATTCAGCTGCCATCCAGCTCGCTGATCGGTTATGCGCAGACATCGGTGGCAACGCGCGCGCGGCGTTCTTTACGACGGGTACGACAGGTGTCCGCGCTGTCGTAGAGGCCGCGAGGCAGTACACCGGCCGACGATTGATCGCTTCTGCCGGATTCCATGGCTGGGACCCCATGTGGGTATCGGCGAATTCGCCGTTCTCGCTTTCTTCCGGCGACGTCCTCGACTTCCTGTATCACGCTGATGCGCTGCGCGACTTTCTCGGATCCCATCGCAGGGACGTCGCGGCCGTCGTCATCTCGCCCGACTACCTCCATATAGGCGCGGAGACGATGCGCAGTATCGTGCGCATTGCGCGTGAGTACGACGTCGTGATCGTTTCGGACGAAGTCAAGTACGGCTACCGCTACTCGAATGGCCCGTCGATCACGCGTCTGGGCCTCAACGCGGACATATACGTCTATGCCAAGTGTCTCAGCAACGGATGGCCCGTGGCAGCTGCGGTCGGGTGTCATCCGGTCATGGACCAGCTGTCCACGTTCGTGTCCACGCTGACGTACTCCTGCCCGGCGTTTGTCGCGGCCAATGCGACGCTGGCTCGCAGCGACGAGTTGCAGATCAGGAACTCCATCGCTGCCGAAGGCGGACGATTCCTGTCATCCCTATCCGAAGTACTCAGCTCGTCGAGGTTGCCATTGGACGTTGTGGGCGATGGTCACAGCTTCCAGTTTGTGTCTGCCACGCCGGAGCTGGAGTCGACGCTGGTCGAGCGCGCCCTGGACGAAGGATTGGTTTTCCAGCCGGGCGATCAGCAGCTGCCCTCGTACGCATTCAAGGCAAAGTACGTCGATTTCGCCATCGGCGCCATGGAGCGCGTCGTCGAATCCCTCAAACAAACCTACGGCGACCTGATCGGCGCTCCGCTTACGGAGCAGGCATGGTTCGACGCTGCGTGGAACCAGATGGACGGCTTGTCGGATCGCGCGACCGCATCGCCAGGCATGAGGGAATTCGTTCAGTCGAAGTTTGCTGACTAGCGAACTCGCGTCGCGGATCGCGGGCCGTTCACTCAGATGGCCTTCGACAGAGAAACGCGACTTGATCCCGATGAATCGATGCGTTTAGCGAGGGCAGAGTCACTTCGAATCCGCTCTGGCTCAGCGCGAACATCCATTCACTTTTGCTGAAGAGACCATACTCGTCCATGTCATGGACCGTCCTCGTGGGTTTGCCGTTTTCACTCAACCAATAGGTGAACACTATCTTGTGTGACGTTGCGCAGTCAGCCTCACGGGGAAACGCCTGCTCCGCGTAGCGCAGGCTTCGGCCTTGCGAATCTGCGTGCCCCCCTGTCTTTCGATACGGCGAGAAGGTTTCCGTCGTGTAGTTGGGCACCAAGAGCGCGATTGCGCCGGGGTGCAGATGGACGAAGGCGGTGCGGATCGCGCGCTTCAGATCATCGATGCATCGCATGTGATGGACGGCATCGTGCAGAAACACGACGTCGAACCGCTGATCGAGCCGGACTTCCCGCATGTCGGCGATCTGGTGTCGGCATCCCGGGTTGAGCCTCGAGCTGATGTCGATCATCGGCTTCGAGATGTCTATCATGGTGCAATCGAATACGGCACTCAGATGCAAGGCGCAGTGGCCACCACCAGAACCCAGATCGAGCAACGTTCGAGCATTGGGATGCGCCTCCGTGATCAGGCTTACGTAGCTCGCACATTCACGCCGATAGTCTTCCGGGCGAGTGACAAGGGGATACCACTCAGTCAGGTCATGGAACAGCAGCACATTGGCTTCTCCGATCCGAGCGTGCGTATACGCTCTCATGACACGCGGTGGCGTGGTGCCCAGTCAGGAAGCGGACTCTGTGGGGAGTCCAAGGCACCAAGCAGGTCGACCAGGTACTCCGCAGCGACCGCTGCAACTGGATCTGGCGTCTCGGCGGGGTCATCGATGTGCAGTTCGCCTGCCGCCACGCGAATTGCGGTGAGCCCGAGCCACGGCCCCAAGCCTCGCCGTTCGGAAGGACGCAGCGCTCGTACTGATTCGTACCCGGACAGGAGCGCGACCATCGCGGGCGCGTTCCATCGCTCGCGCAGGTGCATGTGCAAGTCGTGACGATCGAATGCGCCGACGGTAGAAAGCGCCTGCGAGAGGTCGAACAGGCAGTACCCCCATCTAAGCTCGTCGAGATCGATGAGCACGGGACCGTCCGATGTCGACAGGCAGTGTGACGCGCTCGCATCCCCGTGGATAAACGACTGCGACAGATCGCTGAGCAGACATTGCGTCAACAACGCTTGTGCGGTGTCTTGCAGCCTGTCTGCTGTCCTCGGATTGATCCCCGGCACTGTCCGCCAATATGCGCTCGCCGCCGCGAGGCACGCTGGCGAGTCTGGCAACCAGCGGTGGCGCCCGACCGGAAAGCTCCAATCGCCCGCCGGCCACTCATCCGTCATCGACACTCCTGTGTCGTGCAGACGCGCCAGCGCGACGCCGAAGCCGTGGGCTTCGACCTCCGGAATTCTGCAGTTCGTAGCCTCGACAAGTCGTTGCACGCCGATCACCGCAGCGCCGATGCGTGCGAAAGTTCGATCCGATGCCGTCATCATGAGTTCGGGCACTGGTGCACCGCGCTTGAACAGCTGTCGGTGAAGCCTGGTGGTGATCGCATAGTCTTCGTTCTGGACATAGAACGGCGCGCACTTGACCAAGTACCGTCGGCCGTCGTCGGCCTCGACGGCTACGAATTTCGGACTGTCCTGAATTCCTCGGACAACGATCCTCTTCATCGCCCCGAGCGGGTATGTAACCGATACCTCGCGTAGGGCGCCGCTACCTTCGATCAGCCAGTCAAGCATCGATCGCCCTTCGGCGTGCAAGGATCGCGATCAATTGCCCCTCGAGATCAACCGTAACCTCCTCTTCATTGAGGGCTTCCATGGTCCGCATGATTGCATCGGCCATTCCGACGCACGGCTGCCACCCGGGGAGTGCCGCTTCGAGCGCGGAGGTATCGAACACGACGTCGTGGCCCGAGAGTTCATCGCTCTCGTCGAACTGCACCGGATCCAGGGCGAGCAATTCGGCCATGCTCGCGCTCGCGAAGCTCGGTTCGCGCCCGATGCATCGCGCCACCAACGTGTGGTAGTCCCGCCAGGTGCAGCTCTCGCGAGGCGCAACCGTGAAGACCCCGAACTCGTCGCAGAACACGGTCGCCAATCCAAACAACGCGCGCGCAGCATCGTCGGCAAAAAGCAGCTGGCAGCGCGCTGCGCCGTCGTCGATGACAAGGATCGGCTTGCCGCGACGGACGCGGTGTACCCAGGGTCGAAGATCGCCGGTCTGGCGCGGCAGCTGGCCCCCCGGGCCGAAGACGATGCTCGGGCGAGCCACGACGGAGCGCAAGCGGCCTGCCGCGGCGGCATCACGCAACACTCGCTCTGCGACGATCTTTCCTCGGCCATAGGGCCGGGTCGAGTCCGCAGGCGTACGCTCGTCGACACGGCCGGGCCTGACTTTCTGAACCGCCACGCTGCTGCAGCATACGTATCGGGGCTTGTCGCCGCACGCCTCGACTGCGCTCCAGGCGTCAAGCGCGCTGAAGCAGGCAAGGTCAATTACAGCGTCAGGCTGGATCCGATGCACCAGGGCGGCGAAGGCGCCGTAGTCCTGGCGGTCGCAGACTGCATGTTCGACACCCGGTGGCAGCACACCGTCGCCAACGGGATTGCGCGAAGTTGTCACGACCGCGCATCCCGAAGCCAGAGCGTGGCGCGCAATGGACCTACCAATTACCCCTGTGCCGCCGGCCACCAGTAGCCTCATTCGTGCTTTCCTGCCGCTTGACGGCGACCTTATCCGATGTGATTCGTGTCGTTTACCGGGTCCCGTGCTGCGCGAATGCGGATGGCCGCGCCGGAATCTAACCCCCGGTTGGCGGAGACAGGCTTGACTGTAGGCTTTCGTTGACGCGTGCTTGGTCTCTTGCTATTTTTTTCGCCGCGCAACGTGGCGACGATCCGACCATTGATGAGCCGGTCATCGCACGGTGCATCAGTGCGGTTTTGATCGGCTCAATCCCTTTATCGACGAGAGGTGGCGACGATGACCGATGGACGTAACGAATCAAAGGCGATCGACAAACCGGAGCCAATGCTGATTCAGGCAGCGACGATGAACTCGCTCGTGCTGGCGAATCTACTTGCGTCCATTGGCGATACCGTCGAAATGATGGCGGTGATCGCCGAGGAAGGGGGAAACATGTCAGTGCATAACTCCCTCGAATCGGCGGCTTCAGACTTCCTGTCGTTGGGCGCGAAGTCGCGTTCCTCGACCGCCAATTTGGACGAAGCCGCTGCGCTCGTAGGCAGGCTCCGCGATGCGGCGCATGGCCGGTGACGCCGCACGTATTGGCATGCCTGGACGATCAGGAAGGTCGAGCGCCGATCATCCGACGGATAGAGGATCTGGACGAGCCGCTATGCTCGACGGACGACGTGGCAAGCGTTGCAGGTGCGCGCGTCGTATGGGCTGACTGGCCGGCCCTGCGCCGAGATTTCTTCGCACCCGATACGGCACCCGAGGTCATCGAGCGCTGGCTTCTTGCTAGTGCTGCTGTAATGTCCGTTGCGCAATGGGACAGTCCCGGACTTGCGCCGCCGGGACGCCCTGGTCGCACTTCAGTCTCATGGCGCCCGCCGCGCTATGGGCGAGCGGCAGTCGTGCCCGTGCAGCCTCATCGCCTAGTGCAGGCGACTTCGGCAAGACTGCTCGATATCAAGGGATGCGGGATGCCGCTCGGAATGCATCCAAGCGGCCGCCGCGGCGATACCGGCCTTCTGCTGCTCCCGGACGCCCTTTGCGAGCTGCTCACCCAGTTGGTCTTGGAACGTCTCTGTGCTACCTGCCTGCATGAGCGCCTGCGAGGGGTGCCGGTTTACGCAGTACTTTCGCTCGAATTCGACGCGCGAGTTCCGGGGCGTCAGTGCAGCCCGGTGGCCTGTCTCGTCCGCGCTGCGCACCGACGGCGCGCCGGCAATCGTGACCTACCGCAGCGAGGCTCCAGTCGGCACAGGGCGATGTTGCGTGCAGAGTTGTCGATTCGCGCTGTCGGCTTTACGTCGACGTCCGACGACCTGGCCTATCGTGTTGTCGATGAGGGCGGCGCGCTAGCTGCTTTCGTCGGCGAGCAACGTCTCCCCCAATGGCTAGGAGATGCGCTAGTGTCCCGTCTTCGAAGTCATGTTAACGACCACGACGGACGGCCTTACGAATGATTTCTGCGGGCGGCTTAGTCCAGACAAACGGCGTCGGGTGCTCATTCCAGTGATCGATGTAATCGC
>Ga0187892_10003337_pt1 | contig 29558 bp, 26 predicted proteins | sample MA1701073metaG_FD_139345 | JGI IMG/M metagenome (GOLD analysis project Ga0187892, IMG submission 139345) | Bio-ooze microbial communities from a basaltic lava cave in the Kipuka Kanohina Cave System on the Island of Hawaii, USA - MA170107-3 metaG ... | reverse complement strand
ATTTAAATCCGTAGAGATCAGTACTTCATTCCATCCACCGGCGGTATCCCCGTACGCTTGCCCCAAGCCTCCGGCTGTCATCACTACTCCAACATGTTTTTTGAATCGTCTCTCTTTTTTTTCAGCCAATAACATTCGGGTAAACTATTTCTGGGTCAATAATTGATTAAATTAGTTAGCTGGTCACCATTCGATCGGAATTGATAAGGAAGGAATATGGGTAAATTATTACAGAGGAGTCCTGATCGTGACAATTAATTGTATTTTTCATGACATTTTCATCCGTTTAATATAACCTATTGAAACAAAAAACAAATTGCACTAAACTTGCAAAAAAGGGTAGTGTCCTTCCGAAACGGCAAACTATCCGAAAGGGTAGGACGCAAAGCCACAAGCCTAAGGACGATTTGACAGAGTCTATGGCGGTTGGGTTACCGAAGAAAGCATACTTGCAATAATTCTAATAATCGAGGATTATTATATCAAAGCTATAAACAATTGTCTTAAGTAAGTTAAAGCGTATTGCGAAAATAATTTCTTAGAGGGGGTAATATCATGGGGATAATTATCAGGGAATCAAAAGACCGGAGGAGCCATGAAAGGATCCCCGTAAATTTTAATGTCTATTCTAAAAATTCCGGCAAGATGATCGGCTTGGCGAAAGACCTCTCTTACAAAGGACTATTCATACAAACTGAAGACGAATTCAAGCCGGGGACAAAACTCCTTCTCGAATGTGATTTATCGGGGGCATTGCCCGTGAAAGCCTACTGCGAAGTCAGGAGGCACGAAACGAACGGCGCGGGCGAGCACGGCATCGGGGTCGAATTCATAAACATATACGATTCGGACAGGGCAAAATTACAGAGCTACATCGAAAAAAGTAAAAACACTCTCAATTCCGACGACTACTATCTATCGGATTTCACGGATATACCGGACGAGGACCTGTTCAAAAAGGCAGAGGTGTTCTGGCAGTACGGACTGGACATGGCGTCGAAGGGGTATATACGGTACAGAAGACCCCTGGCTTCGCCCTCGGCGCACAGAGTGGTCATCGACGACGACTTCACCGGAAAGAAAAAAGAGATGATCATGATGGGCAGCAACAACTACCTCGGCATCACATCCCATCCGAGGGTCATGAAAATAGCCAAAGAAAATATCGATAAATACGGCACGGGGGCGGGGTCTGTCCCGCTCCTGGCCGGCTCGTACGACATACACAGGCGGCTCGAAATGAAGCTGGCCGAGCTCAAGGGGGCCGAGGACGCGATAATCTTTCCGAGCGGCTACGTCACCAACCTCGGATGCATACAGGCGCTCGTAAAGAGTGAAGACCTCGCGGTCATAGACAGGCTCGCTCACGCGAGCATTATAGACGGCTGCATGCTGTCCACAGGCACGTTCAGGACGTTCAAGCACTCAGACGTCGGGAGCCTCGAAAACGTATTGAAAAGAAATAAAGACAACTTTAAAGGAAAGATAGTGATAGTCGACGGCGTGTACAGCATGGACGGGGACATAGCCCCGCTCAGGCAGATAGCCGAGACAGCCCACAGGTACGGCGCCAAGGTCATGGTGGACGAAGCCCACGCCACGGGGGTCATAGGGGACAGGGGAAAAGGGACGCCCAGCCATTTTAAAATGAAGCCCGGCGAGATAGATATAGTCATGGGCACGTTGAGCAAATCCCTGGGCGGCATAGGAGGCTTCATAGCCTCGACTAAAGAAGTAGTAAGCTACCTCAGGTACTACACCAGGTCCTTTTTCTTCTCGTCTAATTTCCCACCCTCGGTCGCAGCCTCCGTGCTCGCCGCGATCGAGGTAATGGAAACCGACAAGTCGCTCCACGAGAACCTCTGGAAGAATATCAAGTACATGAAGGAAAGCCTGAAATCCCTGGGATTCAAAACCGGACAGACGGAATCGGCGATCATCCCGGTAATGACCGGCGACGAGCTCACGCAGAAAAAGATGAGCAGGAGGTTCCACGAGGAAGGGATTTACGTAAACGCGATTCCCCACCCCGCCGTGCCCAAGGGGCAAGAGAGGTTCAGGTTCAGCGTTATGGCCACGCACACGCGCGAAGACATCGACAAGACGCTCGAAGTGGTCGAAAAGCTCGGCAGGGAATTCGGGATAATAGGCAGGCCGGTCTCGCTCAGCGTGCCCGAATCCGAACGATACACCGTGAGAGAAATATCCTCCAGGGAGGAGATCGAAAGGTCGGTCAAGTTCTCATGGAAGGTTTACAAGGACTATCCGGCATGGGTTCCCTATTTCCTCATAAAAGACCAGGTAAAGCTGATCTCCAACGATTATTTTTACTTTAGAAAGGTTTATGGGAAGAGGTTCGTCGTCGAGGAGAAAGGAGAGATAGTAGGCACTGTAAGCGCGTTCATCGACAACTACTACAACCGCTATCACAATACGAGCACTGGGTTCCTGGGGTTCTTCGAAGCCCTCCCGGAAAAACAGGAAGCCGTGGGACTGATGCTGAAGAAAGCGGAAGATTTTCTTACGGGCGAAGGATGCACGGAGCTCCAAGGGCCCGCGAACGGGATATTCGGCCTCTTCGGCGGGGGCCTTCTCTCGAGCAACTACGGCAAGATCCCGTCCTTCCTCCAGGTATACACCCAACCCTACTACCACGACTATTTCACCAATGCGGGGTTCGGACCGGTCAAGAAACTCCTGCATTATACGATAGACCTTAAATCCCCCGATAACGTGAAAGCGATAATGAAATACTCCAGGGAACCGGAGCTGCCGGATATAAAGATAAGGCGAATGAACAAATCCGACTGGGAGAATGAGGTCAGGAGCGTGGTAAGGATTTTTAATAATTCGCTCGCTCAGCTCTGGGGCAATGTCCCGTTCGATGCCGATGAATTCATAGAGATCGCGGACGAGTTCAAGAGTCTGATCGTTCCCGAATACTGGCTTATCGCAGAATCCGGGGGGAAAGCTGTAGGCTTCATAGGGGGATTCCCGCAGTACGCTTCCGTGTTCAGGGGATTGAACGGGGAGATCAAACCCCACAAGCTCGTGACGCTGCCCCTCAGGCTGAGAGGGATCAAGGAAGGCGTATTAATGATCATGGGTCTCATGGACGAATTTAAAGGGAGGAGGATTGGCACCGTACTACTCAGCAGAGTCTGTGAGGCGATGATCGGGAACGGGTACGAGAAAGTGGCCGGCACGTGGGTACTGGAAGACAACCTAGGCTCGCGGCGCATTGTGGAGAACCTTGGCGGAAGGGTCGACCTCCACTGGGATATGTATTCAAAAATACCGGCAGTAAGCGAATGAACTAATGGCTGACAGACAATTGTCCTTATCGGAAGGGAACGGAGCGAACATCCAGAAATCGGTATTCAGCATAGTTGCGTTCGTTCTCCTCCTCTTCTGCATAGGGAATCTTCTATTGGGTCTCAACAGGGTGAACAAACCCTACCCGGGATTTTTCTTCTACAAAAACCTCGTCATAACAGACATATCGCCCAAGACGGTCAACGGCGAAACGCTTAAGAGGTTTAAGGACAAGATCAGGGAAGTGAACGGCGTTGCGGTCAGGACGCCCGAAGAAGTCTTCAACATTACCGACAAATACCCGGTCGGCTCAGGCCTGGAATACACGATAGAGAGGAACAGCGGCTCGTTCAGGGTCACAATCCCGATCGAGAGATTAACGCTCAAAGAAATGCTCCTCATGTTCGGGATCATATACGTGATAGGCGTCGTGTTCCTCGTCATCGGGGTCTTGGTCCTTCAGATGAAGCCCACCCTGAAGGCCAGCAAGGCGTTTTTCCTTTTCTGTGCTTCGATATGCATATGGTTTGTCGGGTCTTTCGATGCACAGGCCGTGTATCTCTTCGATCAGCTGAGCTTCTTTGCATGGATCTTCTGCCCGCTGTTCGGAATATATCTGATGTTTATTTTCCCCTCCGACACAAAGCTCAGGGGAATGACGCACAACCTGGTCTCGATACTGTTTTTATTTATATCCGCGATGCTCTTCGTTCTTCAATTCATCTTCTTCTACAACTATGAAATATGGAAATACGTTAATACCGCAAGCTGGATTTACGTAGTCCTGAGCACCATGATCTTCCCCATCTCTTCGCTCGTGATCTACCTGAATCCGTCATCGGCGCTCGAAAAACAACGCGCGCAAATAATTTTACTCGGCTGCGTTTTCGGCCTGCTCGTCCCGGCCTCTGTTGTAGCCTGCATCACTGTCTTTAAAATAAGCTTGCCCTATAACCTGATGGCGCTCCCGGTGATAATATTCCCCGTGTCGATCGCGTACGCCATCGTAAAACACAAGCTCTTCGACATCGACGTCATCATCGAAAAGGCGCTGACATACGGACTCCTCACGGGAGCAGTCGGATGCGTCTTCGCACTCACCGTGCTCGGGTTCAACGTCGCGTTCGCAAAGTACGGCGGCTGGAAGAACCCCGCCTTCTTCGTGATACTTAGCGGATTCCTAGTCATTGCGCTCAACCCGCTTAAGAACCGGATACAGGACCTCGTGGACCTGACCTTCTTCAGAAAGAAATATGACTACAGGGGGACAGTGGAGGAGGTGAGCTACGCGATGACCTCACTCCTGAGCCTTGAGAAGATAATCGACAAGATCATCGAAATCGTGGAGAGCACGATGTTCTCGAACCCGGTCTCCGTTTTCATATACAATCAAGACCTTGGGTCGTATGAGCGGTATTTTAAAGAGGGTGAGGTCCGAAGATCCTCCGATACGACTGTTGAGGAGGACAACGTTCTCATACAGCAGCTCAATTTCCACGGCAACGAGATATTCAAGGAAGACCTCATAGCGGACGAGAGGTATTTTCACAACTCCCAAAAGCTCATGCCGGAATTCGAGAGGTTTAATGCGTCGCTCGTCATTCCGCTCTTTTTCAAAAAACAACTCATCGGGTTTATAGCGCTGGGCGATAAAAAGTCGGGGCTGTCGTATACTTCGCGCGACGTGAACCTGCTCAAGCTCATGGCGAACCAGAGCGCCATAGCCCTCGAAAACGCGCTCGCGTTCAAACTCGTCGAGGACTACGCGAAAAGGCTTGAAAAAACGAACAAGGAGCTCAAGGATACCCAGGCTCAGCTCGTGCACGCGGAAAAGATGTCCGCGATCGGACAGCTCGCGGCGGGCGTCGCGCACGAGATAAGGAACCCGCTCAACATCATCGAGGGCGCCAGATACTATATCTCCACCTACATGATGGACAAAGAGAATGCAGAAGTCGTGGGAGAATACCTCGATTATATCAAGCACGAGATCGACAGGACGAACCGGCTCATAGACAGCCTGCTCAAGTTCTCGAAAGCCGAGCCCCCCTATTTCGAGAAAGTGAACATAAACAGTGTGCTCGAGAACGTCGTTATACTCGTACGGAAGCAGCTGTCCGACAACGATATAAACCTCACGCTGAGCCTCGACGAGGACCTGCCGCAGATAATGGCCGATCCCAATCAGCTCTGGCAGGTATTCATAAATATCATTCTAAACGCGGTACAGGCGATGCCGAAAGGCGGGGACTTTTCGATAGTGACATCGACACGGTGGGACGAATTCGCGAGCGGGAGCAACCACCAGATATACATTCATTTCAAGGACACAGGCGTCGGTATAGACAAGGAAGACATCTCGAAGATATTTGACCCGTTTTTTACGAAGAAGGATATGGGGACAGGGCTCGGACTCTCGATAGCCTATAAGATCATAGAAAAACACAAAGGCAGGATAATAGTTGAGAGCGAGAAAGGAACAGGCACGACTATTACGATTGAACTTCCATCAAATAACTATAATATTACTGCGGGAGAGGCAGATGAACGACAATAAGAAGCGGGTGCTGGTCGTTGACGACGAACAGCTTATATTGAAGATCATATCCGACATACTGACTAAAGAAGGATATGAAGTCGTAATCGCCAACAACTGCGAGAAAGCAGCTGAGTACCTGAGGACGTCCCGCATTGACGTGGTGCTCTCGGACATCAAAATGCCGGTAAAGAGCGGCATCGACCTCCTCGAAGAAATCAAGAACAAAGACCCGAACATACCGGTAATACTCATGACGGGATTCGCATCGCTTGAAACAGCGGTAGAGGCGGTTCAGAACGGAGCCTTCGACTATTTGATCAAACCGCTCGACTACGGAAAACTCAGAAGCGTAATCGAACATGCCGCCGACAGGTACGAGCTCTACAAGGAGAACGCCCGTCTGCTGAGCGACCTCAAGGAATTGAACACCAACCTCGAACTCAAGGTGCAGGAGAGGAACAGGCAGCTCGAGAACACTCTCAACAGCACGATCGAGAGCATTATAACGACAGACAGGGACCTTATGATCGAAACCGCAAACCCGAAGACCTCCGAGATATTCGGCAGGAACTGCACGGGCGAAAAGCTGAGCTTATTATTCCAGGGGATTAATTTTGACACCATAGTGCCGAAGATACTTAGCGACCCGTCGTATTCGACGAAACACGAAGTGAGGTACGACAATAAGTTTCTCGAGGTAACTCTGTCGCCGCTGATCGACTTCGAGACGAAAGAGATCTTCGGCGTGATAGCCGCGACGGAGGATATAACGGAGAAGAAGAAACTCGAAGCGCAGCTGATACACTCGGCGAAGATGTCGGGTGTAGGGCAGCTGGCCGCCGGAGTCGCACACGAATTCAACAACATACTCTCGGGCATTATCGGTTATACGAGCCTCGCGCTCACGAGGCAGGACCTGGAAAGCGCCAGGAAAGACCTGAAGGTCATAGAGAAGGCTTCCGACAGGGCTGTCGAGATAGTGAACAAGCTACTTTCCTTCTCGAGACAAAAAGGAGAAAAATTCCAGGTCGCCCAGATAGAGAGCATCATAGACGACGCCCTGGGACTCGTAGAGCATACCTTCGAGACAGAAGGCATAAGGATACTCCGGAGCTACGAGAAGGTGCCGGTCATCAGGATGAACCTCGGGGAGATACAGCAGGTATTCCTCAATCTCGCAATTAACTCGAAACATGCCATGCCCCAGGGCGGCGCCATAGCCATCAGCACGAAGCTCGCCGGTAATTTCGTGAGAATCGACTTCTCGGATACGGGGGCGGGCATCCCTCAAGAGAACCTGTCGAGGATATTCGAGCCCTTCTTCACGACAAAACAGAGCGAAGGGTCGAAATCGGGAACGGGCCTGGGCCTTTCGGTCATCTACGCGATCATTGAGAGACACGGCGGCAGGATCGAGGTCTCGAGCGAGCTCAACAAAGGCACTACATTCACGATTCACCTCCCGAACGTACAAACCGTCTCGAAAGCAGCGGAAGCCGAACCGGCGCAGAAAACCCAGAGCGCAAAGGTGATCGAGCTCAGGAGAAAAGGGAATGTGCTGATCATCGACGACGAGGAGTTCATAAGAGACATCGTGAGCGAATGCCTTTCGAGCACGGGACATAACGTGATGACCGCTGAAAGCGGCGAACAGGCGATAGAGCTTATAAAAAAGAACCATTTCGACATTACGTTCCTCGACTTCTCCATACCCAATAAGAACGGTCTCGAGCTCCTGAGGGAAATCAAGATGATAGACCCTAACTCAACAGTGGTTATTATAAGCTCAAGGCCGGGAGAACAGCTCCCCGACGAGCTCTCGGACGAGGGCGCTTATAATATCATTAAAAAACCTTTCTCCGTGGACCAGATCCAAACCGCGGTATCCAGGGTTCTCGGAGCAGAGGCTATGAGCGGATAAAACCACGGCCGGACATGGAAGAGCTTTCCACTTTTTACTGCAGAATCCTGGTGAACGAAAAAGAGATATATTCCGGACGCCTGGGAGAGGTCCCGGAAAGGTTCAGACCACAAATGATACGCGACCTGTCCGAATGGGCGGACTCGCTCGGCAAGAGGGGCTTGAACGAGCTCATATACTCTCATCTCGCATGGTATGAGGAGAAGGGAATGCACTGCACGGAATGCGGGGTGCGGTACACGGAGGGCGGCGCGGGAGAATGCGCGGAATGCGGGAATAAGCTCGGAGAGCGTTACGTCTATGAGCGGGACAAGAAGCTCGATATGATTATTACATGTGTGGGAATGATTACGAAGGTGCAGGTATCAAAAATATAAAGCTGATCGGTTACCGTCAAAACCCTTACCCGTCGGGACCGAGACTTAACGGGGGTCGGTAATGAAGCTAACGGTCAAAGGTCAGATATTTCCAAAGGTCTGGGATATCGCAGAAAGCATCAGGAAGCTGAGGGACGACAGACGGCCCGTCAACCTGGGAGCAGGCACGGTAGGCTATCCGGTCTACGAAGTGGACCTCCCGGAAGATACCAGAAAAGAGGGGCTCTATTTCGTAACGCCTCAGGGTATAAAGCTCTATTTTTACCCGGGCGACCAGTATCAGATTGGCTACCTGCTCTCGGAGATCGACAGCGGCCCGCTCAGGGAAAAGCATTTTAAAGAAACCGTAATGAATCCGGCAAGTTAAAGCCGGCACACGCAAAGCGGTCCTTTGACTCACAGGCAGGGTCTATGTATTTTTATTCCGATGGAGCGCCACGAGCACACTCACGACTTAAAAAACACGAAAGAAAAAAAAACTCTCATAATCGTCCTCATACTCACCGCCTCCTTCATGGTGGTGGAAGCGGCTTCCGGGTTCTATACCGGCAGTCTCGCCCTCCTCTCGGACGCAGCCCATATGCTGACGGACGTATTCGCTCTCTCGCTTGCGTATCTAGCTCTCTGGTTCTCGGTCAGACCGCCTACGCTCAGCAATACCTACGGGTTTTACAGGGCCGAAATACTCGCCGCGCTCATCAACGGGATACTCCTGTTCGTTATCTCTGGCGTCATTATTATAGAGGCGTACGAAAGGTTTAAGGTCCCCCAGGAGGTCAAAAGCCTGGAGATGACGGTCGTGGCTATCGCGGGCCTCGTCCTCAATTTAGGCTCGGCCTATATACTGTCCAAGTACAAGAGCGCAAATCTGAACATAAAAGGCGCGCTCTATCACGTCATGAGCGACGCGCTCGGCTCAGCGGGCGCCGTAGCCGCGGGCGTAGTGATGCTCCTCACGGGATGGTATTATGCGGACAGTATCATAAGCGTCCTCGTCTCGGTCCTGATATTGAGGAGCGCGTGGGTTATTTTAAAGGAGTCGGTGCATATACTGCTCGAAGGCACGCCGCGGGGAGTCGACCTCAAAGCCGTCCAGAGCTCGATATGCTCCCACGAGGGCGTGCTCGGCGTGCACGACCTCCACGCGTGGACGCTCACTCAGGGATTCGATGCTCTAAGCGCGCATCTCGTCGTGGACGACATGTATAAGAGTGAAAAGCTCATAAGCGATATCAAGGATCAGCTGTCGGGGAAATTCCACATCACCCACGTTACGCTTCAGCTTGAAACAAAAGAGTGCGGGTCCGCGTTCAGCACCTGTTACGAAGAAGCAGGGAAACGGGAATAGAACACCAATTTCTATGACATTATCTTAAGATAATAATAGTTTGGCTTGAGCGACAAATCATGTATATATAGGAGGTGGTTCCTGGAGTTGATCACACCGAAATATTGCTCGGATACGGTGTTAAAACTCATAGGCTCACAATCTAACTTTTTCAACCGCTTAGAATATCTCTGGTTGGAAATTTATAACGCGTCATGAAAAAACTAGTTGAATATCTGAAAGCAGCTGCAAGAGGTCCCATTTATGATACGTCCTATTTGGAATCTCTTATCGTAGATTGCTGGGATAGATTTTTCGGAAGCGATCGTGCCGGAATGACAGCAGAAAAGTTAATTCAGCGAATGGAAAATGTCTACTGGGACCCGCCGATTCTTTCTTTTTCAATAGAACGCCATGGGGGATTAGTCCTCGGTTCGACAAGAGCAGAGGTACAAAAATGGGAACTAAATCTGGACGATATGTCCGCTAGTTTTTCAATCATCGGCCGCAGACAGATAGTACTTATGCAGGAGAGAGTATATGTTAAACCTTTGGCAAATGAGATAGCCGAGCTTATATCCGATCACAAAAACGATGAGCGTTTGAATTGGAAAAAGGATGGAAGCGTACGTATTTTGATAGGTAAGATCCTTCCCGGGGAATCAGTAGTGAAACAAACGCTCAGCGGCCGCCGCAAACGATTTCGAAATGAACTCGAGAAGCTGCTGACTACCCAGGGGTGGGAGAAAATCAGCTATTACAACTATAGACCGCCGAAAAATTGAATCGTCTAGTCCAATGCCCAAAAGAAGTCCCAGCCGACTAGAGTGCAAGGAGTTTGTTAAATCTAGCAATCATTCATCAGAGTTGGTTCCATATAATTTAGATTATCCATTATTATTCCTCCTCCCGAATAAGCTTCTCCGCGCAGGATTTCATCTCGGCGCCTATCTTCTTGAGCTCGGGCTTTGATTGCACATACTTATCGAGCGCGTCGAGCACGCTCATGGTCTTTGAGAGCTCCGACTGCCTCATCGTTTTTTTGGGCTTGGAGAAGACCCGCTCGATCCTGAGCGACTGAGCGCCCCCGAACGCCGACCTTATCTCCTTTTCGTCGACTTCCTCTCCGGGACTCCCGACCTCGTACCTGACCCTGACTACCGCTCCCTCCGTATCCCCCGGAGAAACTCCATCCGGTATGAGGAGACTCCGCCGGTCCTCGTCAATTTCTCCGAGATCGATAGTGACAAATCTCCTGGCAGGCGTCTCCCTGAACTGATAGATGCATTTCCATCCCGTTTCCGACTCCGTGATTTCGCCCAGCACGAAGCCCTTTTTCTCCTTCTCTTCGGAGAAATCTATCCTCTCGATGCTTCCTGAATAAACCACCGGGGGTGTCTCACCCTCGTTTAAGTCCTGGAACCTGTGTATGTGCCCGAGCGCGACATACTGGAACGCCGGATCCGCAAGCACAGTCACCGGTATAACCGGGTCCGAGGTCGTAAGCGTATCCGTTTCCGTACCGGACAGTCTTGCACCGCGCGCAGCCACGTGCGCGAGCAATACCGCGGGGTCTTTCGGCCGGGCCTTCTCAGCGAGGCTCCGGACTATCGCGATCAGCCTCCTTTCGATCTCCGCCTGGAGCTCCTGAGAGGAAAGGGACTTGTACTCTTCCCTCGAGAGCAGCGCGCCTCTGCCCGCCCACGGGAGGCAGGCTACCTGGATCAAACCGCTTTTCGTGTCTACTTCGATCACTTCGGGTTTTCTGGCTATGGTCACGCCCTCGATTTCGAGGGCGGGGTAGATTTCCACTGCGGATGCGCCTATGCCGGAAGACGAGTAATCGTGGTTCCCGAGCACCATGACGACACGGGCTCCGTCATTACCGGCCGCCTTTCCGATCCTTCGCGCGAACTCAATCTCTTCCGCGGGAAGCGGGTTCTCCCGGTGGAACACATCTCCCGCTATGAGTATGAGGTCGACTGATTCCCTGGCGGCCGTATCGAGCACGTAGTCGAGGCACTTGAGAATGTCTTCGAGCCTGGTGTTATACCCGGTCGACGGATTGAGCTTGCCGTGTGTCAGAAGGCCGATGTGAATGTCGGAAAGGTGGATAAACCTTATTTTTCTCAATTTCCGCCGGGCGCCTTAGTCCGATAACAACCCTTGAGGACGCTCCTTTATTGATCTCCAAAAAGGATTTCGGACGCCCTTTTAGTTCCGGCCCCGTAATTGAACTTGTAGCCGAGCTTGTGGAGCACGCTCTCTATAGCCGAAACGAAGAACAGCGTATCCGTCTTGTCTATATCGCCTATGTGTGAAACGCGGAATATCACTCCCTTGGCCTGGTCCTGACCGTCGGCGACAGTTATGCCGAATTCGCCGCTGAGCGCCTTGATAACCTTCGAGGAGCCTATTTCGGGCGGGGCGACCACCGTCGTGAGCGCCGGGCTCGGGACGTCCTTCACGTATATATCGAGCCCTATAGCCTTCATCCCTTCCCTCATGGCGAGAGAGAGCCTGGCATGACGTTTGAACATGCTCTCCCTCCCCTCTTCCCTGAACCTCCTCAGCACGGCGGCGAGTCCGATAATCAGTGTTACGGCCGGCGTATATGGAGTCGTGTTCTTCTCCGCGTTCTTCTGGGCGGCTTTGAAATCGAAATAATATTTCGGGAGGTCAGAAGTCTTGTTGAACTTCCAGGCCTTATCGCTCATTGCGGCGAACGACAAGCCCGGAGGGAGCATGAACGCCTTCTGCGAGCCCCCAACCATTACGTCAATGCCGATCTCATCGAAGGGAAGCGGGAACACGCCCACGCCAGTGATGCCGTCGACTATCAGAATGACGTCGTCTCTATGTCTCGTAATATCGGCGATTTCCTTCGTCGGGTGCATTACGCCTGTGGAAGTTTCGCTAGCCTGTACCAGAACGGCGCGTATCGACGGGTCCTTCTCGAGCGCTTTTTCGATATCGGCAGGGTCCACCGAACGGCCCCATTCGACCATCAGCTCCTGCGTGTCGAGGCCGAACGCCTTGCAAATCTTGCCCCACCTCTCGCCGAACTTGCCGCCGTTGACGACTAGCACCTTATCGCCGCGGGAGAGCGTATTGACCACTGCAGCCTCCATCGCCCCGGTTCCGGAGGCGGCGAGGACAAATACCTCCTGCTTCGTATCGTAGATGTATTTAAGCCCCTCTCTCACCTCTGCAAAGATGGCCTCAAAATCCTTCGTCCTGTGGTGCATGATGGGCTTTGCCATCTCAATGAGAACTTCGCTTGGGACAGCGACCGGTCCCGGAGTAAATATGTAATTTTTCACTTTCTGATTCTCCTCTGTGATAATTTAGATTTCGTATTTTTTAAAGGCCGGACTGTCGAATCTTACGATCCGCCGGCAGGCGCTTTCGCTTCTCTTGCGGTGCCGGTCAGAAACCCGCTGACATAATCCAGTGTTATATCCTGACGATGCAAGCCGTGTTAAAAACATAAGAATCTACCCAAAATTACGGATAATTCAACATTCCTTGCTTTTGAATCCCCAACCCATATATTATTTACATCGAGATTCAGGGAGAAAAGCATGCTTGGAGAAAATAAAGAACAAATACAGGAACTTAAAAAGAGACTCGTAGTCCTGGGAGACTTTCTTTGACCTCCCCGGAAAGAATTTACGCCTTAAAGAATTAGAAGAGATAACGGGGAGGGAGGGCTTCTGGAATAACGCCGAGAAGGCGCAGGAAATCCTGAGGGAGCAGTCCCGTATTAAAAACGCCCTCGACAGCCTGAAGAAACTATCGAGCGACCTCGAGGACGTGGAAGTACTGGAAGAACTCTCAGTCGAGGAGGGGGACGAGGCGGCGGCGAGGGAGGCAAGCGAGAAGCTCTCGGAAATCAAGACCCGGGTCGAGACGCTTGAGTTCAAACGGATACTCGGCGAGCCCGACGACGAGAGGAACGCGATCGTATCGATAAACGCGGGGGCCGGCGGCACCGAAGCCCAGGACTGGGCCGAGATGCTCCTCCGAATGTATCTGAGATACGCCGAGCTCAACGGCTTCACGACCGAATTTGTAGAGTATCAGGAAGGGGACGAGGCCGGTATGAAGAGCGCAACTTTCCTCGTGAAGGGCGATTACGCATTCGGCTACCTGAAGGGCGAAAGCGGAGTCCACAGGTTAGTGAGGATATCCCCGTTCGACTCTAACAAGAGAAGGCATACTTCTTTCGCGTCTGTATTCGTATCACCCGAAATCGACGAGAGCATAGAGGTCGAGATAGAAGAGAAGGATTTAAGGGTGGATACATACCGGGCGAGCGGGGCGGGCGGGCAGCACGTCAACAAGACGGATTCCGCGATAAGAATAACCCACAACCCTACGGGCATAGTCGTCAGCTGCCAGAACGAACGCTCCCAGCACCAGAACCGGGCTACAGCTATGAAAATCCTGAAAGCGAGGCTCTACGAGCTCGAAAAGGAAAAACAGAGGGAAAAGATAGACGAGCTGCATGCCACAAAAAAGGAGATCGGGTGGGGCAGCCAGATACGCTCCTACGTGCTTCATCCGTACAGAATGATCAAGGACCACAGGACCGGATTCGAGACCGGTAACGTCGAGCCCGTTCTTGACGGCGACCTCGGCGAATTCATAAAAGCGTATCTTCTGATGCAGGCGGGAGAGAAACCACTCTAAATCCGGGACGGATACCGCCGTACGTGGAGCCGCGCTCTTATACTATGATCCCATAGCCGGGGTGCTGTATTTATCCGTCGATATCGCCTATAATTCAGTGAAGCCGTGTATCTCACGCGAGGTAAGCAATTTTGAGAATCGGAATTATCGGGAAGACGAATACGGACAAAGCATATGAAATTGCGAAAGACCTGAGCGGGTGGTTTAACGCGAGGGGCGTCGAGGTGATATTCGAGCAGGAGATCGGGAAAAAAATCCGCCGCCGGAAATCAGTCCCCGCCGCCGAAATCCCGGAACTAGTAGACATCATACTCGTCTTCGGCGGGGACGGAACGTTCCTGGGAGTGTCTAGGCTCGCGTGCGAACACGGTACGCCGATTCTGGGAATAAACCTGGGAGGGCTCGGGTTTCTGACCGAGATCACCGTTGACGAAATATATCCTATGATGGAGAGGATTCTGAGCGGCGATTATGAAATCGAGGACCGGCAGATGCTCAGAACAACGGTCAGGAGAGAAAAAACGCGTGCAAAGCATTATGAAGTCCTTAACGATGTGGTGATTAATAAAGAGGCCGTCGCGCGGATAATAGACCTCGAAATCTACATAGAAGGCTCGCACGTTACGACGTACAAAGCCGACGGCATAATCCTCTCGACGCCCACAGGTTCCACCGCGTATTCGCTTTCGGCAGGGGGGCCGATAGTCCACCCTGCCCTGCCGGTCACGATAGTTACACCAATCTGTCCCCATACGTTGACGAACAGGCCGCTCGTGGTTTCTAACGAGATGAAGGTCGAAATTAAAATAACCACACAGGAGCCGGACACCTACCTGACACTCGACGGGCAGATCGGGATCAGGCTCAAGACCGGGGACGTGATAGAGGTCAGGAAATCCGATACCGTCGTAAAACTTATTAAATCCCCTTTCAGAGATTACTTCACAATCTTGAAGACCAAGCTCATGTGGGGAGAGAGATATGGCAAGATCAACGGATGAACAGTTCCTGCACGACTGGGTTATAAGGAAAGTGCACGAGAAGTATTCGAGGCTTTACAGCGAAGTGCGCGTCAACCCCGGTGAAGAGCGTAACTTCGAGTACAAGGGGAAATACCCGGACATAGTCCTTGTAAATTACGGCCAGGTCGTGCAGATAGTCGAAGTGGAGACAAGGGAGACGATAAATAACGATAGAGTCCCTAAATGGAAGGAATTCTCCGAGCTAGGCGTGAAATTTACTCTCCTGGCGCCAAAAGAGCTTCAGGGGCACGCGAGGGACATCTGCTGGAAGAACGGGCTCGCCGCGAAAGTAAACCTCGGGAGCTTTGAAGTATTGATCAACATCTGATCCTGCTGACCTTATTCGTTACCCCTTCTTTTCTTCGTCGATATCGGGAAAACAATATTGAACATAGTCCCGTTCCGGTTCTGGATCCCTATTGTCCCCTTGAGCTGATCCGTAAGAGTGCAGACGAGCTGAAGACCGAGGGTATTCGTGTTCCGGAAGTCCACGTTTTCGGGGAACCCGACTCCGTTGTCCCTTACTGTGAGAGTAAGAATCCCGTCGGAAACCAAACACACCTCTACCGACACTTTATTCCTGGTCCTTCGAATGAGATTCTCGCTGTCCCGGGAATGGAAGGCGTGTTTGAGGCAATTCGAGAAAAGCTCGTTGATGATAAGCCCGCAGGGTATAGCCTGATCGACATCTATCGAGATATCGTATGCATTTATCTGAACATCTATATTCTCCCCGAGGTCATTATAGACCCTGAGAAGGTTCCTGGTCAGATCCGTAATATAGTCGAGCATCTTTATCTCATCTATATTCCTCGACTGGTAGAGCTTTTCGTGGATGAGTGCTATGGTCGATATCCTACTCTGGCTCTCATAGAAGAGCGCAAGAGACTCCTCGTCCTTCGCATAGTCGGACTGGAGGCTCAGCAGGCTTGATACGACCTGAAGGTTGTTTTTCACCCTGTGGTGTATTTCCCTCAGCAGTGACTCCTTTTGACGGAGCGATTCCTGAATCTGTTCTTCGGTTTTTTTCCGCTCCGTGATTTCACGAGTATCGATTATTGCCCTTATCTCGCCCGTCGACGTCCTGAACGGTTTCCCCGTGCCCTCGAACCAGCGCCACTCTCCGTTTTTATGCATGTACCTGTAGACGGCTCTCCCCGCTGAGCCTCTTCCGAAACCCTGAATAAATGCGGACATAATTGCAGAGCGGTCTTCAGGGTGCATCAAATCAAACACGTTCTTCCCCAATAGCTCTTCTGGTTCGTACCCCAGAATCTCTTTATGGTTCGAGCTCACATACATAACGCTTCCATCGTATAATATTTCAAGTATCAGGTCATGCGCATTCTCGACTAGCGTGCGGTACAGCTCCTCCTTCTCCTTAAGCATATCTTCAGCCTTCTTACGCTCTATCATCGTGCCGATCCAGCGCCCCATGAGCCTTATAAAATCCTTGTCCGCCGTTGTAAAAGGCTCCTTCCTCGGATGGGTGCTTGCGAAATTAAGCGTCCCGAACACTTTGCCGTCGATCCTCAAGGGCACGCCTATATACGACTCGAAACCGAAACCCTTGTAGAATTCTTCATTCCTATACTCGGACATGCCCACATGATCGAGAGCAACGACGTCATCGTTGGCGAGCGTAATTTTGCAGAAAGTTTTTGATAGGTCGCATTCGAGACCCTGAGTCACTCTCCCCGTCTCATCATAGCAGTATAGAACCGTGCAGTTCTTACCGGCGACCCGTCCGATTCCCGCCACTTCCATAGACAGCATGTCAGCTCCCGTCCTGAGTGTCTCGACCAGCTGTGCTTCTATACCCATGCAGGGTTCGGCCGATATTTCATAGAGGGACCTGATCCGTTTCTCCTGGAGCGCGTGCACCTCGTCGGAGAGCTTCCTTCCTGTGTTGTTTCTTAGGGAGCCGATGATGGCTATGACATCTCCTCTCTTTTCACTTAACGAAACCGACACCTCTGTACTTACAGAACCGCCTCCGCTTAAACGGATTCCGGCTTCAAAAACCCTTCTCCGTCTCCCTTCCTTAAATTCGAGGTAATTGCCCGCCGTGTTATCCCCCGTATCGCTGACGAGCAGATCAGAAAACGGTCTGCCTATCCACATGTCGCGCTCCCATCCGGTAAGCGACTCAATAGCAGGATTGATATATGTAATAGTGCCTTTCGGGGTTAGACTGAAAAAAACATCGGGTGATTCCTCTAAAAAGCCGAAAAAGAAATCCCCGCCGCCGGCACCTTCATCGTCATAGTGAACGGAGGAACTCGCACCTCCCCGGGTAATTTTAACAGGTTCCATGAAATTGAGCGCTGCCGGCTTTAGACCCATCTCCGGCACGGTGTGATGCTTCATTTTGCTCTTCACAATAAAAGCCCCGTTCGGTCGAATCCGACAATGGAAACAACTGGGGTTTCCGCTGTCGGGATTTTACTCATATATATTTTTTTCTGAATCGCTGAACGCCTAACTTTATTGTAATAAAATACTCATATACATGCAATCCAACAGCCCCGCGGGCTGAGATTAATTAATTACATACTCGCTTACAAGCTGCCGCTGATACCAATGAGACTCCATCATGGTCGCCTGGTATCGAGGCTTCCGCCCGCTTCAGGGCAGTGCGGCCGGCTTGCCTATTCGTCCAATCTTGGATAGGCTTTACTTGAATTAAGGGGGTATGTATCAGATGTCGAACCTCGAAATAGTCGATCCTGAAATTTACCGCGCAATCAAGTCCGAAGTCGAGCGCCAGGAGTATAAACTGGAGCTCATCGCTTCCGAAAACTACGTGAGTGAAGCGGTCCTGGAGGCCCTGGGCTCGGTGCTGACGAACAAGTACGCGGAGGGTCTTCCCGGAAAGAGGTATTACGGCGGCTGCGAGTTCGTGGACATCGCCGAGAACCTGGCAAGGGACAGGGCAAAGGCCCTTTTCGGCTGCGACGCGGTGAATGTACAGCCCCACTCGGGCGCTCAGGCCAATATGTCGGTTTACTTCTCATGCCTCGAGCCGGGGGACACCATCCTCGGGATGAACCTCGCGCACGGCGGACATCTCACCCACGGGAGCCCCGTAAATTTCTCGGGAAAGCTTTATAACATAGTCCCGTACGGAGTCACCGAGGATACGAACCTCATCGACTACAGCGAAGTAAGGAGGCTCGCCCTCGAGCATAAGCCGAAGCTCATAGTCGCCGGATGGAGCGCATATCCGAGAGACATCGACTTCGCGAAATTCAGGGAAATAGCGGACGAATCGGGCGCCCTTCTGATGGCGGATATCGCTCACCCGGCAGGCCTCGTAGTAGCCGGGCTATATTCGAACCCGATACCTCACTGCGATTTCGTTACAACGACCACGCATAAGACCTTGAGGGGGCCCCGGGGCGGTATGGTAATGATGAAGGAGGCTCAGGAAAAGAAAGTCAACAGCAGGGTATTCCCGGGCACGCAGGGGGGTCCCCTCATGCACGTTATCGCCGCAAAGGCTGTTGCATTTAAAGAAGCGCTCGAACCGGGTTTTAAGGAATATCAGAAACAGATAGTCAAAAACTCTAAAAAGCTCGGTGAACGCCTGACGGGTATGGGACTCAAGCTGGTCTCGGGCGGCACCGATACCCATCTCGTGCTCGTAGACTTGAGAGAGACCGAGCTCACCGGAAAGATCGCCGAGGAGACGCTTGAGCAGGCCGGCATAACGGTAAACAAGAACGCCATACCCTTTGACCCGCGTCCTCCGGCCGTAACGAGCGGGATACGGATAGGAACACCCGCCGTCACGACGAGAGGCATGAAAGAAAAAGAGATAGAAATAATAGCAGACTTCATAAAAGAGGCCTTAAACAACCCGGGCAGCGAGAAAGTGTTGTCGAGGATAAAGGACGACGTCCGGGGGCTTTGCAGTCAATTCCCCGTCTATAGACACAGGCTCATCTAGATGAAATGTCCATTCTGTTCAAGCCTCGAAAGCAAGGTTATAGACTCGCGTCTCGCCAAGGAAGATACGTCGATCAGGAGACGCCGGGAGTGTCTCAGCTGCAAAAGCCGCTTCACCACATATGAAAGGGTCGAGGAAATGGAGCTCCTCGTCATCAAGAAAGGCGGGGTAAGGGAGCCCTTCGACCGCAGCAAGATAATCGCGGGAATGATCAAGGCGTGTGAGAAACGCCCCATAAGCATGGAGGTCATCGAGAACTTCGTTTCCGACCTGGAGAGAGTGATTCAGGAAAGGGGCGACAGGGAAGTCGAAAGCAGCGAGATAGGCGAAAGGGTAATAAACAAACTATACGAGATAGACGAAGTGGCATACGTGAGGTTCGCATCGGTATACAGGTCGTTTAAAGACGTGAATCAATTTTTGAACGAATTGACCGATCTGCTCAAAGAGAAGGGCGAGCAAATGAAATTAGGCCGCAAAACCGACTCCACACTACACGCCCTGACTCTCATAAAGGACAAGACCAAGAAGTAATGCTCATCGATACCCATGCCCATCTGGATACACTCGACGATCTGCCGGGCACACTCGCGAGGGCGCGGGAGAACGGGATAGGGAAAATCATAGCCATATCATCGGACCTGGCATCCTCCCGCGATACTGTATCGATCTCCGATATATACGAGAGCGTATTCGCCGCGGTGGGCATCCACCCCCATGCGGCAAAGACCGCCGACAGCGACGCTCTCAATGAGATCGAGACGCTGGCGGGCGCGGGCAAGGTCGTGGCCGTGGGTGAGACGGGACTCGACTATCACTATCTGAACTCCGAGAAGGACGCGCAGATAATCTCCCTTACCGCGCATATCGGCATCGCATACCGCGCCGGTCTCCCTCTTGTAATCCATGTCAGGGATGCCGACCTTGATCTAATTAACATACTCAGGACCGAGAAAGTGTCGGAGAGGTCCGGAGTGATCCACTGTTTTACGGGGAATTACGAGACAGCCGGAAAATACCTCGACCTGGGGTTCTATATCTCATTCTCGGGTATAGCAACGTTCAAGAAATCGGAAGAGATAAGGGATGCGGCAAAAAAAATCCCCGGAGACAGGCTGCTGATCGAAACCGACTCTCCTTACCTCGCGCCTGTGCCGTTGAGGGGGAAAACGAACGAGCCCGCCTTTGTAAAATATGTCGCTGAGGCGATCGCCGGCTCAAGAGGCGTATCGCCCGAGAAGATAGCGGAGATGACTTCCGAGAATGCGGAGAGGCTCTTCAGGTTCGAACGATGATCTTCCCTGTCGATCATTTTCTATACATAACGGAATCCCCCGTTTAAACTAGTCCCGGTATGAGCAATAAGCCTGCAATCGGAATCACCATGGGCGACCCGAACGGGATAAGCCCGGAGATAGTCGTCAAAGCCGTAAACGCGGCCGAGGTATCGGACGTCTGCTCGCCTGTGATATACGGGAGCCGTCAGGTTCTGGAATCCGCGGCGAACCTGACTAACTTGAAATTGAACTGCCGGATTTTCGATCCGTTCGAATTCGGGACGGGCGACCTCAGGCCCTGCAGGGTGGACAGGAAAGCGGGAGAGGCGAGTCTCGCTTACATCCGGGAGGCGGTGAAGGCCGCGGTCTCGGGCGAGGTAGATGCGATAGTTACGGCGCCGATCAGTAAAGAGTCCACACACCTTGCGGGATCGAAATTCCCGGGGCACACGGAGATGCTGAAAGAGCTTACAGGCGCGAATGACGCGGTGATGATGTTCGAAGGCGGGAACTTCAGGGTCGTACTCGTTACCATTCATACCGCGCTCAGGGAAGTCCCAAAGCTCATAACAAAAGAAAGCGTGCTTTCGGTAATAAATATTACGCACCGCACGCTCGTCGATCAATTCAAGATAAAAGATCCCAAGCTCGTTGTCTGCGGCCTGAACCCCCACGCCGGGGAGTCGGGAGCCTTCGGCGATGAAGAGATCGTCCATATAGCGCCCGCAGTGGCTGAAGCCAGAAAGCTCGGGGTCGGCGTTACGGGCCCGCTCCCGGCCGACACCCTCTTTTACTACGCCAACCAAGGTAAGTGGGATGCCGTAGTGGCGATGTATCACGACCAGGGACTTATCCCGTTCAAGATGGTCTCTTTCAACGTGGGAGTAAATATGACGCTCGGACTGCCCATCATAAGGACTTCCCCCGACCACGGGACCGCTTTCAATATCGCCTGGAAAGGGGTTGCCGACCCGTCGAGCATGATCGCCGCAGTCAAACTGGCGTCAAGACTCGCGGCGGAACCGCAGAATAGCGCGAATTAATATTAACTGTATACCTTACGGGACGAGAATAGAAGGGGGAGTATTTCTCCGGATTTTCCGAGTATAGTCAGGTCGAAGAGGGGAGAGTTGGGCGTGTACTCGAGGTTTATCTCGATAACGGTCTTACCGGTCTGCTTCGCGACCAGGCCCATCGACGCCGCGGGCTCCACGATCCCCGAGGTGCCTATAATGAGCATTACCTCGCACTCCTCTATAGCTTTAAGCGAGCGGTCTATCACCAGCATGGGGATTATCTCCCCGAACCATACCACGTTTGGCCTTCCGATCTCATTACAAAGACCGCATCTGGGCGGTATCTCGTCGAGCGGGACCTTGTGGTTCTGCTGAACGTCCCCGCATTTCGTACACCTTACCTGCCAGATATTGCCGTGCATCTCTATGATGTTCCTGCTGCCCGCCATCTGATGAAGCCCGTCGATATTCTGCGTGATCAGAGTGAATTTTTTCGTCTGATCTTCAAGCTCCGCAAGTGCAAAATGCCCCGGGTTAGGTTTCGCGTCCTTTGCGGCGCTCCTTCTCCAGTCATACCATTCCCATACGAGCTTCGGGTTGTTCCAGAACGCTTCGGCGGTCGCAAGGTCCTCGGACCTGAAATTCCTCCAGAGCCCCTCCTTGCCCCTGAACGTCGGGACACCGCTCTCGGCAGAAATCCCTGCGCCCGTGAGAACGGTGAGCGAGGAACAATTCTCTATAATATCCTGCGCGGCGGATATTTTCTCACGCATCTCATTCATATGGTAAGTGTACAGCACATAATCTATCTTCCGACGTTTTTTTATGAAACTATCGCCTGAGCCGGCGATCCGTGAAATTTTTCAATAGGCAGGCCGCATGGGATAGACAAACGGGGCCTCCGAATAACGCTCGGGGTGGACGATGACCTTTCCACCGCTCTGCCACTGCACGACGACCATCTCATGGCCGGTCTGGTGTCCTTTCCGGTCGGTCCCGAATAATCCGTAGAAAGTTTTGAACCCGGCGCCCCGCGCTTTTTCCCTAAGAGCCTTATCATCGAGCGTGCCCGCATCCTCGATACACTTATTCACGATCAACCCGATGTTGTACCCCTGCGCGGCCAGGTAATCCGGCTCCTTTCCGTAAGCGGATTTGAACCGTTTAACGAATTCTTCGGGCGAAGGTCCCGCATCGGGCGATATCTTCAGTCCGCTCTCCCATTGGCTGGACGACAAAAAGCCTTCCGCGTTCCGTCCGAACGTATCCTTGAACTGCTTTATCGAGGCGGCTATGAATGAAGCCGCATTAACCCTGACCTTCTTCCTTATCATTTGTCCCGCAAGCGCGAGGTCGTCGTGCGTGCGGCCCATTCCCAGAATGAGGTCGGGCGAAAAACGGAGAGCCTCTTCCAGAAGCCCGGAAAAATCCTCTCGGCCGGAGAGGAAATTAAATTCCCTCACGAGAAAACCGTTCTCCCGCCCATAAATCCCTGCGCCGCGTGCGACATTCCTCGAAAACCCGCTGTCACTGGCGCTGAATGCCGCGATCTTTCGGGCCCGAGGGTCTTGCGACCTGACCAGCTTTATTATTTCCTCCGAGTATCTGCTTGCGGGGGTTATCGCGTTTACTAGACAAGTAAATCCCCTCTCCTCAATCTCGTCCGTGGAACCGCCGTGGTTCCAAAGGGTTACGCCGTGCTCCTCGGCCGCCTCAGCCGACGCGATGGAGAGGGAGCTTGAATAAGGACCCAGAAGGATGTCCGGTTTACTCTCCGCGAGAAGTTTTTTTGTATTTGTGCGGCAGAGCTCAACCGAGCTTTCGTCGTCGAAGTATATGAGTTCGACCGGGATCTTTCTTCCGTATTCCTTTACGAAGACGCCGCCTTCTCCGTTGACATCGGAGATCCAGAGTCTTATCCCCTCGAAACTCTCCCTGCCCTGGACAGAATAGATACCGGTAAGGGAAATAGACAGGCCGACCTTTATCTTCTTCATCACGGGAAGCCGCCTCGGAAGCACACGGACGGAGCGCTTCCTCCGCATATATAATACGCACAATTCAGAACTCGATATACGGGTGATATTCGGGCCTGTTCGGGACCGTCAGCTCAGCTTCTTGACCGCTTCCTCTATCCTGTCCATTCCCTTCACGATATTCTCCATGGACGTAGCGAAAGATATCCTGACATGGTCGTCCGAGCCGAAGGAATCCCCCGGAACGACCGCGACCTTAGCCTCGTCCAGCAGAAACTCGGTGAAATCCATGGAGCTTTTTATCTCTTTTCCGTTATGACGCTTGCCGAAAAAGCCCGAGATATTAGGGAATGCATAGAAAGCGCCCTGGGGGCTGAAGCACCTTATGCCCGGAATGGAATTGAGCCTCTCGACTATATAATTCTTTCTCTTTTCGAACTCCCGGGTCCTCGCCCCGATGAGGTCATGAGGACCCCTGTAGGCCTCGAGCGCTGCCCATTGGGAAATTGAAGTCGGGTTCGACGTGGACTGTCCCTGGAGCTTGCCCATCGCGTTTATTACTTCCTTATCTCCGGCGGCGTACCCTATTCTCCACCCCGTCATCGAATACGTCTTCGACACTCCGTTCACGAGGATAGTCGCTTTCTTCACGTCTTCGCCGAGCGCGGCCACGGGCGTGTGCTTGATACCGTCATAAATAATTTTGTCATATATCTCGTCCGAAATAATTATGAGCCCGGCTTCCATCGCCACGTCCACGATCCGCCTGAGCTCAACCTCGTTATAAGTAGCGCCGGTCGGGTTCGAGGGGTAATTGAGGATCAGAGCCCTTGTCTTCGGGGTTATAAGCTTCTTCAATTCAGCCGGGTCTATCTTGAAACCCTCCTCCTCCCTGGTGTTGAGAATAACGGGTTCGGCGCCGGCAAGGGTTATCTGCTCCGGGTACGATACCCAGTACGGGGAAGGCACTATGACCTCGTCCCCTTCTTCGAACAAGGCCTGGGTCAGGTTGTAAAGCGTATGCTTGGCGCCGTTAGACACTATGATTTCGGGCTTCTGGTATTCGAGGCCGTAATCGAGCTTCATCCTGTTGATTATCGCTTCCTTGAGCTCGTCAATGCCCCCGACCGCGGTATATTTCGTAAACCCGGCCTTGATAGCCTTTATCGCTCCTTCCTTCACATTTTCGGGGCTGTCGAAATCGGGCTCTCCCGCCCCGAACCCTATAACGTCGACGCCTTGAGATTTGAGGGCCTTCTCCTTGGCAGTAATGGCGAGAGTCGCAGAAGGCTGCAGCTTTTTCGCGCGTGAAGAGAGTTTCATCTAATTCAATCCCTCCTGACCTGTAATAGTTTTTCCTTGAGTTTGACTTCGACAATCTTGGGGACCATGTTCACGGCCGACCCGCCTAGGGACACTACTTCTCTTATCACGGACGAGCTTATATGTGAGAACTCGCTGTCTGTAACCATAAATACGGTTTCGAGCTCGGGGCTTAGCGTCTTGTTAGCAAGCGCCATCTGAAGCTCGTACTCGAAATCAGATACTGTCCTCATCCCCCTCAGAACCACGTTCGTCCCCATCTTTTTTGCGTATTCCACGAGCAGACCCTCGAAATAATCCACCTTAACATCCTCGCGGCCATGGAAAATCTCATTCAGCAACTCGACCCTTTCTTCGAGCGTGAATATAGTTTTCTTTGACGTGTTATGCGCAACAGCCACAACAACCTGTCCGAACACCCTTACACCACGCTCGATGATGTTCTGGTGGCCCTTCGTAAACGGGTCAAACGAACCGGGGTATATCGCTACTTTGCACATTCTTCGCTCCTTCTGAAAAAACTGAGATGGGTCCCGCCGAAGGGCTTGGTAAACCTGGTGAAGCCCGGCGGAGCGTCGTTTATCTTGTGATCATGCTCGATAACCATTAACCCCCCATCGCCGAGTACAGGCGCAGCGCCCTCTATGAAGTCCCCAACTTTAAGTACTTCGTAGAGCTTGTATGGGGGGTCTATGAATATGATATCGAAACTCTCTTTCCCCCCGCTCAGATTTTTGAGTGCATGCTCGTAACCGGCGCAAATTAAGTCAGCCCTGTCACTAAACCCGCAGTCTGTAACATTCTGCAGGAGAATCTTGAATACGGACGGGTCCTTCTCAATGAATGTGACATGCGAAGCCCCGCGGCTTAGAGATTCTATACCCAATCCCCCGGACCCCGCGAATATATCCAATACCCTGAGACCGGAAATATCCCCCAGCCTGTCGAATATCGATTTCTTTACCCTGCTCGTGGTGGGACGGATAGTCTGTCCCTTCGGGACCTTGAGTTTCCTGCCCTTATGAGAGCCTGTTAGCACATGCAACATGAGGGTTCATATAGTACCATAGCGTCTTTTTTTGGCAAAAAACCCATGCAGTCATGAGACAATTAAACAAACTGTGTCATATTGTACAGTAAGCAGTGTCTATATAAGTACAAGAGACGCCTATCTGACCCGGATTTAGGAAATCCAACCCGCTACAAACATTATAAATTTTCGGATTATCAATTCTGGCCGCATTATTGCAGATTTTGACTAACACCCATAATTATTACTGACCATTGATCAATAATTACAAGGAGGATCGGTCCCATGAAAAAAGTAAAAAATATTCTGTTTCTTCTATTAACGGCCATGGCAGTCTCTATGGCTCTTCTTGCCTGCGACGGTGGCGGTGGCGGCGGGAATCAGGACGGACAAACCACCGTTATAAACGGAAGGATCTCGAACGTTATCGCCATGAAGGAGTCGGACGATAAATCAATAAGGTTCGCAGACGTCATCGAGATGCTTAGCCTCATAAAAGAGGCGAAGGCGCAGGGCAGCATAACAGTAACCGCAATCATCGACGGCGTGACGGTGGATACAACTGTCACAGACCCTGACGGCTCGTTCACATTGAGCTTCCTGCTGGACTCGGCGGAAAACGTAACCCTCACTTTTGACATAAACGGCACTATCGTGTCGATATCCATAACAGTGCAGGAGGGTTCCATACTGGACATAGTAATCACAATAGACCTCAACGCCCCCCCGGGGGATGAAGTTGAGATCGTGGAACTGGAAGGTCCCATCAGGTGTGAAACCGGCACCCTCGAAATTACGAAAAATCCTGGAGAAGACCTGATTATAGACGGCGGCGGGGAGGACTGCATAAGGACCGCGGGGAATTGCAACCTCATCATCGACCCTGAAGACATCATACTCACCAATTGCGAGAATTGCGTCGACGCTAGGGGGACGTCGGATGTCACGCTCGGAACATTCGACGGCGATATTTTCTGCGATGCGTCGGAGGACGGCATCAAAACCGTCGGGGACGCCACTGTTTTTCTCGATGTCAACGGTGATGTCAGCGTATCCGCAGGCGAACACGGAGCAAAGGCGGACGGGAACTCGGTCATCTCGTTCGCGGCAGACGTGTGCATATTCGACACCGGAGAAGATACGTTCGATACGAACGGGAATGCGACGATAAACACGGACGGCTGCGGGGAAATCATTGAAGGTCCGCTCCCGACACCCGGACCCGAAATGTAGCAGTTGATAATGAAAATGACCAGAGATACGGGTCAGCGGCTCTAACCCGTATCTCACGGCGGTTATACCTTCAAAGATGCCGTGGGAAATGATATCACGGACTGTGTCGGAGCAGATTCAGGGCAGGACGCAACGAAGCTGTCATATTGAAAAAGTCCTTTGTGCAAGAGAATTATTGGATAAAATAGTACCTTAACACAGTCCGGATAGACGAGGAGGAAAATCCATGAGCTGTTTCGATGGTAGATTTAAGATAACTGTATTGATTTTAATTCTGATGACTTTCACGCCGGTTTCCCTTATCTCAGCGAGTGTCAGGGCAGCCACGGTAGAGTCACAAATGATATCGCCCGAAGAAAACGCGCCAACATCAAGAGAAATAGACGAGCTCAAGGTCAGGAGAGCCCTGGAAAATAAGCTGGTAGCCGAGAAACTCATGAGCCACGGCTTAACGAAGGAGGAGGTCTCTACAAAGCTGAATCAAATGAGCGACGAGCAGGTCCACCAGATGGCTGCGCTGGCCGATAAGGTGCCGGCAGGGGGGGACTCGGGTCTGGGAATCGTGATTGCCGTATTTGTAATTGTCGCTTTGGTGCTCCTTATCATATTTCTTTGGAAAAGGGTATAAATGAGTGGGGCAAGCACTGACTGACTCCGGTTCGATTTCTACAATCCTGTCCATATGTATCTTATTATCGGCCGTATTGATAGCTGCGTCCGGATGCCCTACAAAAGAGACTCTAGGGGAGAATTCGTCTGCAATAAATACTGTAAAAGTTATCGACGGCGTGCCCTTCGTAAAGCAGAAAGACAAATTCTGCGGTCCTGCCGCTATGGCATCCGTGCTGGAATATTACGGAGACGAAGTCTCTCAGGATGAGATAGCAGAGAAGGTCTATACGCCAAAATTGGACGGAGCGCTCATTTCAGACATGGAGAACTTCGCCCGAGATCAAGGCTATCGGGCCGAAACGATGAACGGAGATATAGCCGCACTCGAAGCGGAGATAGACAAAGGCGTTCCTGTGATTCTTCTTGTCGAAAAGGGGAAATGGATGGTCAGTGTTCCCCACTATTACGTCGTGTACGGGTATGACAAGGGCAAAGAGGTCTTCATCCTCCACACAGGGGACAAAAGCGGTCAGGAGGTCAAGTTCGACAAGCTCGACAGCGAATGGGAAAAAATGAACCGGCTTATGCTCATAGTAAGAAAGTGAAAACTCCACATGTCGGCTTTTTCACATTGTTATTGATTCTGTCCCTGATCTCATCCGGATGCGCATCGATTTACAGCTCATATTTCACGGAAGACCCCCTCACCGCAGAGGAGCACAACGACCTGGGCGTGATATACGAAAGGGAAAGCAAATACGACCTCGCCATTAGGGAGTATAAAAGAGCGATTTCCGCGGACAGTGAGCTTGTAGTACCACTGGTCAATCTTGGCAACGCTTATTTCAAAAAGGGCGAGCTTGAGGAAGCTGAGAAGTATTACAAAAAGGCACTTGGAAAAGACGAGAAAAACATAGAAGCGGCCAACAACCTCGCATCCCTCTATATCGAGACGGGAGAGAATTATGAAGAAGGGCTCAAAATTCTCCTTGCCGCTATCGATGCGCAGAAGCCTGTGCCTCCATACGCCCTCGACACTCTCGGAGTATTGTTTTCGAAGACGGGGGAGCCTGAGAAAGCGAAAGAGTCATTCATGGAAGCCTGCGCCCGGGCCTCGGGCGATAAACGTTTAAAGAACGAGATAACCAAACACCTGGCTGAGATTGGGGAGACAGGCGGGTGCGAGTAGCGCATCAGTCCCGATAACGCATGCCCGGAATGCCTAGCCGAGCACGGCGCCCGGCTCGATCTTCCTCCCCGAGAGAAACGCCTTTGCGTCGAGCCTCTTCCCGCCCTCCATCTGAAGCTCGAAAATATCGAGCGCACCTTCTCCCGTCATGACTCGTAAAATTCCCTGGCCGGCGGCCAGAACCTCGCCGGGTTCCCCCTCCCCTTCCGACACTTCCGCTTTATATATCTTAAGCATCTTCCCGTTAGAAAAAGTATACGCCCCCGGCCACGGGAGCATGCCCCTTATTTGATTCCTTATCTCCCCGGCAGCTTTACTCCAATCTACTCTGCCGTCCTCTTTTTTCAGCATCGGGGCGTACGTGGCGGCGGCCTCGTCCTGCTTGAGGGGACGTAAATACCCTTTCTTTAGCCCGGCGATTGCCTGTAAAAGGAGCTCCGCCCCGGCTAGCGAAAGCTTTTCGGTTAATGTCTCCCCTGTATCGTCGTAATCGATCGGTATCTCACGTGTGAGGAGTATGTCCCCCGTATCCATACCCTTGTCCATCTGCATAATTGTAATGCCCGTGACCGCCTCTCCGCGCGCGATTGCCCAGTTCACGGGCGCAGCACCCCTGTATTTCGGGAGGAGGGACGCATGGACATTCAGGCAGCCAAACCGCGGAAGGACGAGCACCGCCTTCGGTAGAATCTTTCCGTAAGCGGCGACGCAGATGAGATCCGGGTTCAAGGCCGCGAGCTCCAGCAGGAATGCT
>Ga0187892_10003336_pt1 | contig 29562 bp, 31 predicted proteins | sample MA1701073metaG_FD_139345 | JGI IMG/M metagenome (GOLD analysis project Ga0187892, IMG submission 139345) | Bio-ooze microbial communities from a basaltic lava cave in the Kipuka Kanohina Cave System on the Island of Hawaii, USA - MA170107-3 metaG ... | reverse complement strand
GGCGCGACAAGCGCGAGCACACGCTGCGCGTGCAGGTGGGCGAGCTGGCGACGCAGGTTGCCTCTGCTGACGCCGCGGAACAGGAAGGCGGAAAGCTGGGTATCGCAGTTCGCCCACTGTCCCCCGAGGAACGCGCACAGGCCGAAACGTCGGGCCTCGTGATCGAGCGCGTGGCGGGTGCGGCCCGCGAAGCCGGATTGCAGCGTGGCGACATCGTGATCTCTGCCAACGGCAGGAAGGTCGAGACCGTCACCGATCTTCAGGACATCGTGGCGAAGGCTAAAGAACACGTGGCGCTGCTCGTGCAGCGTGGCGATGGCCGGTTGTTCGTGCCCGTCGACGTCAGCTGAGAGTTTCCGGTTCTTGATCCGACGAACGGCCTGCGATCCACTTGCGGGCAACGCGCGCCTGCATCAACACTGTGATCTAACCTGCTGAAAAGGAAACGTCGTCGCGTATCCCCGAGCGACGCGCACTCAGCGCCCGCCGCGAGCGTGGTGGTCGCGTCGTGCAGGCAGTGGTAGGCTCATGGTGCTTCGCACGTTTTCACGTCGACGACAATAAGCACAAGAACGTCGCTGCGCGCGTTTCTTCGTCCAGCGACTGAGGGGAAGAGCAATGAAATGCTTTTCACCCACGCCCCGCGGGCCGTTGGCCATCGCGTTGGGGCTCTGCGCCCTGCGAGTCACTTCGACTCGCACACCCCGGAAATAACCAGAACGAAGGTCGCAGCGGGCGTTCCCCCGTCGCGCGACAGGAGGAAAGAATCATGAAACCGGCATCCTGTTCACCTCGCAATTGGCTGATCCTCGGGTTCTGCGCCTTGCTCGGCGCGCCGGTCACGCAAGCCCAGGAGGCCAAGCCCAACGAGACCCGGCTCCCCCAGCAAGTCATTCCCACCGGCGAAGAGGATGCGAAGGCAGAAGCCACGCCTGTTACACAGGCCGCGCGTTCCGCGGTGTCTGCGGAAGCCGCCGAGACACAGCGTCTCGAAGCGGAATTGAGGGAGATGACGAGCGAATCGGACGAAGGGCTGGTCATAGAGCAGCAGCCGGACGGTAGCGAGCTGGTCGACCTCCAGGGCCGCTTCATGAGCGTCGCGATCGCGACGCCCAACGCGGACGGTAGCTACACCGTCTCGTGCCACACCGGTGAAGATGCCGCCGGGCATGCAAAGCATGCCCATGACATCGCGGCCGGCACGGCTCCGAGGGCTGTAAAGCAGGACTCCGCGAAGTCCACGACCCCAACTGCGCCGAAAGCGCTCGAGGAGAAATAGCCATGCGTAGATTTCTCCTGGCGGCCGCAATAGCAGCCACCACGCTTCTCGGGACCCCGGCAGCCATGGCCCAAGGGAGCATCATCATCGTCAATGGCGATGCACCCAATGAAGGCTTCAACGATCCGACACCGGTTGCTCCGGTCGCCGGAAACCCCTTTACGACACGCGGTGGGCAGCGCCAGTTCGTGTTCCTGTTCGGTGCGGACATCTGGGAGTCCCGGCTCCAGCCGACGAACGATATTCGCGTGACCGCCCGCTTCGAGCCGTTGGGACCTAACGTTCTCGGTTCCGCGGGGGCCGTGACCGCGTCCCGGAATTTCCCGGGGGCCGAGTATCCGGATACCTGGTACCACGCCGCGCTCGCCGACCGGCTGGCCGGAACGGACCTCGTTCCCGGCTTCTTCGACATCAGGGCGCTGTTCTCGAGCGACTTCAACTTCTACTACGGCACCGACAACAACGAGCCACCAGGTACCGTCGACCTGCTCCCCGTGGTGCTGCACGAGCTGGGACACGGTCTCGGCTTCGCGAACTTCGTGACTGAGGCGACGGGCTCGCTGTTACTGGGCGGCGCAGATATCTACTCGCAGTACACCCTGGACGTCACGACGAAGAAGAACTGGAACTCGATGACGAACGCCGAGCGGCAGGCCTCGGCGATCAATGTCCGTAAAGTGTCGTGGGATGGCGTGCACGTGAACAAGAACGTTCCCGCGGTACTGCATCGTGGAGACCCGGCCCTGCGTGTCGTCAACCCGGGTGGCCTGGGATCATTCGCGGTGGGACTCGCGACATTCGGCCCGGCACTGACGGCCACGGGCGTTGCGGCTCCGGCTGTACTGGCGGACGATGGTGTCGCCCCCACTGGCGATGCCTGTGAGCCATTGCCCGCGGGATCCGGCACTGGAAAGATCCTGATCGTCGATCGCGGTCTGTGCGCTTTCGCGTTGAAAGTGAAGAACGCGCAGGATGCGGGCGCGAAGGGCGTTGTCGTCGTCGACAACGTACAGGCTGCGCCGCCGCCTGGAATGGCTGGCGTCGATCCGACGATCGTCATCCCCTCCGTGCGAGTGTCGCTGAACGACGGCAACACACTCAAGGCGAATCTCACGGACCTGCGCCTCAAGCTGTTCATCGACACGGGCATCCTCGCGGGGATGGATCGCGTCAAGCGGCTCATGATGGTGGCCGCGCTGAACCCGGTCGTTGCCGGTTCGTCGATCTCGCATTTCGACACGGCGGCATTCCCGAACCAGCTCATGGAGCCGGCGATCAACGCGGACCTCACGAGCTCGGTGGATCCGCCGCAGGATCTTACGTCGTCGTTGATGACCGACCTGGGCTGGTTCACGGATGCGGATAGCACACCCGATGGCAGGGACGCCTGCATCGGCTCCGACCTGCGGCCGGGCGTGTTCATCGGGACCTGCAACGCCAACACCAACAACATCATGTTGCCGCCGGGGGGTTGCACGCTCTCGGACGAGTTGAACTGGTGCGACGCCAACACGACGAACCACGATGCGTACATGCAGTGCGTGCGTAGTCACACGGCGAACTGGGTCCGCGATTGGTTCATCACCAGCACGAACAGGCAGAGCATCCTGGCGTGCGCGGCGGGTAACACGGACTGAAGAGGACCGAGGACTGACGGTTCGCGATGCAATCTGACCGTCTCGTCACAGGCACCGGCTCCCGGGTGAAAGCCCGGGAGCCCTTTCCTTATTCTGGCGGCGTGCCGCTGCGCTCTCTAGTTCTTGTCGCGCAGGTCGACGTGATGCGTCTCGCGCAAATACACAGCGCCGATCACCGCAGTCAACGCGGCGACGATGATCGGATACCACAGGCCGTGATAGATGTTGCCGGACTTTACGACCAGCGCCGCGGCGAGGAACGGCAGGAATCCGCCGAACCAGCCGTTACCGATGTGATACGGCAGGCTCATGGACGAGTAGCGGATGCGCGTGGGGAACAACTCCACGAGGAAGGCCGCAATGGGCCCGTACACCATCGTGACGTAGATCATGAGGATCGTTAACAGCAGCACAGTCATCGGTATGTTCACGCGCGCGGGATCCGCGGCCTTCGGATAGCCCGCACCTTCCAGCACCTCGCGATAGCGAGCCTCGTCGAACCCTCGCAGCTCGAGGCCCGCGATCTTCGTGACGACCGGCTCCGCGCCCGCCGCCGGAATCGATTCGTAGCTGAGACCCGCCTTGGTAAGGAAGTCGCGAGCCTGGTCGCAAGGCGTGGCGGGCTTCGCGAAAACGTTGAAACGGCAGTCGGTACCGGCGACGGTGATCGCGGCACGGTCCTGGAACTCGTCGAGCGCCGGGTTCGCGAAGTGCGTCAGGCCCTTGAAGATCGGAATGTACGTGAGCGCGGCGAGCACGCAACCCACCACCATGATGCGCTTGCGCCCAATGCGATCCGACCAACGGCCAAAGACAATGAAGAAGGGTGTGCCGATCAGGAGCGCGCCGGCAATCAGCAGGTACGACAGGCGGAAATCCACCTTCAGCGTGTTCTGCAGGAAGAACAACGCGTAGAACTGTCCCGTGTACCACACGACACCTTGCCCGGCGGTGGCTCCGAACAGCGCGAGCAGGACCACTTTCAGATTTCGCCACTGGCCGAAGCTTTCCTTGAGCGGCGCGCGCGAGTGCTTGCCCTCGGCTTTCATCTCCAGGAACAGCGGCGATTCCTGCAGCTTGAGTCGGATGTAGACCGAGACGCCCAGCAGGAACACCGACACGAGGAACGGCACCCGCCAGCCCCACTCGCGAAACGCTTCGTCGCCGAACCCGAGCCGGCACGTGAGAATGACAGCGAGCGAAAGGAAGAAGCCAAGCGTGGCAGTCGTCTGTATCCAGCTCGTGTAATACCCTCGCTTGCCTGTGGGCGCATGTTCGGCGACATACGTCGCCGCACCACCGTATTCACCGCCCAGCGCCAGGCCCTGTGCCAGTCGCAGTGAGACCAGCAGAATCGGCGCCCATATGCCGATCTGCGCGTACGTCGGCAGAACACCGACCAGCGCCGTCGAGAGGCCCATCACGACGATCGTGATGAGGAACGTGTACTTGCGTCCGATCAGGTCACCGATGCGGCCGAACAGCAGCGCGCCGAGCGGCCGGACCGCGAAGCCCGCACCGAAGGTCGCGAGGCTGGCGAGGAACGCAGCGGTGTCGTTGCCGGGCGGAAAGAACAGCGAGCCGAAGAAAACGGCGAGCGTGCCGTACAGGTAGAAGTCGAACCATTCGAAGACGGTTCCGAGCGAGGAAGCGAAGATCACCCGGCGATGCGGGGCATCGATGCCGGCTCGCGGCGCAGCGCCAGCCGGCAGGGACGAGGCATGGTTCATGAGTGCGCATCGTGCCAGTGCGACGCAGCGGAGGCCAGTGCTCGACACACGAAGCCAGCCCGCGCGACGACCGGGAGGCTGCTCCCCGGAGCTGACCGGAGACGCGATTTGGCTCTGGCGTTATAACTGAGCCAGAATAACGGCCGGTCCGGGACGTTCCAATGATTCTCACCGACGCGGAATGGCAGGCGTTGAGCCTGAGCCTCGAGGTCGCTGCACTGAGCGTGCTGCTCGGGCTGCCGTTCGCGATTGCCACCGCATGGTTGCTGGCGCGCAGGCGTTTTTTCGGGCGCAGTGCCTTCGACGCACTTGTGCATCTGCCCCTCGTGCTCCCGCCCGTGGTCGTTGGTTACCTGCTGCTGGTCCTGCTCGGCTCCGGCGGCACGATCGGAGGCTGGCTGCGGCAGCAGTTCGACGTGCAGCTCATTTTCACGACCGGCGGCGCGGCACTCGCGACCGCGGTCATGTCGTTTCCGCTCGTCGTGCGGGCTATCCGGCTCTCGCTCGAAAGTGTCGATCCCGGTCTCGAGGAGGCCGCGCGAACGCTGGGTGCGGGGCCGTGGGATCGCTTCGCCACGATCACGCTGCCGCTGGTTCTGCCCGGAATCCTCGCCGGCGCCGTCGTTGCGTTCTCCGCCAGTCTCGGCGAGTTCGGCGCGGTCATCACGTTCGTCTCCAACATCCCGGGGGAAACACGCACCTTGCCGCTCGCGCTGTACACGGCACTGCAGACGCCAGGCGGCGATGCGGCCGCCGCGCGGCTGGCCGCGATCTCGATCACGCTGGGCTTCCTGGGTCTGATCACGGCCGAGGTGCTTTCGCGCGCTGTGCGGACACGGCTGGGCCGCTGAACGGGCCCCTGCAAGAAGATCACCACAGAAGATCACGATGCTCGACGTGAACTGTTCCCTGCAACGCGGCTCCTTCGAGCTCGATGCTGTGTTTACTGCGCCTGCCCGTGGCGTGACCGCGGTCTTTGGCCGCTCCGGCTCAGGCAAATCAACCTTGATGTCGGCCCTGGCTGGGCTCGTGACGCCGCGGCGCGGCTCGATCCGCTGGGATGAAAGCGTGCTCTACGACGCAGCGAACCACGTGAACGTCTCACCGGAACGGCGCGCGCTGGGCTGCGTGTTCCAGGACGCTCGCCTCTTTCCGCACTTGTCCGTGCTGGGCAACTTGCGCTACGGGTTTTCGCGCGCGCGCGGACGCCCGCAGCGCATTTCCTTCGCCAGCGTTATCGAGTTGCTTACCCTGGAGTCGCTCGTCGAGCGGCGCGTGTTGCAGCTCTCGGGCGGCGAAAAGCAACGCGTCGCCCTCGGTCGCGCGCTGCTGTCGCAACCGCGCGGATTGCTGCTCGACGAGCCCCTCGCTTCGCTCGATGCCGCGCGCAAAGATGAAGTGCTGCCCTATCTCGAACGATTGCGCCACGAGCTCGGCATCCCCATTGTGTATGTCAGTCACAGCTTCGACGAAGTCGTGCGGCTCGCCGATCACGTCGTCGTGCTGGGCGACGGCAAGGTCGTGGCTTCAGCGTCGCTGCCCGAGGTCTGCATCGATCCGGCGCTGCGCTCGATCGTTGGCGAACGGGTCGTGGGGTCTGTCATCGAGGGCCAGGTTGTCCGTCGGGACGCGGGCGACGGACTCGCGACCGTGCGGTCTGGAGCGCTCGAGCTGCGTGTCGCCCGCACCGGCGCGAGCGACCGCATTCGCCTGCACATCGCTGCCGACGACGTGACCCTCGCGCGCGAACGGCCGCGAGCGATCAGCACGCGCAACGTGCTCGAAATGCAGGTGGTGCGCGTGGAACCGTCCGCCGACTCCCTGCTGGTTCACCTCGCGCGCGGGGAATCGAACCTGCTCGCGCGCATCACGCACAGCGCCGCACGCGAGCTGGACGTGCAGCCCGGCATCGAGTGTTTCGCGCTGCTGAAAGCGGTCGCGGCTTATGGCCGCCGGCCGGACCGGGGCGCCGAATGACGTGCCAGGCGCTTTCGCACCGACGGTGCCGTTTCCGGGCGGGCCCGAACCGGGGCGCGCGCCTCGGAGCTGCGGGTGCTCTCGCCCGCGGCGGCGTTGCCGAGAAGGCCTCGCAACGTTCGTCTCGCGACACCGTCGATGGAATCGGCGAGGGCGCGAAAGCGCTCAACGACTCTCCTGCCCAGCGGCGTGAGGCGCGCCCCTCCTCCCTTGCGGCCGCCCGTCGCCGTTTCGAACAAAGGCTCTCCCAGGCTTTCGTTCAGGTCATTCAAGAGGATCCATGCCTGCCGATAGCTGATACGCATCGCGCGCGCTGCGGCGCTGATCGAACCCTGTTCTTCCAGCAGTTCGAGCAGGCGGATCTTGCCGGGGCCGATGGAATGGCCGCCGGGCAGATCGACTCGAAAGCGCACCAGGGTCATGGGGGCGGTAGCCACGAGGGGACGGCGGATAATAAGATAAAACTCGTCTCGCGGGCCGATTCGCGGGCCAGGCTCGAGCCAGGGTTGTCCGCGTGGGCGGCACCTCCGGCCGCCAACGGCACTCCAACTTTCTCTACGAGGATCATCATGAAGCTTGCTCCCCTGTCCCTGTTGATTGCGCTCGGCGCGCTGACCGGCGCCGCGAATGCCGGGTGCAACCGTCCGACCACGCCCGGTGACCCGCCGGACGGCGCGAGGGCAGCCCGCGAGGAAATGGTCTCCGCTTTCAAGACGGTCGCACAGTACAACGAGCAGATGACGGTCTACCTGGACTGCCTCAAGGCGGACCATGAAACCGCGCTCAAGGCCAGGCAGAAGGAAGGAGATACGCTGAAGAGCACCGAACAGCGCGAGTACCACGCCCGCGACGTCGAGACTTTCCGCAAGGAGTTCGCGACCACGCATGACAGGGCGTACGAGGAGCTGCTGGCGGTGGTGGCGCGCTTCAACAAGGAAAAAGACGAGTTCAACCAGCGCGTGAAGAAGGAAAAGGACGCGCAGGGCGGCCAGTAAAGTCACCCGGGAAAGCCGACACAGTCATGTTGTCACCCGCAGAAGCCGACACTCTGATCCAGCAGCACCTCGCGTGCCTGCCGATCGAGTCGCTGCCGCTCACGCAGTGCATGGGCGCGGTTCTGCGGGAGAACATCTATGCCGAGCGCGATCAGCCGCCGTTCGATCGCGTGACCATGGATGGAATCGCGCTCGACAGCGCAGCCTGCAGGCACGGGCGGCGGACGTTCCAAGTACAAGGCGTGCAGGCAGCTGGTGATCCGCAATCGAAGCTCTCGCAGTCCCAAGCCTGCATCGAGGTGACCACCGGCGCAGTGCTGCCAGGTGGCTGTGACGCAGTCGTGCCGTTCGAACAGATCGAGATGCACGAAGGCAGCGCGCAACTGCGCACCGAAGAAGAAGTGAGCGCAGGACAGAATATTCACCGCCGCGGCAGTGACGGGCGCCAGGGTGACCTGCTGCTGAAATCAGGGACTTCAATGGGTGCGCCCGAGATCGCGGTCGCTGCCTCCGCCGGAATGGCACGAGTACGTGTGAGCAGTCAGCCGGCAGTGATGGTCGTATCGACGGGCAACGAGCTCGTGGAGCCCGGCGAGCCGATCCTGGATCACCAGGTGCGCCGATCCAATGCGTACGCCATCGCCGCTGCCCTGCGGCAGCGGGGTTTCCTCCGCGTCGGTGACGATCACCTGCCCGACGACGAACCGCAACTGCACAAGCGGCTGCGTCTGCATCTGGATACGCACGATGTGCTCGTGCTGAGTGGCGGTGTGTCGATGGGCCGCTACGACCTCGTACCCAAAGTGCTCGAAGCATTGAGCGTTCGCACAGTGTTCCATCGCGTCGCGCAGAGACCCGGCAAGCCCATGTGGTTCGGCGTGACCGATGGCGGGCAGTCCGTCTTCGCGCTGCCGGGCAATCCCGTGTCCACACTCGTCTGCCTGGTGCGCTACGTACTGCCGGCGCTCTACCAGGCCATGGGCCTGCAATCGGCACGCGTCGAACGCATCGCGCTCGCGGATTCAGTGGAATCGCGTGCGCCGCTGGTCGCGTTCATTCCGGTCGAGGTTTCGTGGGACGACTGGGGCCGCCCCTGGGCACATCCGCGCACCCTCAACACGTCGGGCGACTTCACTGCGCTCACCGGCAGCGATGGCTTCGTGGAAATGCCGCCCGGACCGAACACGTGGCCGAAAGGCTTTGTGACGCGGCTGTATCGTTGGTAGAAGGTTGGTAGAAGGTGGGTAGAGAAAGATGACTGACACGACCTCATCGGTAGTCGCTCTCGCCGGCGCTTCACTGCCCGTCGACACGCTCGGGCGCGCGCTGCATGACCTGCGCATCTCGGTCATGGACCGCTGCAACTTCCGTTGCCCGTACTGCATGCCGCGCGAAACCTTCCACGAGCACTACGAGTTCCTGAAGTCGCACCAGCGGCTGCAATTCGACGAGATCACCCGCCTGGCGCGGCTGTTCGTTTCCCTCGGCGTGCGCAAGCTGCGCCTCACGGGCGGCGAGCCGTTGCTGCGCCAGAACCTGCCCGACCTCGTCGGCGACCTGACGTCCATCGACGGCATCGAGGACGTCGCCCTGACCACGAACGGCGTGCTGCTGTCGAAGTACGCGGCCGAACTGGCTGCGAACGGATTGAGGCGGGTGACCGTCAGCCTCGACACGCTCGACGACGAAGTCTTCAGGAAGATGAGCGGCGGATTCGGCGGCAAGGACCAGGTGCTGGCCGGCATTCACGCAGCGCAGGAGGTTGGCCTGGCGCCGGTGAAGATCAATGCGGTGGTCGAACGCGGGCTCAACGATCACACGGCGCTGGACCTCGTCCAGCATTTCCGCGGCACGGGCGTGATCGTGCGCTTCATCGAGTACATGGATGTCGGCAACCGCAATCACTGGAGCCGGGATCGCGTCGTGCCGTCGCGCGAGCTGCTCGAGCGGATCCAGGCACGCTGGCCGTTGCGCGCGGTCGCACAGAACTATCGTGGGGAAGTCGCCGAGCGCTACGCATTCGAGGACGGCGCCGGCGAAATTGGCTTTATTTCGTCGGTGACCGAACCATTCTGCGGAGCGTGCTCACGCGCGCGACTCTCATCCGATGGCGTGCTCTACACGTGCCTGTTCGCGACGCAGGGCAAGGACCTGCGCAGCGCCCTGCGCGGCGGCGCGACCGACGAAGAGCTGCTGCAGATCATACGCACGACCTGGGTGCGTCGCGGCGACCGCTACAGCGAGCTGCGGGCCTCCGCCCGCGAGCATCCGCTGAAGAAAGTCGAAATGTATTACATCGGTGGCTAGAACGGCGGTGCCTGAACATGTCGAAGCTTTCACACGTCGATCCTGCCGGTCGCCCCACCATGGTGGACGTGAGCGACAAAGCCGTTACGGCGCGCAGTGCGGTCGCCCAGTCGATCGTCCGATTTCCGCCGGACGTCGCGCGTACTCTCGCCGAGAGTGGATTGCGCACCACCAAGGGCCCGGTGTTCGACACGGCGATCGTGGCGGGCGTCATGGCAGCGAAGCGCACGCACGAGCTGATCCCGTTCTGTCATCCGCTGGGCATCGAGAACTGCAAGATCGACATCCAGATGAACGATCGCCACGAGGCGGTGATTCGCTGCACGGTCCACGTGCACCACAGGACGGGCGTCGAGATGGAAGCGCTCACCGGTGCATCGGTCGCTGCCCTGACGCTCTACGACATGTGCAAGGCACTGTCGCACGACATCGTGATCGTGGAAACGAAGTTGCTCGAGAAGCGCGGCGGCAAGAGCGACATCGCTGCCGGCTCGCCCGGGCAGGACGCGTCGGAACCCCGATGAAACCTCCATCGCTCTTCGGGCTGGTTCTCGCTGGTGGCACGAGCACGCGCATGCGCCGAGACAAGGCAGCTCTCGACTACCACGGCAAACCCCAGGTGACGTGGGCGTGGGAACTGCTGAATGCAGTGACGGAACGGGCCTTCGTCTCCGTGCGAAGCGACCAGGTGAGCGATGCATTGCGCGCCGGAATGCCCCAAGTGGTCGACCAGGTCGCCGACGCAGGTCCGATCGCCGGCATTCTCGCTGCGCTGTCGGAGCACCCGGAAGCCGCATGGCTCGTGATCGCGTGCGACCTGCCCTTCCTCGACCGGCGCACACTGGACTTCCTGGTTTCGAAGCGAGATCCCGGTCGCGTTGCGACTGCCTACCGCAGCAGCCATGACGGCCTGCCCGAACCGCTTTGCGCGATCTACGAAGCCCACGCGCGCCCGCGCATCGAGCAGTACCTGGGCACCGGCAAGAATTGTCCGCGGAAATTCCTGCTCCAGTCGGACGCTCTCATCGTCGAGCAGCCCGATCCGCAGTCGCTCGACAACGTGAACACGCCCGAGGAGCTGAGCGCGGCGGAGAGTGCGTTGGATCGCGTGCGCCGAAGTTTTGGAGCCGCGTGATGGGCGCGCGTCGTATCCGCGTTCAGTACTACGCCGTGCTGCGCGAGCAGGCTGGTAAAGGGCACGAAGAGCTCACCACTGCTGCCGCTACCCCGGCCGACCTGTATTCGGAACTCCAGTCACGGTATCCGTTTCACCTCGGGCGCGGGCAGCTCAAGGTGGCGGTGAATACCGAGTTCAGCGAGTGGTCTCGCCCGCTCAACGAGGGCGACGTGGTCGTTTTCATCCCACCCATGGCTGGCGGATGAGAGCGGGCGGATGAAAGCTGGATTGAACGCTTTTCGCTTCAGCGACCGTCCTTTTGCAACCGGCGGGCTGCGCGAAGCACTCGCGGATCCTGCCGCGGGCGGATTCGCGAGTTTCGAAGGCTGGGTTCGAAACCATAACGACGGGCTACCGGTCACGCGCCTCGAATACGAAGCGTTCGAAGCTCTGGCGATCAAGGAAGGCGAACGCATCATCGCCGAGGCGCGGCAGCGTTTCCCGATCATCGCGGCGGCCTGCGTCCACCGGGTCGGTTCGCTGGCGATCGGTGAGCTGGCAGTCTGGGTCGGTGTGAGCGCGAAACATCGCGACGAAGCGTTCCAGGCCTGTCGCTACATCATCGACGAAGTGAAGCACCGCGTGCCCATCTGGAAGAAAGAACACTACGTCAACGGCGATTCCGGCTGGGTGAACTGCGAGCGATGCGCGGCGCCCCACGAGCGCGCGTCACACGAGCACCCGCCGCACGAACGCTGAGCAGCTCCCGAGCCGATGCGGACTTCGCAGAGCTGATCGCCTGCGCTACGGACGCACCTGGCCGGTGCCGCGCACGACGTACTTGTAGCTGGTGAGCTGTTCCAGTCCCACGGGACCCCGAGCATGAAACTTGTCGGTCGAGATGCCGATCTCGGCGCCCATCCCGAACTCGCCGCCGTCCGCGAACTGGGTAGAGGCATTGTGCAGCACGATCGCGCTGTCCACGCGCGCCAGGAAATGTTCGGCGGCCCCTGGGTCGGCGGTGACGATCGACTCGGTGTGTGCCGATCCGTAACGACTGATGTGATCGATTGCGGCATCCACGCCTTCCACGACCTTCACCGCGATGATCGCGTCCAGGTATTCCGTCGCCCAATCGGCCTCGGTGGCCGGCTTCACGCGGCGATCGACCTTGCAGGTGAGCGCATCGCCACGAACTTCGCACCCCGCATCCAGCAATGCCGTCACGAGCGGCGCAAGGTGCGTGTCCGCGACACCGCTGTCCACAAGAAGCGTTTCCGCAGCGCCGCAGATACCCGTCCGACGCATCTTGGCGTTGAGCACGATTTCCCGCGCCATCGACAAATCCGCGTTGCGTTCGACGAAGACGTGGCAATTGCCTTCGAGGTGACCGATCACAGGTACGCGGGCTTCGCGCTGGACTCGCTCTACCAGGCCCCGGCCGCCTCGCGGCACGAGCACGTCCAGGTATTCAGTCATGCCGGCGAGCATGTAACCCACCGCCGCGCGATCCGGAGTCGGGACCAGTTGAATCGCGTCGGTGGGCAGGCCCGCATCGAGCAAGCCTTCCTCGAGACACGCGTGAATCGCTCGACTGGAGTGCGCGCTGTCGCTGCCGCCGCGAAGAATGGCGGCGTTGCCGGACTTGAGACAAAGCGCGCCGACCTCCGCCGTTACGTTCGGACGGCTTTCGTAGACGATGCCGATGACGCCCAGGGGAACGCAAACGCGCTGGATGAGCAATCCGTTCGGACGCCGCCACTCCGCGATCACGTTGCCAACGGGATCGCGCGCGCGCGCCACTTCGAGCAAGGCGTTGACCATCGCCGCGATCCGCGCATCGTCCAGCCGCAAGCGATCGATCAGGGGCCCGCGGGTGCCTGCGCTGCTGGCAAGTTCCAGGTCCTCGCGATTGGCACCGAGGATTTCGCCCGCATGACGCTCGATGCTCGCAGCGGCGGCGCGGAGTGCGACGTCCTTGGACTCGGCAGGCGTGCGAGCGAGCACCTGGGCAGCCGCAACCGCAGCACGACCCATCTGGTCCATCAGTTCTTTGATGCGATCGTTGACTTCCGTGTTCATGAAGGTGGACCCAGCCACACGAGGTCGTCGCGATGGATCATTTCGTCGCGCCCGCGATAACCCAGGATGGATTCGATCTCGGCGCTCTGCCGGCCCATGATGCGCGCGGCATCGCCATCGGAATACGCGCAGATACCACGCGCGATCTCCGTCCCGTCAGGACCGACGACGCTGATCGTTTCACCCCGTTCGAATCGACCGATCGCCTTCACCACGCCTGCGGGCAGCAGGCTCTTGCCGCTGCCCAGCGCCGCGACGGCACCGGCGTCCACTGTGACTGCGCCTGCCGGGCGCAGCGAACCCGCGATCCATTGCTTGCGGACACTAACCGGCGTCGCCGCCGGGAGAAACCACGTCGTCCGCGCGCCCTCCTCGATCCGCCGCAAGGGATGAGCCGCATGGCCATTCGCAATGCACATCGCGCAACCGGCGTTGAATGCAATGCGCGCTGCAGCGAGCTTTGTTGCCATACCGCCGGTCCCGACATCCGACGACGACCCGCCGGCCATCGCCTCGATTTCGGACGTGATCTGCAGCACGCGACTGACGAACTGCGCTTCCGGATCCCTGCTGGGGTCCGCTGTATACAGCCCGTCGACATCTGAAAGCAGCACGAGGCAATCCGCACTGATCGTCTGGGCGACGCGCGCGGCCAGCCGGTCGTTATCGCCATAGCGAATCTCGGCAGTCGCGACGGTGTCGTTCTCGTTGATGACCGGGACAGCACCCAGGCGCAGCAGCGTGGTCAGGGTGTTGCGCGCGTTCAAATAGCGTCGGCGCCTTTCTGTGTCCTCCAGCGTCAGGAGCACCTGCGCAACCGGAATCTCGCGTTGTTCGAGAAGCTCTTTCCAGGCATGCGCCAGCCGGATCTGCCCGCAGGCTGCCGCCGCCTGGCTCTCCTCGAGACGCAATCTTCCCGACGGCAGGGCCAGGTGTCGCCGGCCGAGCGCGATCGCGCCCGAGGAAACAAGCAGGACTTCCTGCTGGCGCCGCCGCAGCCGGGCGATATCGTCGGCGAGTGTTTCCAGCCACTGGCGATTGAGGCGGCCGGTCGCCTGGTCGACCAGCAATGCCGATCCGACCTTGACGACGACGCGCTTTGCCTCGGCAAGCACGCGCGCGTTCTCTTTTCTTTCCGCGGCGCTCACCGCAACATCTTAATGAAGACGGCGGGAGGGTGGAAAAAGCGTCGGAATCCGCCGACGCACCCGCTCCGGCGGCTTCTGTCCGACCGTGCACCATTTCTGCATCCCTCGCCGTCCCCAAAGGGGCGTCCAACGGGCAGGGAACTGCATTGCCTGCCTGCGGACTAGACCCTAAACTTCGCCACCTGCCGTCAGCCAGCCAAGGCCCACCGGCAGCAAACCAGAGGTGTCCAGTGGCCAGAGATCATGATCCTGTTCCCGGTCAGTGGTATGAAAACCTGGAGGAGGAAGAGACCTTCCAGGTGCTGAAGGTGGATGCGGATTCCGAGCTCATCGAGATCCAGTACCTCGATGGCGACGTCGAGGAGGTCGATCTCGAGACCTGGGCGGAAATGGACCTCGACCTGAGCGAGGAACCGGAAGGCTGGTCCGGCTCCGAAGGCGACGACGCGGAGGAGGAAGAGGAAGAAGACGACACCGAGGAAGACGACGACGACTGGGACGATGATGATGACGACGACGACGATGATGACGATGACGACGACGACTGGGACGACGACCAGGGCCGCGACACCTACTGAGTCGGCTCGGGAAGGCTGCCGCCGCCCGAGGCCGACGAAACTCCGATCTATTGACCCTCGAGGACGTTCATGAGCAAGAAAGCCCGACGCAAAGCGAGCCGCATCGACATCGGGATCGAGGAAGGCCACCGCAGGGAAATCGCCGACGGTCTGTCGCGTCTCCTCGCCGATACCTACACGCTTTATCTCAAGACCCACAACTACCACTGGAACGTCACGGGCCCGATGTTCAATACGCTGCATCTCATGTTCGAGACGCAGTACACGGAGCTCGCTCTCGCGGTCGACCTGATCGCCGAGCGCATTCGCGCCCTCGGCTTCCCGGCACCCGGCACCTACCGCCAGTACGCCGAGCTGTCCTCGATCAAGGAAGTGGACGGCGTTCCGGACGCGATGAACATGGTCGCCGACCTGGTGAAAGGACAGGAGTCGGTGGTGCGCACGGCGCGCGAAGTGTTTCCGCGCGTCGACGAGGCGCACGACGAACCCAGTGCCGACCTGCTCACGCAACGCATGCAGGTGCACGAAAAGACCGCCTGGATGCTGCGCAGCCTGCTCGAGAAATGATTTTCGAACATCAGGCCGCGCAGTTCTTTCCTTAGTCACGCGCGGCTGCTACCGTGCGCGGCCGTGTCGGAAAGCCTTCACAACTGGTACCACGAACGCGAGTCCGCCTGGCTCTACGGCAAGGTCGCGGCGACTGAGCCCGATCCTCGCAAGCGGCAACTGTTTCTCTCACTCGCGGCCGCCGCGCAGCGCCAGGCCGACAAGTGGGAACAGGGTGCCGCATCCCCGCCCCCGCCGTTTCGGCCGCAACTGCGTGCGCGAATCATTGCCGGCTTGCTGAAACGGGTCGGCCCGCGACCCCTGCGCCCGGCGCTCGCGGCGATGAAGTTGCGCGGGCTCTCGATCTACGACTCCACCGGGGTCAGCGGTCACCCGATGCCGACCTCGGTGTCGGAGGTCGGGTTGCGTCACAAGGGCGTGTCGGGCGGCAACCTGCGCGCGGCGGTGTTCGGCGTCAACGATGGGCTGGTGTCGAACGTCAGTCTCATCATGGGCATCGCCGGTGCCGGGGCGGACAGCGACATCATTCTCATGAGTGGAGTGGCTGGACTGCTGGCGGGCGCCCTTTCCATGGCTGCAGGGGAATATGTCTCCGTGCGTTCGCAGCGCGAGATGTACGAATACCAGATCGGCCTCGAGCGCGATGAGCTGGCCGAGTATCCCGAGGAGGAAGCCGAGGAGCTGGCGTTGATCTACGAGGCGCGCGGCATGCCCCTGGATCGGGCACGTGCCCTGGGCCACGAAATGATCGCCAACCCCGATCATGCGCTGGAAACGCTGGCGCGCGAGGAGCTGGGATTAAACCCTGCCGACCTCGGATCTCCGTGGGGAGCCGCGTCGTCCTCATTCTTTGCGTTCGCCCTGGGCGCACTGGTGCCGTTGCTGCCTTTCATCCCCACGGATGACGTCACTCGCGGGGTGACCCTGTCCGCCATTTTCAGCGGCGCAGCGCTGCTTGGGGTCGGCATGGCACTCAGCCTGTTTACGGGGCGCAGCGCGCTTCGTGGTGGGCTACGCATGCTCGCCATCGGCGCCGGTGCGGCGGCGACCACCTTTCTGATCGGCCGGTGGGTCGGAGCCATCATCGCGTAAACCCGGTCACTGGGTCCCCCAGCCGGAAACCTGCGGCGGGTCAAGGAGATGGACGGGGAGACCGGCGGGCCGGCCCTTGAATTCAGGTCGGCCGCCCGCATCTGCCATCCGGCCGAAAGCGCGGTCCAAGCCACTTCGGCACCCCGGAAATACCCAGAGGTAAGGATGAAACGCATCTTCCTGTTCGTCGCCACCAACATCGCCGTGCTGGTGCTGGCGACGCTCGTGTTCAACCTGCTCGGCTTCGACAGCTACCTGACGGAGCGCGGCCTCAATCCGGTCGCCCTGCTCGTCTTTGCCGCCCTGTTCGGCTTCGGTGGCGCGTTCGCATCGCTCGCGATGTCCAAGTGGGTCGCCATCCGGTCCATGAATGTGCAGGTGATCAAGGAGCCGCGCACCCAGGTGGAGATGTGGCTCGTGAACACGGTCAAGGCGCATGCGGACCGTGCGGGCATCGGCATGCCGGACGTCGGAATCTTCGAGGCTCCGGAAGTGAATGCTTTCGCCACCGGTGCACGTCGCGACGCGGCACTGGTCGCGGTGAGCTCGGGGCTGCTCGCGGCCCTGTCGAAAAACGAAGCCGAGGCCGTCATCGGTCACGAGGTGAGTCACGTCGCCAACGGGGACATGGTCACGATGACCCTGCTCCAGGGTGTGCTCAACACATTCGTGATCTTCCTGTCGCGCGTCGCGGGTACGGTGGTCGACCAGATGCTCCGCGGTCAAAACGATCGCGGCGGCCCGGGGCCCGCCTATCTCATCGTCACGATCGTTTCGCAGATCGTGTTCGGCATTCTCGCGAGCATGATCGTCATGTGGTTCTCGCGGCGCCGTGAGTTCCGAGCGGATGCCGGCGGCGCGCAACTCGCTGGTCCGCCCAACATGATCGCGGCCCTGCAGAAGCTGCTGATCCAGCAGAAGCAGCACGTGCCGGCGCACTTGCCGCAGCAGTTCCGTTCCTTCGGCATCTATGACGATGCCCGGCGCGGGCTGAAGCGGCTCTTCATGAGTCACCCGCCGCTCGAAGAGCGAATCGCCGCACTGCAGGCCTCGCCCAGTATCTGACCGACCCGTATCTGACCGACGACTATCTGAAGTCGCCTGTAATGCATTCCCAAGAGGGAACTGCACCCTCGGTGCACGCGTCCCGGGGCCTGCGCGCGCGCCTGGGTGCGTTCATCGAGCACCCGCGCACGCAGGCCTTCATCATTGGCCTGATCATCTTCAATGCCATCACGCTCGGCCTGGAAACGTGGCCGCGCGCGATGGCGGTGGCAGGCCCAGTGCTCGACGCCATGGATGGCATCATCCTCGCGATCTTTGTTTTCGAGCTCGCCGCCAAGCTGGTCGCGCACGGCCTGCGTTTCTTCCGCAGCGGCTGGAACATTTTCGATTTCATCATCGTCGGCGTCGCGTTGCTGCCTTCCAGCGGTGCGTTCGCTGTCTTGCGTGCGCTGCGCGTGCTCCGGGCACTGCGCCTGTTGTCTCTCGTGCCGCGCATGCGCTTCGTGGTCGAATCGCTGGTGCAGGCGCTCCCGGGCCTGGGCTCGATCGCACTGCTGCTCGTCCTGTTTTTCTACGTGTTCGCAGTCATGGCCACGCGCCTGTTTAGCGCTGACTTCCCCCAGTGGTTCGGATCCCTGGGTGCCTCGATGTTCTCGCTGTTCCAGATCATGACGCTGGAGGGCTGGGCCGACATCGCTCGCGAAATCATGGCGCGCTTCCCGCACGCGTGGGTCTTCTTCCTCGTTTTCATCCTGCTGGCGACCTTCACGGTGCTCAACCTGTTCATCGCGATCATCGTCAATGCGATGCAGAGCTCGCACGAGGCGCTGAAGGCCGAGCACGAGAAACGCGAGCTGGACATGATCCGGGCGGAGCTGCGCGCTTTGCGCGAGGACCTGCTCCAGCCCCGCCGGCAAGCGGAATCCAGGGACGGCTAATCCACCGAAATTGCCAGTGAAACGACAATCCGGGCAATGAACCGAGAAAGCCGGCGTGCAGGCCGCAACTGACGCGCTCATCACGCAAAGCATGACGTGAACTTTGTGAACCCGCGAAGTAAGCTTTCGCGGCATGCCGGCTCCCGCAATTCAGTCATCTGTCCTGGACGCACTCAAGGCGAGCGTGGGTCCGGGCGGCGCGCTCGATCAGCCCAGCGACATCGAGCCTTACCTGAGCGACTTCCGGAAGCTGTACGCAGGCCGCACCCCGCTCGTTCTGCTGCCTTCCACGACAGATGAAGTCTCCCGCATCCTCGCGATCTGCAACCAGCACTCGGTCGGCGTCGTGCCGCACGGTGGCAATACGAGCTACTGCGGAGGAGCGACGCCGGACGAAAGCGCATCACAGGTCGTGCTGGCCCTGCGCCGCATGAATCGCGTCCGCAATGTCTCACCGCGGGATTTCGCCATTACCGTCGAAGCCGGCTGCGTGCTGGCGGACGTGCAGGTTGCGGCCGATAAAGCGGATCGGCTGTTCCCGCTGAGCCTGGGATCCGAGGGGTCCTGCCAGGTCGGCGGAAATCTCTCGACCAACGCCGGCGGCACAGCCGTGCTGAAGTTCGGAATGATGCGCGACCTGGTGCTCGGCCTCGAAGTCGTGCTGGCGGACGGCAGAGTCCTCGATAGCCTGCGCAGCCTGCGCAAGGACAACAGCGGCTACGACTTGAAGCAGCTCTTCATCGGCTCCGAGGGAACGCTCGGCGTGATCACCGCGGCCACGTTGAAGCTGTTCCCGCGACCCGCCGAGTACGCGACCGCGTTCGTGGCGGTTCGCGATCCGGGAGCGGCGGTCGAGCTGCTGGCCCGACTCCGCGCCGCGAGTGGCGATGCGGTCACCACTTTCGAGCTCATCCCGCGCATTGCCGTCGACCTCACCACGCGTCATATCAGCGGCGTCACCGATCCCTTGTCGGGACGACATGCGTGGTACGCCCTCGTGGAACTGTCATCGACGCGGAGAGGCGACGAGTTGCAGCCGTTACTCGAAGGCGCGCTTGCGGACGCGGCTGCCGCAAGCCTTGTCGTGGACGCCGCCGTCGCATCGAACCTGCGTCAGCGCGAAACGATGTGGCGGCTGCGCGAGACGATACCGGAAGCGCAGCGACACGCCGGCGCCGGCATCAAGCACGATGTTTCCGTCCCGATCAGCAGCATTGAGCAGTTCGTGGACGAGGCGACCCGCTGGATCGAGGCCAACGTGCCCGACGGCTGTGTAATCGCGTATGGTCATCTCGGCGACGGCAACCTGCACTTCAATATCCAGCAACGCGAGGGCAGCGATGCGAAGCAGTTCCTCGCGCGCGCGCCGGACATTCGCCGCGCGATCCACGACCGGGTTGCGGCCCGGAAGGGCAGCTTCAGCGCGGAGCACGGCATCGGGCGCAGCAAGATCGAGGAATTGGAGCGCTATCGCGGCGGCGTCGCGCTGGACGTGATGCGTGCGCTCAAGCGCACGCTCGATCCGAAGGGAATCCTGAATCCCGGCAAGGTGCTGAGGCAATAGTAGTCAATACAGTGTCGGCTCGCGATGCTTCGCGCGCGAGACCGACTAGACTCTGGTTCTCACTGACCTGCGCGGCAGGCATGCGGGGTGCGGATGAACCCGGCCAAGTACGACTTCAATACGCGGTTGATGCTCGGCGGCGCGGCGCTGATCCTGTTTGCCGTGGCCCTGCTGCACGGCTTCGGATACGCCGAGATCACGGGCCTGGCCGAGCTGCCGCGGCTGCGCAATCCGTGGCGCGAGGGGCTGCGCGGCATCTGGCTCGTTCATTCGGTGAACCTCCTGATCGTGGCGACGATGCTCGCGTACGCGGCGCTGCGCCCGCGCGCCTTCACCGGCCCGGTCCTGGTGTTCTGCGGACTTTTCCCTGCGATCGACGCCCTGCTCCTGATCGCGTTCGTCGGCGGCTTCATCGCCAACGTGCTCCTCGGCCTCGCCGCCGTGCTGGTATTCGGTGCGGCGGCGCGCGCGACGACGCCCCTGTTGTCGAGATCGGGCCAACCTTGAGCGCGTTCGGCTCCGAGCATGGTTTCACCGCGCGGGGCTGTGCCAGAATCGGCCGTCCCACCAGAAAAACGCCACGCCCCTCCCGCGTGGGCAAGAGGGCGAGATGGTCTCAGCCGCACCGAATGCCGTCGAAGCCGCTAGCCAGGACGAACCCAAGCTCACGCTGACTCGCCGCCTCGGGGTGTACTCCTGTGCGGCGATCATCATGGGAATCACGATCGGCAGCGGCATCTTCCGCGTGCCGAGCGAGGTTGCCCAGGCAGTTCCCTCAGTGGGCGGCATGGCGATCCTCTGGATCGCGGCCGGTCTCATCACGCTCTGCCTCGCACTCAGCCTCTCGGAACTGGCCACGATGTTCCCGCGCGCCGGCGGCAACTTCGTGTTCATCAACGAGGCCTGGGGACCGCTCGCCGCCTTTCTCTATGGCTGGACCTTCCTGCTGATCAATCCAGCCGGCTGGGCCGCCATCTCGACCATGTTCGCGGAGTATCTCGGGCACTTCGTGCCGTTGACCGACCTGGGCAGGCGCGGTGTGGCCATCTCGCTCATCGCGCTCGTCACGTTTGCCAACTATCGATCCGTCCCGCTGGCGGCCGGTGTGCAGAACGTCGCCACGACTGCGAAAGCCCTGGCGCTGTTCGGACTGGCGGTGGTGATCTTTTCCCAGGCGCCGGGAACGGATGGTGCGCTGGCGGACCCCATCACGTTCGAGATTCCAAGCGTGGCCAGCTTCGTCATCGCCCTGCTCGGCGTGCTCTGGGCATACGAGGGTGTCGCATCCTTTTGTGCTCTCGCCGGCGAAGTAAAGGATCCGGCGCGCACGCTGCCTCGCGCGCTGATGCTCGGCGCGGTCGGCGTGATCGTCCTCTACCTGCTGGTGAACGCCGCGTACACGTACGTAATGCCCATCGAGGAGATCGCAACCTCGAAGCTGGTGGCTGCGAGCGCGATGGGCAAGGTGGCCGGCGCGTTTGCGGCTGGCATCGTGGCCGGTCTCGTCATGCTCTGTACTTTTGGCTCGGTTGCCGCGGTCTCGCTGTCCGATCCGCGCGTGTTCTACGCGATGGCACAGGAGCGGCTCTTCTTCCGCAATATCGGTCGCGTGCATCCGAGTTTCAACACGCCGCACGTGGCCGTACTCACCGCCGGTGGGATGGCCTGCATCTGGGTCATGGCTCGCGACTTCCAGGAGCTGTACTCTGCTTTCATCATGGGGCAGTGGCCGTTCTACACGCTCGCGGTGCTCGGTATTTTCCGGTTGCGCAAGACCCGGCCGCACGCGGAGCGCCCCTATCGCGTCTTCGGCTATCCATTCGTGCCGCTGGTGTTCGCGATGGCCGCCATCGCCCTGGTGGTCACGTACCTGGTCCAGCAACCGCGCCTTTCCGTGATCAACGTCGCGGTCGTGCTGACCGGTGTTCCCGTGTATTTCATCTGGAGACGCCTGCAGCGCGTCGGCGACACAGCTGGATGAGCCGCAAGGGAGTTGTGTTGCGCAAACGCGCCGCGCGTGAGCCACGGCTCGCGCTGCCGCTGCACACGCAGCGCCTGGTCCTGCGCGACTTCCGCGACGAAGACTTCGAGGCCATGTGCCGCTACGCGCTCGATCCGCGCGTCACGCGCTACCTGTTCCTCGCGCCGCGCACCGTCGAGGAAGCACGACAGCACTTCGACCGCATTCTCGGCTGGCAGGCCGAGCGTCCGCGCGAAGTGTTCGAGCTGGCCGTCGAGTTGACGACGGCAGAGCCGCACACTGCGCGTCTTGCCGGCGCGTGCAACCTGACGCTGGTCGCGCCCGGCGAAGGCGACATCGGCTACATGCTTCACCACGAGCTCTGGCGCCGGGGTTTCGCGACGGAAGTCGCGTGCGCGTTGCGCGATGCTGCGTTCGGCAACTTCCAGCTCGAGCGGGTGATCTCGACGATCGACGTGCGCAACGAAGCCTCGATTCGAGTGATCGAGAAGGTGGGCCTGCGCTGGGAAGCCACCTATCGAAAATTCAAGCAGGCCCGCGGGCAGTGGCGCGACTGCCACCTGTTCTCGATGCCGCGCGTCGCTTGGGAATCCGCGCGTTAGCGCTGAAACCCGAGAACGCTCCGCAACTGGAAAAATTCACGCGGGCACACCATTTCCACTGTGCACCCACCGCGTGCCCACAACTAATGCACAGGTTGTGCTTTGACGGGAGGCAGCCGCGCGCGCAAGCTGCGCTCCAACGATCTCCTGGGATCGAACTGAGGCTCGAAAGGGTCTCGATGAGATTCTCGGGACTTCGCCAGGGCCCGGAAAAGCTACCGGGGCCGGGGTTCCTTAACTGGGGCTCAAGGGCGAGGAACACGCGGGATCGAACTGTAACAGGTGCGACACCCAGCGCTCCCCGTCCGACGTCCGGGGTGACCGAAGGCCAAGGGCAATCCGGACGACGTAGCAACGCGTCGTTAAACAAAGCGGGGGGTAACAGCCCCGACATCGGGAGCCAAAGCAGAAGCTTAACCGCGGATGCTGAGGGTTTCGGTGAGGGTCGAGTGGAAGATCGAACAGCCGCTGGTGGCTTCGGCCATCAGCCTGGTCGGACCTCTACCCCAGGCTCTAAGAGAGAGGGGGCCCAAAAGGCCCCCTTTTTCTTTTGTTGCGTTTGCGGTACGCGACCGCTCCTTACTCACCACCCGCTGCGATCTTCGTCGTCTTCTTTCTCATCCGGCCCCTTGATCTGCTTGCGCGGCATCTCGCCCGGGCGCGGCACACCCGTGTTGCTCGTGCGTTTCAGAAGCATGAGGCCGCCGACGATGATGCCGAAGACCAGTGCAATCACGAGCAGCGCGCGAATCATGCTCAGCTCCCCCGCTTGATGACGCGGATCAGTCCTTCCTGCGCCGTGCTCGCCACGAGCTTTCCGGAATGCGCGAAGACGCTGCCGCGCGTGAAGCCACGCGCGCCCGAAGCGCTCGGGCTGTCGATGACGTAGAGCAGCCAGTCATCCACGCGCACGTCCGCGTGAAACCACATCGCGTGGTCGACGCTCGCCAGCCGCAGCGTGTCACGGATCGGAGAGATGGCGTGCGGCATCATCGCCGTGTCGAGCAGGTAGAAGTCGGAGACATACGCGAGCAGGCAGCGATGCAACGCCTGGTCGTCGGGCACGCGATCGCGAGCGCGAAACCAGATCACCTTGCGCGGTTCCATCGGGCGCGGATTGCGCAGGTCGGCCATGATCACCGGCCGGAACTCGAAGGGCCGCTCGTAGCGCACGAAGCGGCTCACGCGCTCCGGCACCAGGTCGACCACGCTCTTGATCTGTTCCATGAGATCCGGCAGCGACTCGGGGTCCGGTGCGGCCGGCATCGGCAGCTGGTGCTCGAAGCCCCCCTCGCCGATGTGGAACGAGGCGGCCATGTTGAAGATCTGCTGTCCGTTCTGGATCGCGATGACGCGGCGGCTCGAGAAACTCTGACCATCCCGGCTGCGATCCACCTCATAGACAATAGGCTTGGTGAAGTCCCCAGGCCGCAGGAAATACGCATGCAACGAGTGCACCATGCGGTCTTCGACCGTCGCGGAGGCAGCGACGAGCGCCTGGCCGAGCACCTGCCCGCCGAAGACCTGCGGTGCGCCGATGTCGCGGCTTTCGCCGCGAAAAAGATTGATCTCGAGCCGTTCCAGCTCGAGCAGTCGCAACAGGTCCTGCAGCTGTTGATCCATGGTCCCCTGCGCTCTCTGGCCCGCTCTCTGGCCAGCTCTCTGGCCCTGTTCCGGAAAAGTTTGACCGGGAGGCAGCCGATACTTTAGCCTTTCTCCCGCGCCGATTTGAGTTTCAGCTTGCGGGCGCCTTACAAATGCAGCTAAAGCGAAGCAGAACCTGCTTGAGCTTTGGCCGAGCGGGTTTTTTGTTGCCCGGTTGGCTTTGTCGCCCCCTCGCCACGCGAGGGGGTGGGTCAGTCCCGCAAGCTACGCCCTGTTACAACTGGGTGAGACGTCGGCGCCACAGGAGAAGGCGCGATGTCATCGATCACAGTACTCAAGTTCGGCAGTTCCGTCCTGCGTTCCCGCGCGGACACCCCCCTGGCCATTCACCACATCTACGCTCATTGGCGTGCAGGACAGCACGTCCTCGCAATCGTTTCGGCCTTTGCGGGCGAAACCGACCGGTTGCTGGCCGAAGGCCGGGACCGTGGCTTGCGCGAGCATGTGCTCGCGGAGCATGTCGCGTCGGGTGAACGCGAATCTGCGCTCGCGCTGAAACAGGCGCTGCTCGCGTCCGGCATCCCGGCTGAAACCGCCGAGCCTGCGGAGCTCGGCCTGCGTGCGGAAGGCGAAGCACTGGAAGCAACGCCTCTGGACCTGGATGTCGCAGCAGTCCACGCAGGACTGGTGAGTGTGCCCATCCTGGTCGTGCCCGGGTTCAGCGCGGCCGATCACGCGCATCGCACGGTGCTGCTCGGTCGTGGCGGCTCCGATCTCTCCGCCCTGTTCATCGCGCAGCGCCTCGGTGCCCGGTGCGAACTCGTGAAGGATGTCGACGGCGTATACGACCACGACCCCGCGGATCACAGCACTCCCGCGCATCGTTATGAGCGGCTCTCGTGGCGCAAGGCGCTTGAAGTAGGCGGTGAACTGGTGCAACCGCGCGCGATTCGCTTCGCCGAGGCGCATCGCTATGAGTTTGAAGTCGTCACCTCGGGTGCGACTTGGGGCACGCACATCGGCGCGGGCCCTGATGAGCTGGCGTACGAAGGCGCCGCAGCGGCACCGTTGCAAGTCGTGCTGCTGGGTCTCGGCACTGTCGGCGGTGGCGTCTATCGACACCTCTTGCGTTACCCGCATGCCTTTGAGGTGCGCCGAATCGCCGTGCGCGACGCAAGCAAGCCCCGCCGCATCGACGACGTCGACGTGCCGGCGCGGCTTCTGACGAGCAGCCTCGATGAGGCGCTTGCCGAATCGGCCGATGTCGTTATCGAGGCGCTCGGAGGAGTCGTACCTGCCGCCGACGCAATCGCTGCTGCGATCGCCGCAGGACGATCCGTGGTCAGCGCCAACAAGGCTGCCATCGCGACTCGCTGGTCCGCGTTGAACCCGTTCGTGGAGGGCGAACGTCCATCGCTTCGCTTCTCCGCCGCCGTCGGCGGAGCTGTCCCCGTCCTCGAAACTGTCACACGCCTGCGAGGCAACGTCCGCAAGGTGCGCGCCGTCATCAACGGCACTTGCAACTTCATCCTGGAAGCGCTCGAACAGGGGTGCACGTTCGCGGATGCCGTGGCGAAGGCCCAGGCAGCCGGATACGCGGAGGCGGATCCTTCGCACGATCTCACTGGTTTCGACGCCGCGTGCAAGCTCCAGCTCGTTGCTCACGCCGCATTCGGGGTGGACGCTCGCGTCGCAGTGGACGTGTCAGGGATAGACGAAATCACTCCCGAGCGCGTGCGCGACGCGATACGCGAAGGGAAGCGATTGCGACTGGTCGCGGAGTGCGAAGTCGTCGCCGGTCGCGAGAGTCACATCGCGGGCCGGGTGCGGGTGGAAGAATTGCTCGCGGACGACTACCTCGCCGGCGCTCGGGGTGCTGAAAACCGCATCGAGATCGTCACCCACGCAACGACGCTGCGACTCTCCGGGCAAGGTGCCGGCCGCTGGCCGACGTCAGCCGCCCTCCTTGGCGACCTGCTGGAGCTCGCGCGCGCCCGGCGAAACACTCGCAAGAGCGTGCGCAGCCCGGGGTCTGCTCAACCGAATGTCAGCTTGCCCTTCATGAGGGCGTAATGCCCGGGGAATGAACAGAAGAAGGTGTAGTCGCCACCCCTGGTGAGCTTCGAGATCGGAAACTTCACCGACGTGCTCTTGCCACCGCCGATCAGCGACGTGGCAGCCAGCACGCGCTTGTCGTTCTTCGGCACGTAGCCCGCCTCGAACCCGGCGGCCACGGCGGTATTCGTGAGGTTCTGGAAATCGGCGGTCTTCGTCAGCACCCAGTTGTGGCCCATGGTGCGCGCATCCATCTTGCCCGTGTGCTTCAGGACCACTTCGACCTCGGTGCAATCGGCCGCGACCTTCAGCTCCTTGACGTTGTATTGCATCGCGTCGTTCGACTCGACGTTCAGCGTGCAGGTCTTTGCAGCCATGGCTGCGTTGGCCAGCATGAACAGCGCGACCGCGCCAATGAGTTGCCTGGGCATGATTTTTCCTCAGTGATGTACGCCCAGCCGCTTCTGCACCAGCGGGCTGGTGGTGGTGTATTGCAGGTGCTGCTTCTTGTCGGGATGCAGGTGATGCTGGATCGCGAAAGCCGCGAGCGCCGCTTCGTGGAAACCGCTCAGGATGAGCTTCTTCTTGCCCGGGTAGGTGTTGATGTCGCCGACCGCGAAAATGCCCGGGACGTTCGTTTCGAACTTCGCCGTGTCGACCCGGATGGCGCGCTTGTCGATATCCAGGCCCCATTGCGCAATGGGCCCGAGTTTCGGATGCAGCCCGAAGAACACGAGCAGGTGTTCCGCGTCGAGCCGGTGCGTGCCGGCACCACCCGTGGCATTCACTTCGACTCCCTTCATCGAGCCGCCCTCGACGACGAGCTTGCCGGCGATGCCTTCGAGGTAACGCATCTTTCCCTGCGAAACCAGTTCACGCATCTTCGCGACCGAAGCCGGTGCCGCTCGAAACTCGGTGCGACGATGCACGAGCGTCAACGCTCGCGCCCGGGCTGCCAGCTCGATCGTCCAGTCGAGCGCCGAGTCGCCGCCGCCGAAAATGACCAGCTCGCGGTCGTGAAAATCCACGGCGGACTTCACGCGATAGTGAATGCTGCGGCCCTCGAAGGCTTCGGCCCCTTCGACGCCAAGCCGCCGCGGCTGGAACGAGCCCACGCCGCCGGCAATCACGATGGTCCGTGCGTGGAACGTCGCCCCCGCGGACGTGCGCACGAAGAACGCGCCGTCGTCGAGCTTGCGGACTTCGCTCACTTCCTGGCCGAGGTGAAAGTCCGCGTTGAACGGCTTGATCTGCTGCAGCAGGCGATCGATGAGTTCCTGCGCGCCGCACACGGGCAGCGCCGGAATGTCGTAGATCGGCTTGTCCGGATAGAGCTCGGTGCACTGCCCGCCCGGATGCGCGAGTGAGTCCACGATGTGCGCATGGATGCCGAGCAACCCCAGCTCGAACACCTGGAACAGCCCGCACGGGCCGGCGCCGACGATGAGGACGTCACAGTCGATAGCTTGCGTGCCCGCGGCGGGCGCGGTGTTCTGCGTTGGCGCGGTCAAGTCAGGCCCCCTGCTTCGATGACGGGTTGCGCAGGAGAGAATGGAAATAGTGCACGCCCTGCTCGTGCGCCATCGAGTACGGGCCGGGAGTGTACGCGCGCGAGGCGATATTGCGCTGGACGGCCTCGCAGATGCCGGCATCTTCCGCCTGCACCTGGTCGGCGACGCGCATCAGGTCGATCCAGCGCGGATCGCTTTCGAGGTCCGGGAGCGGTTCCGGCGCAAACCAGTCGAACCGGACGCGGCAGCGATCCACGCCGTCGGGAATGACGACGTTCGCCTGCAGCTGCCCCTGGAAGATGTTCAGCATCGTGTTCGGAAACAGCCAGAAGTACCAGGCACCCTCGCCGTTCGCGCGCTTGAAGTTACCGCCCTCGCGCACCGGCGCATGCTGCAGGGTGTGATTGCGCCCCAGCGTGGTCACGTAGTGGTCGAACTCGATCGAGCGGTTCAGCGCCGGGTGCACCAGCGGGATGTGATACCCCTCGAGAAAGTTGTCGATGTAGAGCTTCCAGTTCGCCTTCACTTCGTAGGTGTGGGAGCGAACGTGCCGCAGCGACTCGATTCCCAGCTCCGCGCTGCGCGCCAGCAGATCCGCGTGAAACTCCGCGAACGGCGGTGTCGCCGGATCGAGCGTGGCGAACACGAGATGCCCCCAGCGATGCACGAGCACCTTCTCCAGCGAAATCGTGCGCGGATCGAAATCCACGACGCCTTCCATGCCGGGTGCGCGCAGCAGCTGCCCGGAACGATCGTAGGTCCAGCCGTGATAGCGACAGGAAAACACGCGCTGGCGGCCGCAGCCCGTGGCGATCGGCCCGGCCCTGTGGCGGCACACGTTGAAGAATCCGCGCAACGTCCCGGCGTCATTGACCAACAGCAGGGGCTCGTGCCCGATGTTCGCCGTGAAGAAATCGCCATCGGTGGCGAGCTGGCCGGCGTGCCCGACGAGCTGCCAGGAGCGCGCGAACACGCGCTCGAACTCGCTGCGCAGGTTCGCACTGTCGGTATAGAACGCGGCCGGCGGTGTGCGGTCCCGCGCGGCGTCGCCGGTGAACTCGAGGGGCTTCATGGGGGTGCTACCATGGGATGTACCATGGGATCTATGATAACCGCCCGACAACACTATTCTCGATAGCCGGCCACCCGAGCTGTCATCAACGGGGTCCTCATGTACCAGCTCACGATCAACGGCAAGGACGTGCAGGTCGACGTCGAGGTCGATACGCCCCTGCTCTGGGTGTTGCGCGACACACTGAATCTCACGGGTACCAAGTACGGTTGCGGCATGGCGCTGTGCGGCGCATGCACCGTGCACATCGACGGCGAACCCACGCGCGCCTGCGTGATGCCGGTGAGCGCGCTGGCGGGAAAGAAAATCACCACGATCGAAGGCCTGTCGCCGGACGGCAATCACCCCGTCCAGAAGGCGTGGGTGGAGCTGGACGTGCCTCAGTGCGGGTACTGCCAGTCGGGCCAGATCATGTCGGCCGCCGCGCTGCTGGCGCGCAAACCGAAGCCCACCGATGAGGACATCAACGCAGCGATGTCGGGCAATCTCTGCCGCTGCGGCACCTATCAGCGCATTCGCGCAGCGATCCACCGCGCGAGTGAAATAAAACGCGGTTAACCAGCGCGCCGCACCGGCCTGTTGCCCGGTGTGGTGTGACGGCGGGATAAGAACAAGAAGCGTGTCGTGCCGGGGTGTATTGGCCGGCAGTGTGGAGCTGCGGCGCATGCACGAGGTTCCGAAGCGGAACTCGTGCGCGAACTGCGGCCCGGGCGGACGCTC